>Ga0164294_10001946_pt1 | contig 18866 bp, 18 predicted proteins | sample GEODES005metaG_FD_111479 | JGI IMG/M metagenome (GOLD analysis project Ga0164294, IMG submission 111479) | Oligotrophic lake water microbial communities from Sparkling Lake, Wisconsin, USA - GEODES005 metaG | ecosystem: Environmental > Aquatic > Freshwater > Lake | place: USA: Sparkling Lake...
GGTAGATGGTGTGCCCGCACGAGCGCATGTGGCGCGCCGCCGGGCCGATCAGCCGCTCCGAGTGACCGATATAGAGGTGCGCGCCGGGAGCCAGCTGGTTGACGAAACCCGCCTCCAGCTCTTCCTTCGCGGGATCCCCGAAATAGATCATCACGTTGCGGCAGAAGATCACGTCATACTGCGCCTTGAGCGGCCAGGGCTCGAACAGGTTGAGCACCTTGGCCGTCACCAGCGACCGCGCCTCCTCGGCCATCTGGAAGCCGCCCTGCACGGGCTTCATCCAGGTGGAGCGATAGGGCGCCGGCACCGCCTCGGCGATGTTGTCGGCGTAGAAGCCGCGACGCACCGATTCCACCACATGGGGAGCGATATCGGTCGCGAGCAGCCGCACATCGGCGTTGCGCAGCCAGGTCGAGGACGTGCGGTCCGGACCCAGCAGGCACATGGCGATCGTATAGACCTCCTCGCCCGAGGAGCATCCTGCCGACCAGATCCGGATCGGGCCCTGCTTGCGCTTGAGCACCGGGAGCACATGCTCGCGGAAATGATCGAAATGATGCGGCTCGCGGAAGAAATGCGTGTGGTTCGTGGTCAGCGCCACCACCATCGCATGGCGTTCCACCGGGTCGCTATGCACGAGCGCGACATAGTCGGAGAACTTGGCCAGGCCGTGCTCGCGCAGCCGGCGCCCGAGGCGCGACTGGACAAGCGTGGTCTTCGCCTCGCTCAGCGCGATGCGCGCATCTTCGTGCATGATCGTGGCGATGGCGGCGAAATCGCGGGGCGTGAGCTCCGCATTCGCTGCCGCCATGCCCGTAGCGACGCCGGCAGGCGCCAGGGCGCCCCCGGCGGCGGTCACGCTGCGAGATCCAGGTGCTTGGTCAGGCTCAGCGCGTCGAGATCGAGCAGCAGCACCATGGTGCCGTTCTCGTCCTTGGTGCCGTCCTTCTGGCGCGTCGAGATGCGCACCAGGCCACCGATCACGCTCGGCTCGATCGTCTCGACCTCGGGGGCCGGCTGGATCTCGGTCTCGCCGATCGCGACGATGTCATTGACTTCGTCGACCAGGAAGCCGGCCTGCTTGCCCGCGATGTGGACCACCAGGATGCACGAGCGTGCATGGATCGCGCTCGGCTCCCAGCCCAGGCGCTCGGCCAGGCCGACCACCGGCACGACGTTGCCGCGCAGGTTGGTCACGCCCTTGATGAAGCCCGGGACGTTGGGAAGCGGGGTGGGGTCTTCCCACTCGCGGATCTCGATCAGCGCGCGCATGTCGATCCCGAAGGTCTGTGCGCCGAGCGAGAAGGTGACGATCTTGCGATCAGCCACGGTGTCGGTGGTGGTCGTCATGCTGCCATTCCTTTCGGGGTGTAGCGGTTGGTGGAGGCAACGAGGGCCTCGATGTCGAGGATGAGAGCGATGGAGCCGTCGCCGAGGATGGTCGCACCACCCAGGCCGCGGATCGGATGCAGGTTCTGGTCGAGGCTCTTGATCACCACTTCGCGGCGGTCATCGATGGTATCGACGACAAGGCCGACCTTGCCCGAACCTTCGCTCTCGACGATCACCACCAGCGAGTCCTCGACAGCGCGGTCGTCGTTCAGCCCGAAGATCTCGGTCGTGCGCTTCACCGGCACATATTCGCCGCGCATGTCGATCACTTCGCTGTCCGGCGCGGTGCGCTTCACTTGGCCCGGCTCGGGCTGGACCGTCTCGAGCACATGCGCGAGCGGCAGGACGAAGCGCTGGCCGGCGAGGCGGACGATCATGCCGTCCAGGATCGCCAGGGTGAGCGGCAGGATCATCGTGAAGGTGGTGCCTTCACCCGGAACCGAGTGGATCTCGATGCGGCCGCCCAGGGCTTCCACGTTCGAGCGGACCACGTCCATGCCCACGCCGCGACCCGAGATGTTCGAGATCGTCTCGGCGGTGGAGAAGCCCGGCGCGCAGATCAGCTGATCGATCTCTTCGTTGGTCAGCTGCGCATCGGCGGGGATGATGCCCTTCTCGATGGCCTTGGCCTTCACGCGCTCGCGGTTGATGCCGCGGCCATTGTCCGCGACCCGCACGAAGATGCGCGCGCCCTTCTGCTCGGCCGAGAGCTTGATCGTGCCCGTCGGATCCTTGCCCGCCGCGATACGCTCCTCGGCGCTTTCCAGGCCGTGGTCCGCCGCGTTGCGGATCATGTGGGTCAGCGGATCGCCGATCTTCTCGATCACGCCCTTGTCGACTTCGGTCGTCTCACCGGTCGTTTCGAGGTTGATCTGCTTGCCGGTCTCGACCGAGAGGTCGCGCAGCATGCGCGGCACGCGGCTGAAGGCCTGCTTGATCGGCTGCGCGCGCAGCGACATGACGTTGTCCTGGATCTGACGCGTCAGGCGGGCGAGCTCGGGGAGCTCGACGCGCTGGCGGTCAGCCGGCGACAGCCGGTCGGCCAGGATCGAGTTGCGGATCACCAGCTCGCCGACCAGATTGAGCAGCAGGTCGAGCTTGCCCAGGTCGACGCGGATCGTCTGCTGGGCGTCGCCCGCGCCTGCCTTGGGGGCGATGGCGGGGGTCTCGACGCTGCCGATCGGCGGCGAGGCTGCGGCGATCGTCTCGACGACGCGCTGCATCTCGGCGGCGAAATCCTCCACGCCGGCGCTCACCGGAACGAAGCCGAACTCGTCGGCATCGCTGGCGGCAGCGGCGGGCGCCTGGGCCACCGGCGCGGCGGCCGGGGCAGCGGCAGCTTCACGGCGGATCTCGACGATCGAATCCGGTGCGACGAAGTCGAAGCAGTCGGTGATGTCGGTCTCGGCCAGCTCCGCCGGCAGGCGCAGCGTCCAGGTGAAATAGGCGTCCTCGGGGTCGAGGTCGCGCAGCGGCGGCACCGTGTCGGTGTCGACGTTGACGATCTCGGCGCCCAGGCCTTCGAGCTCGCGGATGATGAGCAGCGGCTCGCCGGCGTTGGAGAGCGCGGCACGCGACGGCTTGAACACGACGACCCACGCGCCGTCCGCGGCCGGAGCCTCGGCAGGTGCATCGAAATCGTCGAGCGACACGGCCATCGGCACGAAGCCGAACTCGTCGCCTTCGTCCGCAGCCGCCGGAGCCGGGGCTTCGACCGCGACCGGGGCAGGCGCGCTGGCCACAGGAGCGCCGTCATCGGCTCCCTTGTTGGCGAGCACCTTCTCCAGCGCGTCGAGCGCGGCCTGGTCGGCGGGGCGCGGGGCGTTGCCCTTGGCGGCCTCGACATGGTCCGACAGGATGTCGAACGCGCTCAGCATGACCTTGACCACGCCGGGGCTCGGCGGGATCTTGCCGCCGCGCACTTCGTCGAGGACGTTCTCGAACTTGTGCGCGAAGGCGGTCAGGTCGGCATGGCCGAACGCGCCGGCGCCGCCCTTGATCGAGTGGACCGCACGGAACACGCCCGCGATCACTTCGCCCGAGACGTCGCCAGCCTGCATGGCCGAAAGGCCCTGCTCGGCGGTCGTCAGACCCTCAGTGCATTCTTCGAAGAAGATTGCCTGGATATCGTCGAATTCGTCGCTCACGGGCACACGCGGCGGATAGCCGCCCCCAGCTTCGTGGCTTCGAACGGCTTGGTGATCCAGCCGGTGGCGCCGGCCGAGCGGGCACGGGCCTTCTTCTCGTCCGAGAATTCGGTCGACAGCACCAGGATCGGCGTGCCGCGGAACTCGTTCAGCCCGCGCACCGCCTCGATCAGCTCGAAGCCATCCATCTTGGGCATGTTGATGTCGGTGATCAGCAGGTCGGGCTTCACCTCATGCATGCGCTCCAGGCCATGCTCGCCGTCATTGGCGCTTTCGATGCGAAAGCCCTGCGCGGTAAGCGACGTCTTGAGCAGCATGCGCATGCTCGCCGAGTCATCGACGGTAAGGATCAACTTGCTCACTGGACGTCTCCGGTATCGAGGCCGATCGCCGCGGCCAGCTGGCAGCGGTTCACCCGATCGACGAATGCGGGGCTGGGGTTGGCGATGCGGAATAGCTGACCGTTGCTGGATGCCTCGCTGCGCGCGGCAACGAGAAGCTGGAGAACGGCCTGGCCGACGCTCTCGACGTCCGACGCATCGATCTCGATCGCGTCGTCGAGGTCCGCGGCGAGCACGAGGCGCACGCGCAGGTCTTCGGCCGTAACGGTGGTGCCATGGGCGGGGAGGCGCAGGTTGCGCTCCTCGGCGTCAGGCATCAGGTCAAGCGGTGGCAGGGACTGGTCCATTCTTGGCCTCGTCAAGTGCGGTTTCTAGTTGCTGGAAGGTCGGCGCGTAGGCCGACGGCGTCATGCGGCGAGCAATCTCGATCGCCACCTGCACCGGCTGGTTCTGGGCGTAGGCGACGATCGCGGTCTTCACGATCTGGAAGGGCTTGTGATCGGCATCGATGGTCTCGAGCAGCTTCGAGGCGAGCGGACCCACCACGCAGTAGCTCAGCAGAACGCCCATGAAGGTACCGACGAGCGCGCCGCCGATCATCGCGCCGAGGATCTCGGTCGGCTGGTCGATCGAGCCCATGGTCTTGATGACGCCCAGAACCGCGGCGACGATGCCGATCGCGGGCAGGCCGTCGGCCATGATCTGCAGCGCGTGCTGCGGGCCGGCCTCTTCGTGGTGATGCTTCTCGATGTCCGCCTCCATGGCGGCCTCGATCTGATGCGGGTCCTCGAAGTTGACCGTCATCATGCGCAGATAGTCGCAGATGAAATCGATCAGGTGATGGTCCTTGAGCAGGCGCGGATAGGGCTGGAAGAGATTGCTCTCCTCCGGCTTGTCCAGGTGCGGCTCGAGCGCCGTGGCGCCACCTTTCTTGAAGGTGGAGAGCACGGTGAACATCAGCGTGAGCAGGTCCTTGTAGTCCTGCGCCTTCCACTTGCCGCCCTTGAACGAGCGCATGATGCCCTTGCCGGCATTCTTCACGGTCGCCATCGAGTTCGACACGATGAACGCGCCGATCGATGCGCCGCCAATGGCCATCAGCTCGTGCGGCAGGGCGTGCATGATGATCTCGAACTTGCCGCCCGAGATCATGAAGCTGCCGAACACGCAGACCAGAATGATGATAAATCCGATGCCGTTCAGCATGGCGCTTGCCCAGTGTCCCAGTTGTTTCCAGAATTATAGGAAGGATTTGCCGGCCGGGTGTGCCGCGCCGGCAAATTGGCTACGCGGCGGCGCGGTCCTGAAATTCGATCACTTGCAGATAGTTCTGCAGGCGATTGGCCTCGAGCGCGGCGAGCAGCTTGTTGTTGTGCCAGGGCACGATGAACTCGGCCAGGGCAGGGGCCCAGGGCGCCGAACTGTCGAACAGCACGCCCATGCCGAATACCGCCGGCACATGCGCCCAGGCGAGCGGACGCGCGTCGGTCTGCGCCTCGGCGCGATAGTCCTCGATCGCGGTCAGCACGCCGTTGCGCGGGCCGCCCTCGTGCAGCGCCCAGGCGAAATGCCCGCCGCCACGGAAGCCGCGATGCTCGCGGTAGCCGGGGTCGCCCAGCGTCACGCCGGCGTCGTAGCTATAGGCATGGCGGTGCGCCTCCGGGATGCGCTCCGGCGCGTAATAGAAGTCGCGGCGCGCGCACGGCCAGGAGACGTCGTGCAGGATCGCGAGGAAGTGCTTGCCGTCGCGCTGCGAGAGTTCGTCGGCGATGCGCAGCTCGTTGTAGACGGTGTAGTAATTATGGTCGCCGTCGATCACCCAGGCGTCGACGTCGCCCAGGCCCGGCATCGCCTCGAGGCTCGGCTGGGCGATGTGGCGGACCTCCGGGGTCTGGCCGGCCCAGGCGATGAACTCGGGCTTGGGGCAGGGGTCGATGCTGGTCAGGCTGCCGCCGGTCACGCGCGCATAGGCGGCGAGCTGCTGCGACATGCCGCCGAACTCGGCGCCCACCTCGGTGATGTTGCGGGCACCCGCGATCTGCAGGGTCTGGAGGATCAGGTCGGAGAATTCCGACATCGAGTGGATCAGCAGGCTCATGCGATGGCTCCCGTGAGCGTGGCGTTGGCAGGCGCGGCGGCAGCGGTCGGCTGGCGCGCGGCGATCGGGCGGAAGACGAGCGCGAGCATCATCGGCCGGTCCCCCTGGCGCGGCGGCGGCGGCACCATCATGAAGCCGAACTCGTTCTCGCAGCGGAAGAGGTGCGGAGCGACCTGCTCCATCCCCTCGAGCGACGGCGCGGCCTCGAGCTCGCCGGTGCCCGGGCGAACCTTGTCGCTGAGGAAGGTCTCGACCGGCATGAACGTCGCGCTTTCGACCTGCACCCAGTCGAACAGCTGGCCGAACTGCACGCCCACCGAGAAGCGGCTGTCGCCGATCGGGATCGGCGCAAGATAATAGCCGTCATGCGTCGGCGTGGCGGTGACCGAGCCGGTCGAGACCTGGGTGCCGTCGGCGACGATCAGCGGCAGCGAGATCGAGGTGTCGACGAAGTCCTGGTACTTGAGCGGCAGCGCGAAGCGGCGCTGCGCGAGCAGGCTGAGCTTCACCGCCAGGCCTTCGCCATGCAGCTCCGCCGGCAGGTACATCCGGTCGGCGCCCTTCATGTAGAACAGGCCGCGCTGGCGCAGGCCCTTCTTGGCGATCGCCTGGTCGAACAGCGAGACGGTATTGTCCGCGCCCAGGTTGATGTCATGCTCGAACTCGGCAAGCACGCTGAGCTCGGACTCGAGCGGCACGTACATCAGCCGGCCGATCACGCCCGCGGCGCCGCGGCGCCACATCGCGTTCTGGTGCGGCGGTTCGGCGGCGCGGATCACGGCCTTGCCCTCGTCGCGCACGAAGCGCAGGCAGCCTGCCTGCACCCGGTCGCGCACGTCGGACTGGCGCGACTTGATCGAGCTGCCGCGGCGGATCGAGGTGCCGTCCTTCTCGTAATCGACCACCGAGCCCTGGGCCGCGGTGCAGAGCTGCTCGAGCACGGCGACATTGGCGGCCAGCGCTTCCAGCGCGGCGCAGTCATAATCGTCGTGGCCGATAAAGCCCTTCTTATCGAGCCCGCTGCGCGACTGCTCGCGCAGCAGCAGGTAGCGGCCGGCGACCTTCACGCCGAGCTTGCCGGCGAGCATCGCCTCGACATCGTTCTGGACCGAGCCGTTATAGCCGAGATCGACCAGCATCAGCGTGTCGCCCGGCGCCGGGTTCACGATCTTGCGCACATGCGCGATCATCCGGTCGGCAAAGCCGCGGGCGCTCTGGGTGATGCGGCGCAGGCGCTGCGGGTCCTTCACCGCCTTCAGGAAGGCGGCGGGGCGCGGGTTGTCCCTGACCAGCTTCGCGGCCTCGGCCGCAGGGAACAGCAGCTGCTTGGCGACGACGTTCAGGTCGCTGCAGACTTCGCGCTGGAGATAGCGGTCGACGGCGTCGGTGGTGCCGAGCGAAGCTGCGGTGGCAGTGAAGCGGCTGATCTCCACGGCATGGCCGGTGCCGCCGCGTGCCTCGTGGACGAGCTGGGGCAGATAGCCGTCGCGCATCAGGAACACGGCATGGACGGTGCCGCCATTCGCGGCCTGCAGCGCCTTCGCCTCATCGGCCAGCCAGCGGTCGAAGCCGGCGAAGAGCGGGCCGAGCGCAGTGAAGCCCAGCACCTCGGCGCTGTCGCGCACATCGCCTTCGAACGCGGCGATCGTCGCGCGGTGCGGCTGGTGGGTGAGGGCGGTTCCGGTCTCGATCGAGTGGAAGATCGAGCTGATCGCGCTCTCCAGGCGGATGCGCTGGGCGCTGTCTTCGGTGAACTGTGCCAGGTGCAGCGTGTTGACCCCGAACGGCGCGACGCCGTCGACGTCGGCCTTCTTGTTGTCGCCGATGTGCAGGATCTTCTCGGGCGCGAGCTTCAGCGCCTTGAGCACAGACTCGTACAGGCCTTCGCCCTTCGACTTGCCGTAGTGCGACGAGCAGAAGATGCGGCCGATCAGCCCGGCGACTTCCTCGCCGGCGGCAGCGGCGATCAGGCCGCGCAGCTGCTTCTCGTCCAGATAGGTGTCCGAGACGATGATCGTCTCGATGCCCCGAGCCTTGGCGGCGCGCATCAGCTCCACCGTCGGCTTGAAGGCGAAGCAGTGGCGCGCCTCGGTGTCGAGCTCGTCCTGCACCGCGGCGCGGCGCTCGGCGGCGCTCGCATTGGGCATCAGCTCTGCATAGATCTCGTCGATATGGACTTCGTTGCGGCGGTGGCGAACTGCGGCGCTGCTGCGCGCGGTCTGCTCGGCCCAGCTGCGCTGGAGGAGGTTGGCTTCGCCGAGTGCGTTGAACAGGTCGACGGGTGCATGCACGTCGCGCCACAGCAGCGTATCGAAGCAGTCGAGCGAAAGCAGCGTCACGCCCGGATAGGCATCAAGTGCCGACGGCAGCGCGTGCGGAAGAATGGTGTTGGCCAATGATTTTCCCCGGATGCGCGCCCGCATTTCGGAGGGCGCACTAATCTTATAGGATGTTCGCGCCCGGAACGGTCGCAACCGTCCTAGAATGAAGGGTCAAGCAAATGGAGCCAGCATGACCCTTAGTGCCTATCAGGCGGCCCGTTCCCGGGCTGAGACGCCGCGTTCGGCAGAGCTCAGACTATTGGGCGAAATCACCGGCGAAATGATGGAAGCGGAAGAGCGCGGCCTGAAGGGTGCGCTGCTGATGCCGTCGCTGCATCGCAACCGCCAGATGTGGAACGCCTTCCACAATGATTGCAGCGATCCCAACAATGGCCTGCAGCGGGAGCTGCGCGCGCAGATCGTCTCGCTCGCATTGTGGGTCGATCGCTTCACCAGCGACGTGATCGCCGGTCGCGAGCGCATCCGCGAGCTGATCGACGTGAACCGCACGATCATGGACGGCCTGCGCATGCCGCAGCGCGTCGCGGCCTGATCCTCTCAGACGGCCGACAGAAAAGGGCGCCCGGCGAAAGCCGCGGCGCCCTTTTCGTTGCTGCGCATCGCGCATCTAGAAGATCGGCTGGCCAAAGCTCTCGCTGCTGCTGGCGAAATAGGACCAGCGGCCACCCTTCTGGCGATAGACATGCAGGGTCAGCGAGCCGCCCGCCATCGTAGCGCTTCGCCAGTCGCTGTAGACGAAGGCCAGGTCGCCCTCGAAGAGCGGCTGATAGAGTCTGTAGAGTTCCTTGCAGTCGTCTCGGGATTCGGAATCGGCGAGGATGCGAAATCCGCGCCCGGCCAGATCGGCCGGGATTGGTGTCTGAAGCCGCTGCTCGGGCCTGGCGGCTTGCAGGCGGCGATCGACGGCGATGAAGCGCGGGTCATCGGCATGGGCGAGGCCCTGCTGGTCCCGGAAGGAAAGCGAAGAGACGTCCATCGAGTCTGCGTCCACCGGATAGGTTGCCCCCGGGATGCAGATGCCGGGGCCGCCCTTCAGGACCGATGCCGCAAGTTTCAGGACCTCGGCTTCCCGCGCCGTGGGAGGGGCGACGGGCACCTCCTCCTTCTTGGCGGTGCAGCCGCCGAGAAGGACCAGCGCAAGGATCAGAGTGCATCGCCATCGCATATGTAACGAGATATCATAACCTAATAGGATCGCATAGAGCCTGCTGATGCCCGTCTGGCTCAGGGGGCAGGGGGCTCGTCCGCGATCGCGCGGATCAGCCGCGCCGGGTTTCCGCCGACCAGCACATTCGCCGGCACGTCGCGGGTTACCACCGATCCCGCCGCGACCACCGAATTCTCGCCGATCGTCACCCCGCCCAGGATCGTCGCGCCTGCCGCGATCCACACGTTCCGGCCGATCACGATCGGCTTGCCGGTGGTGACCGAGCGGCGTTGGCCGGGATCGAGCGGATGGCCCGAGGTGAGGATGCTCACATTGGGTCCGATCAGCACATCGTCGCCGATCTCGACGCCGCCCAGGTCGTAGAGCGTGCAATTCTGGTTGATGAACACGTTCCGCCCGAGGCGAATCTCGGTCCCGCCGGACGTGTAGAAGGGCGGGAGCAGCAGGAAACCGGGATCGACCGGCGTGCCGGTCAGTTCGGCGAACAATTCCCGTACTTCCACAGCGTCGTCGAAGGTCAGCCGGTTGATCCGCGCGGTGATCGCCATCGCCCGCCGGGCTGCCGCCACCATTGCTGCGGATTCGGGGGTCTTCGCGCGGATGATCGTGATGTTCTCGTCCATGCCCCGAACTTGCCCAGCCGCAGGCGCGGCGCAACGGGGAAGCGGATGCCCGGCGAAAAATCGCGGCGCCCGCATCGGTTGCGGGAGGGACGCTTGATCGCGCGATGCCGGGCGCTAGGCTTTTTCCGATGTTGAACAACCGGCATTTCGATCGCGTCCGCGAGCTCTTCTCCGATCAGTTCGAGCCCGAGGGCGACGATCTCCTTTATCGGAAGGGCATGAAGGCTGCCCCGATCCGGGTGACGAGAGCCGAGCGCGACGGCTTCGTCGCCGATTTCAACCGTCGCATTCGCTATGCGATGTGGGGATTGGTGCCGGCCCTGATCGTGATGATCCTCGTGCTGGTGCTGCTGGGGCCCGATCCGGACAGCGCCGCGAGCGACTATTTCCTCTGGGGCGGGCTGGCGGTCGTGCTCGCGCCGTTCGCCCTAGTCGTTTACTGGGCCTGGAACGCCCCCGCCCGCGCGCTCGATCGCCGGCCCATGCTGGGAATGGAGCGGACGCGGGGTGAAGTGCGTGCGGCCATGCTCAAGCGGACGCGCTATGGCCAGCTTGCCTTCGGATTCTTCGCCGCGGCGTTGCTGCTGGCCAAGGCCGTGGATTGGAACGACTTGCAGAGCGGCTGGAGCATGTTCTGGCTGGCGCTTGCTGGCGCGCTGGCCCTCGGCACGCTCTTCCAGATGTTCCGCAAATGGAACAGCGAGCGTCGATGATCAGGTCCGGCTGCCGCGCCGAACGCTGAGCCACAGCGCGGAGACCAGGAAGTAGAAGGCGCCGAACCCGGCATAGGGCGCGACATCGACAATGCCCGGCGTCGCGCTGCCGAAGGCGCGTTGCAGGAAGAAGCCGCCGGCCAGCGCCGATTGCGCCCCGCTGAGCACCATCACCCATTGCGCGCCATAGGATTTCCAGCGCCGCACCCCGGTCGCCAGCTGCAGCAGCCCGGCGAAGAATGCCCAGGCGCCGAACACGCCGAGCACGGCGTGCATGTTGCCGAGCGACGCGGCGACCGCGAGCGCGGTGGCAAAGCTCACCGCCATGTTGAGCAACTGGGTGCGGTTGCGCGCCAGCCCGCCATTGCTGTTGGCATCGGCCAGGTTGGCGACGGCGTCCCATGCCGGATAGGCGACCAGCAGCGCGCCGCCGATCGCGGGCGTGTCCTTGCCGATCGTGAAGGCCGCCGCGACCCAGCCGGCGGCGACAAGCCCGCGCACGAGATAATAGTTCCGCAGCCGCGCGGTGTCCTCGGCGGAGGGGCGTGCTTCTTCCACGCGATGCTCAAGGGTCTGCGACATCGTCGATTCTCCATCTACCTACCAGTTGGTAGGTGATGCTCCTAAGCGCTTGTCGAGCAGCCGGCAAGTCAATATCTACCTATTGGAAGGTAGGGTTGATGGCGCGAAACACAGTTGAGCAGATTGTCGATACGGCCCGGCGGCTGATCATGACGCGGGGCTATAACGGGTTCAGCTATGCCGATGTCGCCGAGGCGGTGGGCATCCGCAAGGCGAGCATCCACCACCACTTCGCCGCCAAGAGCGACCTGGCCATCGCCGTGGTCGAGCAGTCGCGCGCGATCATCCATGCCCAGGTCGCGCAGCTCGCCGAGGTGGAGCCCGACGCGGCGGCGCAGCTCCGGGCCTATGCCGGCTATTGGGAACGCTGCATCCTCGACAATTCGGCGCCCTTCTGCGTCGCCGCGATGCTGGCCGCCGAGCTGCCCAGCCTTCCCGACGACCTTGCCGCATCGGTCCGGGCGCATTTCGCGGACCTGACCGGCTGGCTGGCCCAGATCCTCGCGCTCGGCGTCCGGCAGGGGAGCGTGTCGCTGGTCGGTGCGCCGGCGGAGGAGGCGGATGCCTTCATGTCCGCCATCTACGGCGCGATGCTGTCGGCGCGCGCATTCGACGATCCCACGCGCTTCGTCGCGATCACCGAGACGCTGCTCTCCCGCGTCGTCCGGCTGCGCTAGGGGCCAAAAAAAAGGGCGCCCCGGCCGAAGCCGGAGCGCCCAGAAGTTCGAGCGGTGCCTCGCTCAGAAGCTTGCCCAGTCGTCGCCGCCGGCGCCGGCCGCTGCGAGCGGCAGCGCCTTGACCGGCGAGACATAGCCGGCGGCCTTTGCCGGCTTGGCTGCGCGCGGTGCCGGGCGCATCGCAGGACGTGCCTGCGCATTGCCGACGTTGAAGCGGCCGGCCTGGTCCGAAAGCGCGCTGACTTCGGTGTTCAGGTTGCGCGCGGCGGCGGAGGTTTGCTCGACCATCGCGGCATTCTGCTGGGTGGACTGGTCCATCGTGCCGATCGCGATGCTGATCTGGGTGATCGCAGTCGACTGCGCGGCATTGTCGTTCGCCATCTCGGCGAGCAGCGTGTGCACTTCGCCCACGTCGCTCGAGATGTTGGCAAGGGCGCCGTCGACGCGCTCGACCATCTCCACCGCGGTGACGATGTCGGTCTGGGTGGCGGTCAGCTGGTCGCGCGCGCGGCCGGCTTCTTCCTCGGCGCGCATCGCCAGGGCCGAGACCAGGTCGGCGACGACGGCGAAGCCACGGCCGGCCTCACCGGCGCGGCCGGCTTCGACCGCCGCGTTCATCGCGAGAACGCGCGTCTGGAAGGCGATCTTGTCGAGGCCTTCGATCACGCTGTCGATGCCCTTGGCGCTGTCCGCCACGCGGGTCATCGCCTGCACCGCCTCGTCGGCGATCGCGCGGCCGCCGGAGACGGTGCTGATCGCCCCGTCCGCACGATCCACGGTGCGCCCGGCCGAGCCGGCCATCGCCTTGAGGCGACCGTCCATCTGCGCGACGGCGGCGGAGGTTTCCTCCAGGCTGGCGGCGTTGGCTTCGGTGCGGCGTGCCAGGTCTTCCGAGGCCTGGGCGATCTCGGTCGAGCCGGTGTGGATCGTCGAGGTCGATTCCATCACCGAGCCGATCAGCGCGCGCAGGCTGCCCAGCGCTTCGTTGTAGTTGGTCTTCAGCGCGGCATAGTCGGCCGGGAATTCGCGGTCGATCGTCGCGGTCAGGTCGCCCTTGGCGACTTCGCCGAGATTCTCGCCCAGCGTGTCGACCACCATCTTCTGCTCGGCATCGGCGATCGCCTTGGCCTTGGCCGCGGCTTCCTGTGCCTGGGCGGTGTCGCGGAACACAAGCACCGTCTTCGCCATCGAGCCCAGCTCGTCGGCGCGCTCGATGCCGGGCACGTCGACGCGGTTGTTGCCGTCGGCCAGCGCGCGCATCGTGTCCTGCAGGCGGGCGAGCGGATTGGTGATGCCCGAGCGCGAGACGAAGATGCTCACGCCGATCGCGCCCAGGATCGCGAGCACGCTCACCACCAGCATGGTGGTCGAGGTCGTGTCGCCTTCCGCCGAGAGCGTGTCCGAACGCTCCTTGCCGCTGGCAATCACTTCGTCGTTGAACTTGATCATGTCCTTGGACAGCGCCTCGACCATCGGGTCGAGCTCGGCGCGCGTCGCGCGTGCGGCGGCGTCGTCGTTGCGCTGGCCCTGCTGGATCGCGCGAACGGCGGTCTCGTGGACCTGGGCCATGCGCGTGCGGAAGCCCTCGATCTTGTCCTTGAACCCCGGCTGGAGCTTGATCGCCTCGTCGAACAGCTTGTTCGACGAAGCATAGCTGGCCTTCTCGGCCTCGCTCGCCGCGCGGCCCATCTGCGAATTGCCGTCATAGGCGAGGGCGCGGTAGCCGGCATAGGCGATGTCGGTTGCGCGGCGATTGGCGCGGGCCATCTGCGTGGCGACCGGCATCTGTTCCTCGACCAGCTCGGAATATTGGCTGGTGGTCTGGTTGAGCGCGTTCGAGCCGAACAGCGCGAGGATGAAGCCGACGGCCGCGACCATGATCACGAGCGCCAGGATCTTGGTGGGGATCTTTAACTTTGCGAGCATTGGAAATTCCCTGTGCGGAACGGGCCCTCCGGAGAGGGCCCGCCCGGCTTTAATTGGACGTAGGCGAAAGCATCAGAACGAGGTCCAGTCGTCGTCGCCGCTGGCCGTGGCCACCGGCTTGCCGGCGGGCAGGGGCTTGACCGGCGAGACATAGCCGCCGGACTTCTTCGCGATCGGCTTGGCGGGGCGCGACGGGGTCGGCGTCGGCGCCTGGCGCATCGCAGGGCGGGCCTGCACATTGCCCACGGTGAAGCGGCCGGCCTGATCGGACAGCGAGCTCACCTCGGTGCTCAGGTTGCGCGCGGCGGCGGAGGTCTGCTCGACCATCGCGGCGTTCTGCTGGGTCGACTGGTCCATCGTGCCGATCGCGGTGCTGATCTGGGTGATCGCAGTCGACTGGGCGGCGTTGTCCGTCGCCATCTGGCCGAGCAGCGTGTGCACCTCGCTCACGTCGCTCGAGATGTTGGCAAGCGCGCCATCGACCTTCTCGACCATCTCCACCGCAGCGACGATGTCGGTCTGGGTGGCGGTCAGCTGGTCGCGGGCGCGGCCGGCCTCTTCCTCGGCGCGCATCGCCAGGGCCGAAACCAGGTCGGCGACCACCGCGAAGCCGCGGCCCGCCTCGCCGGCGCGGCCGGCTTCGACCGCGGCGTTCATCGCGAGGACGCGGGTCTGGAAGGCGATCTTGTCGAGGCCTTCGATCACGCTGTCGATGCCTTTGGCGCTGTCCGCCACGCGGGTCATCGCCTGCACCGCCTCGTCGGCGATCGAGCGGCCACCCGACACGGTCGAGATCGCGCCATCGGCACGCTCCACGGTGCGGCCGGCGGAGCTGGCCATCGCGCGTAGGCGCTCGTCCATCTGCGCCACGGCGGCGGAGGTTTCCTCCAGGCTCGCGGCATTGGCTTCGGTGCGGCGTGCCAGGTCTTCCGACGCCTGGGCGATCTCGCTCGAGCCGGTGTGGATCGACGCGGTCGATTCCATCACCGAGCTGATCAGGGTGCGCAGGCTGGTCACCGCTTCGTTGAAGTTGGTCTTCAGCTCGGAATAGGCCTCCGGATAGGCGGCGGTGATCTCGGCGGTCAGGTCGCCGTGGCTCAGCGCCTGCAGCGTCTCGCGCAGCGTCGCCATCACTTCGCGCAGCTCGGCGGCGGAGCGGGCATCGGCTTCGGCGCGCATCTTGCTGCCCAGGCGGAACTGCTCGACCGCATTGGCGATCTGGCCCAGCTCGTCCTGGCGGTCGCGGCTCGGCACTTCGGCTTCGCCGCCTTGGGCGAGCACGGTGGTCGCCTCGGTCAGCTTGGCCATCGGCAGCGCGACGGTGCGGTTGATCACCAGCCAGATCGCGCCGAGGCCGGCAAAGGCGACGAGCGACAGAAGGATCGTCATCACGAACGAGAAGGTCGTCTGCGACTGGCCATATTCATTGTCCTTGGCCGAGCGCTCGCGCGTCTTGGCCAGCAGGTTGTCGGCGGCTTCGATCGCGTCGTGCGACTTTTCCTTGCCCACGCCCTTGATCGCGGCGAACGCGCCGGTCTGGTCGCCCTGGTCATGCAGGTCGAAGATCGTCTTGTTGGCTTCGATCAGCGAGGTCGCCTTGGCGCGCAGATCGTCCACGCCGCTGCTGAAGTCGCTGCCCGCCACCTTGCGATAGGCGTCGATATCCTCGAGCAGCTTGGCCTCGCCCTTGGCGCGGCGCTCGACCAGGCTCTTGGTGTCCTTCTCGCTGGCGGCGTTGTAATAGCTGTACACGATGATGCGCAGCTCGCGGATGTCGGCGAGGATGTCGGTCAGGCCCGAAAGGCCGGTGATGCCGTTCTCGACATGGCGGGTGGCGACGCCGCTCAGGGTCTTGTTCGAAGCATAGCCATTGATGCCGAGGCCGAGCACCAGCGTGCCCAGCAGGGCGAACGCGATGAGGAGCTTCTTGGCCAGCGGCCAGCTGTTTATTGTCCTGAGCATGCTTCTTTCCACTAGCTTCCGGTGCGTCCGGCACCGCGATTGACAGGGGTAGCCCGTGCGGGCGGATTCCTCCTCATTATAGGATTGTCGGCCAAGACCTCGGTCGGACTACGTAGTTCTCCGACCTGTTTTTGTGTTCTGCGAGAGATGTGTGGGGCCAATTTGGAAGCCGCTGACCGCAATCTCCGGAACATCCTATAATTGCCATGGTAACCAATTTCCGGAGTGTTCCGTGGCTTCTGTCCGTATCCGTCTCGCCTGCGCGGCGATCCTGCCTCTCGTCGTTGCCGGCCCCGCCTTGGCCCAGGACAAGGTGAAGCTGACCGTGACCGGCGGCGTCCGCGCCCGTGCCGAGACGATTGCCGGCCAGTTCCGCCCGAACACGCCCGAGAACGACAGCTTCGTGTCGTTCCGCACCATGGTGTCGGCGAAGGTCGATATCGGCCCGATCACCTTCGGCGGCGAAGTCATCGACGCGCGCGGCTATGGCGAGAACGAGAAGAGCTCGGTGCGCACCAACGAGATCAACGATCTCGAGCCGGCCCAGCTCTATGTCGCGGTCCGTCCGACCAAGGGCGTGCAGCTCACCGCCGGCAAGTTCTCGATGGACATCGATGCCAGCCGCCTTGTCGGCCGCACCGATTTCCCCAACGGCGTGCCGACCTATCTGGGCGTGAAGCTCGAGGCGCAGGCCAAGAACAAGAACGCGCTGATCCTGTTCTGGACGCGCCCGTTCACGGCGCTGCCCGATACCCCGGCGGACATCTATGACAACAAGGTCCAGCTCGATCGCGCCTCGGAGAATATCGAGTTCTTCGGCGGCAACGCCACGCTGGCCAGGCTGTTCGGCAAGACCTCGCTCGATACCTATGCCTTCCGCCTGATCGAGCATGACCGCACGACGCACCCGACCCGCAACCGCCGCCTGATCACCTTCGGCGCGCGCCTGCGTCGCGTGCCCGCCAAGGGCGCCTTTGACTATGAGCTGGAAGCGGCGATGCAGCGCGGCCTGGCCCGCGCGACCGCTTCGGTCAGTGACGTGCGCGATCTCAAGGTCCATGCCGGCTTCGTCCATGCCGAGGCGGGGCGCACCTTCACCAGCAAATGGGCGCCGCGCGTCGCCGCCCTGTTCGACTATGCGAGCGGCGAGACGTCGAACCCGAATACCTATACCCGCTTCGACACGCTGTACGGCGCGCGCCGCGCCGATTTCGGCCCGCTGTCGCTGTTCGGCCCGTTCGGCCGCGCCAATATCGTCTCGCCGGCAGTGCGCTTCGAGGCGCGCCCGTCGAAGCGGCTCGACCTGATGGCCGCCGTGCGTGTCGCCTGGCTCGCCTCGCCGATCGACGCCTTCGCCTCGACCGGCGTGACCGACAAGACCGGCAAGTCGGGCAATTTCGGCGGCACCCAGGTCGAGATGCGCGCGCGCCGCTGGCTGGTGCCGCAGAAGCTGCGCCTGGAAATCGGTGCGGCCTATCTCGCCAAGGGCCGGTTCCTGCGTGAGGCACCCAACGCGCCGCACACTGCCGACACCAAGTTCGGGCACGCGGATCTGTCGTTCAGCTTCTGATTTCCCCCTGCGATCCGGGGCTTAGGTATTAGCCCCGGATGGCGGCTCCTGTGGGATTCCGCATAAATTACGACATCCAAGGAGCTCAAGCTCCGGGTCGCAATTTTCAGGAGGGCCAATGAGCCCCGGGGTATCACTGCTGGTGATCGTGGCCCGTCAGGCGGGTCTTCGCAGCGCGCTGGTGGCTCGCCTTTCGATGGCGGGCGCAGACGTCGTCACCGTCGATAATCTGGCCGATCCGCGGATCGAGCGCTGGCTGGCGAACCGGCCGGTGCTGATCGTCGACGAAGGTGCGCTTTCGGGGCACGCAGGCGGCGAGGCGGCGTTGCGCGGCGATCCGCGCTGGCGGGCGATCGCCGTGGTTGGTGGCCGGGCGGCCGATGGCGCCCCGCCACGGATCGCATCCGCGGATGCGGCTGCGATCCTCGAGGCGATGCTGCCCGACTGGGGCTATCCCGAGCGCTGAGCTGCCCGCTCAGTTCTTCGGGAACATCCCCGCGGCAAAGGCGATGCGCAGCGCCTCCGAAAGGCTGCGCACTTCCAGCTTCTCCATCAGGTTCGCGCGGTAGATCTCCACCGTGCGCGGGCTGATATCGAGCTCATAGGCAATGATCTTGTTCGAGCGCCCCTCGATCAGGCCCTTGAGCACGTCCTTCTCGCGTGGCGACAGCTTGCCGATCTTGGTCTCGGCGAGGTTGACCCGCGAAGCAGCCTCGTTGCCCTCCTCCAGCCGCGAGAAGGCGAGGTCGATCGCCGTCATCAGGAACTCGGCCTCATAAGGCTTCTCGATGAAGTCGAGCGCACCGGCCTTCATCGCCTGCACTGCGAGACCGACATTGCCCTGGCCGGTCAGGATGATGGCGACGAAACGCTGGTCGTTGCCGACGGCATTGAGCACGTCCAGGCCGGTCGAGCCCGGCATGTGGAAGTCGAGAAGCAACACGCCCGGATCGAGATCCGGAAGCGCTTCCAGGAACAAATCGCCGGATCGAAAGGCCCGGATTACGAGATCGGAACGTAGAGATAGCAGGCTGTGCAGCGATGCGCGGACGGCGTCGTCATCGTCCACGATATAGATTGTTTTGGTCATCTACTCTCCACCCTGTTCGCTGGTGGGAAGCGTGAACCGGAAAACCGCACCACCCTCTGGCTGGTTTTCCGCGCTTAGGACCCCACCATGCGCCTCAATGATACGCTTGCTGATGGAAAGTCCAATACCCATTCCGCCCCCTTTGCTCTTTGTTGTCGTGAAACGAGAAAAGAGTTGGGCGAGCATTGGTTCCGGAATGCCGGGGCCACTATCGGCAATCTCTATTGCAACCATA
>Ga0164294_10001947_pt1 | contig 18850 bp, 25 predicted proteins | sample GEODES005metaG_FD_111479 | JGI IMG/M metagenome (GOLD analysis project Ga0164294, IMG submission 111479) | Oligotrophic lake water microbial communities from Sparkling Lake, Wisconsin, USA - GEODES005 metaG | ecosystem: Environmental > Aquatic > Freshwater > Lake | place: USA: Sparkling Lake...
CGTGCTCCATGAAACCGGGAACACCTCATCGGCGTCGATTCCGCTCGCACTCGTGCGGGCGCTTGATGATGGTCGCATCGCACGTGATGATCTCGTTCTGCTCGTGGGTTTCGGGGCGGGTATGAGCTGGGCCAGCGCTGTGCTGCGCTGGACAGGACGACTTCCGGAGGTCAGTTCATGAGTCGTGTTGTTCTCGTCACCGGCGGTAACCGCGGCATCGGCCTTGCGTGCGCGCGGGCATTCGCCGCTCAAGGCGATTCCGTCGCCATCACCTATCGGGGCAAGCCACCGGCCGACACCGACGGTGTGCTCTGCGTGCGCTGCGACGTCACTGACACCGAGCAGGTCGACGCGGCATTTACCGAGATCGAGAACGCGCTCGGCCCCGTCGAGGTCCTCGTCTCGAATGCTGGGATGACCGCCGACATGCTCGTGCTGCGCATGGGCACGGAGGATTTCGCGTCGGTGCTCGACGCCAATCTCACCGGTGGCTTCCGTGTGGCCAAGCGAGCTGTGCAGAAGATGATGCGAGCTCGGTTCGGTCGCATCATCTTCATCGGCTCGGTGGTCGGTTCCACCGGACAGGCGGGACAAGCCAATTACGCAGCGTCGAAGGCTGGACTCATCGGTCTGGCCCGATCCCTTGCCCGGGAGTTCGCCTCACGCAGTATCACGGTCAACGTGGTGGCACCCGGCCCGGTCGAGACCGACATGTTCGCCGCCGTATCCGAGGACACCCGCTCCGCAATCGAGGGCGCTGTGCCACTTGGCCGATTGGCAGCACCTAATGAGATCGCCGCAGCCGTCACCTTCTTGGCATCAGACGCTGCCGGATACATCACCGGAGTCGTGCTGCCTGTCGATGGTGGCCTCGGCATGGGCGCCACCTGATCCAGAACCGTTCGATCGCCCCAGTGACAGTCCGGCTTCACCAACCACGGCCACTAACGTGTCCCCTAAACACCACAACGCGAGGAGCATCACATGAGTGACGAAGCATTCGAGAAGTTCAAGGCCTGCGCAGTGAAGGTTCTCTCCGTCAGCGCTGATCAGGTCACGATGGACGCACGCTTCGGCGAGGATCTCGATGCTGACAGCCTCGATCTCGTCGAGCTCGTCATGGAACTCGAGGAGGTCTTCGATGTGAGCGTGGATGAGTCCGAGCTCGAAGGCATCGAGACCGTGGGCCAGGCGTTCGAGTTGGTCACATCCAAGCAGTGATGGAACCGCGTCGCGTCGCGATCACCGGCATCGGTGTCATAAGCCCGTGTGGGCTGGGCACCGAGGCGTTCTGGAATGGGCTCCTCTCCCCCGCTCCCGAGGGATTGCGTCATGTGCACGACTTCGATCCGCAGCCGTTCTTCGACAATCCGAAGGACGCTCGTCGTAGTGATCGTTTCACGCAGTTCGCACTCGCCGCAGCTGCCGAGGCTCTGGCTATGGCCGGTGAGATCCCCGGCGATCCAGCGCGGCACGGAGTCTGGATCGGCACCGGCATCGGGGGGCTCAACACCCTCGAGGAGCAGGTGCTCGTCCAGGATCACAAAGGCGCTCGCCGCGTCAGCCCATTCCTCGTGCCGATGTTGATGGCCAACGCTGCGTCAGCTGCTGTCTCGATGCGCTATGGCTGGCAGGGACCATGCGAGACCACCTGCACAGCGTGTGCAGCAGGCACCCACGCCATCGGAAATGCCTTCAATCTGATCCGTCATGGTCGCTGCGATGCCGTGATAACAGGCTCGTCAGAGGCAGCGATGACCCCCACGGGGATTGCCGGCTTCACCAACATGACCGCTATGTCCAACGAGTGCCTTTCCCGCCCGTTCGATCGTGACCGGGACGGATTCGTACTCGCCGAGGGCGCTGGTGTTCTGGTGCTCGAGGAATGGGAGTCGGCCAAGGCCCGAGGCGCCCACATTCTCGCCGAACTCATGGGCGCGGCATCGAACGCCGATGCCCATCACATCACCGCTCCTTCCCCGGGCGGCGTCGGAGCCATCGCCTGTATGCGCATGGCCATCGACGATGCCGGGCTCACTCCGGCCGATATCGCTCATGTGAACGCGCACGGAACCTCAACCCCACTCAACGATGCCGCTGAAGCCGCCGCGATAGAAACGGTGTTCGGCCCCGCCGGCCCCCCTGTCACATCGATCAAGGGCGTCACCGGCCATTCTTTGGGTGCCGCCGGAGCCCTCGAAGCAGTCTCGATCGTCCTCGCCATGCAGAAGGGCCTGTTACCCCCTACTGCCGGGTTCCAGAATCGTGATCCCAAGATGGCGCCTATCGATATCGTCACCGGAGACCCACGTCCCTGGGCCCCGGGGCCGACACTGTCGAACAGTTTCGGGTTCGGCGGTCATAACGGCTGCATCGTGATTGGTCCAGCCGACTGAGGGTTTCTGCCCGCCGGGTTCGCTAGGTCGAAACCGGTTGCCGGCCCTCGAGATCGAGCAGCCATTGCTTTGCGACGACTCCACCTCCGTATTCACCCAACGCACCATCCGAACGAACGACACGGTGGCAGGGAACGATCACTGCGATCGGATTACGGCCCATGGTCGTTCCGACTGCGCGGAACGCCTTCGGTCGACCGGCGATCGACGCGAGTCTTCCGTAGCTCACCGTGCTGCCGTAGGGCACCGACTCGAGCGAGGCGAGCACCTCACCGCTGAATCCGTGACGGTCCGAGCGGTCGAGTGCGACGGTGAAGTTCTGTCGCTCGCCGGTGAAGTACTCACCGAGTTCCGAACGCACCTGGTCGAAATGCGCCGCGGCAGCAACAGAGTCGTTTCCGAGCGAACCTCCGAATCGGCTGCTCCTTCCGAATTCGACCCTGATGACACCGAGATCATTGGTGACCACGAAGAGCGGACCGATCGGGGTTTCGAGCACACCGACGGTCATTGATCAACCGGCATCCGCGAACACAAAGAGGATCTCGGCCTCGCACGCGACTGCATCGCCAACCAGCGCCCGGCCTGATCCTTTGCCCGCACGGGCCGACATTCGCCCAAGGGTGATCTCGAGGCGGAGCGTGTCGCCGGGAACCACCTGACGGCGGAAACGGGCCTTCTCGACCCCGCCGAACAGCGGCAACTTCCCGGCGTGCGCCGGATCGCTCAGCACGGCATAGGCGCCGAGCTGCGCGATGGCCTCGAGCATCAGGACACCGGGCAATGTGGGACGACCCGGGAAATGACCGACGAAGAACTCCTCATCGCCGGTCAGGTGCCATTCGCCGACCGCTCCCTCGCCGAGACGGAGATCGGTGACCGAATCGAGCAGCAGGAACGGTGCCCGGTGCGGCAGCACGTCGATGGGGGCGGGAAACGTCATTCGGTGAGCGCAGCGAGCAGGTTCGCCGGGGTGTCCTTCGGGCTGATCTTGTACCAGACCTGCTGGAGCTTGCCCTTCTCATTGATGAGGAATGCCGAGCGCACGATGCCCATGTATTTCTTGCCGTACATGCTCTTCTCGGCCCAGACACCGAATGCCTCCGACACGGCGTGCTCGGCATCGGAGAGCAGCGTGAAACCGAGCGAGTACTTGTCGTCGAACTTCTTGAGCTTCGCCGGAAGATCCGGGCTGATGCCGATGATGACGGTGTCACCCACCTGATCAGCGATGTCGCGCAGACCACATGACTGGGTGGTGCAGCCGGGGGTGTCGGCCTTCGGGTAGAAGTACACGAGCACCTTGCGGCCCTTGAACTGGGTATGGCTGACCGTGTCGCCATTCTGGTCGAGCAGTTTGATCGACGGGGCCTTCGAACCTGGTGTCAGTTGCCCGGGAGTTGGAGTCGCAGTCATGAACGAACGCTAGCGGGACGCGACGAGGGGGCGCACGAGGCGCCCCTTCGCAGTACGGCTGGGACTGGTCGGACTACTTGGCGCCCTTGGCGGAAGCCTTCAGCTTGGAACCAGCGGTGACCTTGGCAGCCTTGGAGGCCGGCACCTGGATGGGCTCGCCGGTCTGCGGGTTGCGGGCGGTGCGGGCGTTGCGATGCGTCTGCTCGAAGCTGATGAAACCCGGGAGCGTGAGCTTCTCCTCACCCTTGGCCACCACCTCGTGAGCAATGTCCTCGAACGACTTGAGCGTCTTCTCGACATCGGTCTTGGCCTGGCCGGTGCGCTCGGCGATCTCGGCGATGAGTTCACTCTTGGTCATGACATCCTCCTGTTGGCCCTTGCGGGCATCTGGCGACCCTTGCAGGGATCTTCCCCGAGGTCCCCGGGGTTCTCGTGACGAACTCGGGCGGAACCGCCCGATCCCCTAGCTTCGCGGCAACCGACGCAATGTTGGTGGATGGACACTGGGTCCGAATAACTATTCAGATCTGATGATCAGGCTGGATCAAGCGTGGTGGTGCCATCGCCTCGCATCGACAGGCCCCCACTGTTGATCATGTGATCGGCGGCAGTGATGAAGTACGCCACCATCGCCGCATGGTCGTCGTCGCTGAGCCGTCCGAGATCCCGCTCCGCATCGACCGCAGCGGTCATATGGACCAACCAATGATCGCGTTCGACAGTGCTGATGCTGTACGGCGAATGACGCATACGGAGGCGGGGATGCCCACGTTCTTCGTTGTAGGTGGTCGGCCCACCCCAGTACTGCATCAAGAACAGCGAGAGCCGATGCCGAGCACCATCGAGATCGTCGGCTTCATAGAGCGGGGCGAGCACCGGATCGACCATGACCCCGGCGTAGAACACATCGACGATGCGTTCGAAAAATGCAAGGCCATCAACCCGTTCGAAAAGCGCCTGCTGCTCCTCAGCCATCAGTATGCGGAGTCGAGGGCGGTACGAACCTCGGCGATGAACTCCCCGGCTCCGGCCGGGCCCGCACCTTCGAGCACACGACGCATGAGTGCCGAACCGATGACAACACCATCGGCCTCGGCGCAGACTTCAACAGCTTGGGCGGCGCTCGAAACACCCACACCGACGAGCACCGGCTTGTCGGTGATCGCTTTGAGTCGCCGGGCGATGACCAGCGATGAGGATGCAAGAGCATCGCGTTCGCCGGTGACGCCGAGCAGACCAACGGCGTAGACGAACCCACGGGCCCGGGCACAGACCAGCGGAAGTCGTTCATCGGGAGCAGTCGGCGCTGCGAGCAGCACCGTTTCGACACCGGCGGCATCGGCTGCGGTGGCCCAAGGTCCGACCTCTTCAAGCGGGAGATCAGGAAGGATCGCCGCACTGACACCAGCAGCGGCCAGCGACTCAGCGAAACGCTGATGGCCCATATGGAACGCAAGGTTGTAATAGGTCATGACGGCGATTGGAACACCGGCGTCGATGGTACGGAGTTCGTCGAAAATCGTGACCGGCGTGGCCCCGGCCCGCAACGCGAGCTCGCTGGCCTCCTGGATGACGGGCCCGTCCATGACCGGATCGGAGAACGGCACGCCGATCTCAATGGCATCGGCACCGGCATCGGCCACCGCTCGGACGATTTCGGCCCAATCAGTGCCGAGACCACCAGTGACATACGGGACGAGAAGTTTGCGACCGCCGTCGCGGGTGGTTCGGAGCGAAGCTTCGAGAACACCCGGCTGCTCGGGAGCATCGGGGATGGCGAGGCCCTCGTCGGCAGGAGTGACCATCAGCCGAGGATGTCCATCATCTGGCCGACATCCTTGTCGCCACGACCTGACATGTTGAGAAGCACCGTCTTGCCGGCAAGTTCTTTGCGATCACGACTGATCCAGGCCAGTGCATGGGCGGGTTCGAGGGCGGGAATGATGCCTTCGGTGCGGCTGAGCAACTGGAAGGCATCGATGACCTGTTCGTCGGTCACAGCCTCATAGCGGGCGCGGCCGATAGAGGACAGGAACGAATGCTCCGGGCCGACACCGGGATAGTCGAGACCGGCGGAGATGGAATGTGCCTCCTGCACCTGCCCGAACTCGTCCTGCATGAGATAGCTCTTCATGCCGTGCACCACACCGGGCACACCACGCCCGACCGCAGCGCCACCGGCGGGTTCGACACCGACGAGTTCGGCGTCGGTATCAGCGAAACCAGAGAAGATGCCGATGGCATTGGAGCCGCCACCAACACACGCGGTGACGATGTCGGGCACTCCCCCGTCGAGCAACTTCTCGCACTGGGCGCGGGCCTCGGTGCCGATGACCGTGTGGAACTCACGCACCATCCATGGATACGGGTGGGGCCCCATGACCGAACCGAGGCAGTAATGGGTGGTCTCGACCGTGGCTACCCAGTCGCGCATGGCTTCGTTGACGGCGTCCTTCAGCGTGCGACTTCCGGAGACCGCAGGCACGACCTCGGCGCCCAGCAGTTTCATACGGAAGACATTGAGAGCCTGTCGCTCGATGTCGACCTCGCCCATGAAGACCATGCACTCCATGCCCATCAGCGCAGCAGCGGTGGCCGAGGCGACACCGTGCTGACCAGCACCGGTTTCGGCGACGAGCCGAGACTTGCCCATTCGCTTGGCCAGCAGTGCCTGGCCGAGCACGTTGTTGATCTTGTGACTGCCAGTGTGATTGAGATCCTCGCGCTTGAGCAGCACGCGCACGCCGAGTTCCTCGGAAAGGCGATGACATTCGGTGAGCGGCGACGGACGGCCGGCGTAATCAGCGAGCAGGCCATCGAGCTCGTTCCGGAACGTGGGATCGCCCCATGCGCTGCGGAAAGCCCGCTCGAGTTCATGGCAGGCCGGCACGAGGGTCTCGGGGACATAGCGGCCCCCGAACTCGCCGAAACGACCTGAGGATGACGGCTCGGCCAATGCCATGGTGATGCCTCTCTACGACAGGAACAGCGACGGGGGGACTTCGGTACCCAGGTGGGTTCTGGAAGGCTACGCGTGCTTCGGGTCGATGGAGAACTCAGAAAGCGCATTCGTCGCTTCGGCGATGAAACGTCGAAGCGCGACTGGATCCTTCTGCCCGGGTGAGGATTCGACCCCGCTGGCCACATCGATACCCCACGGCCTCACAGCCTGGACGGCTTCGCGCACGTTCTCGGGTGTGAGACCGCCAGCAAGGATCAACCGATGTCGTTGCGGGAGTGACCCGACGAGGTCCCAGTCGAAGGTCTCGCCCGAGCCGGGGACCGGTGCGTCGAGCAGCACGGCATCGACGTCGTAGTCCTCGATCCGTGCCAGTCGGGGGTCATTCGCCGAGAAGGCCTGCACGAGGAACGGCACCCGACGCCGCACGAGTGCCGCCTCCCCGGGGGTTTCCTGGCCATGGAGTTGCACACCGGTGAGGCGGGCCACCGAAATGACGTCGAGAATCTGGTCAGGATGTTGATTGCGGAACACGCCCACTGCCCTGACGTCGTAGGGCAATTGCTGGATGATCTCGCCGGCCTGCTCCGGCGTGACCTGACGTTTCGACTCAGCGAACACAAAGCCCAGCACTTCGGCGCCCATGGCCACTGCGAGCAGGGCATCGGATGCATTAGTGATTCCGCAGATCTTGACGAACACAACCGAACGCTACCGTCGCAGTGATGGCTCGATGACCATGAGCCCACCGGGTCACTTATGCGACAGTCTGCTCAGACTCCGGTCCCGGACTCATCAACGAGTCGCAATTCCGCTCTCGACGTATCGGGGCCATTGATGTTGTCGAGATGCGCCCCCGGCTGTTGGCGGGCAAGGAGCCAGACGAGCAGAAGGCTCAACACCTCGGGAACGTGGATGACCTCACCGGACAGCGGAATATGCCCTTGGGCAACATCAACGATCGCTGTGATGACCAACGACGTGGCGAGCAACATCGTGACGAGTAGGAACGCTCTCGCCCGCGACGGTCGATAGACGATCACCATCAGTGCAATCCCGTACGCCATCGAGAATGCTCCGAGGTGTCTGGCCTCATGCGATGGCGCAGCGCTGTCCTCCCCGAAGAACAGCGCGGGCAGCGAAAGGGCGACAACTGAAACCGCAACCAGAGCAAGCGCCACTCGGGTAGGTCCCCATCCATGACGTCGTTCGGTACGGGCTGATCTCGATGCAACGGAGCGACCCAGGTCCGGCATCGTCGGGGCTGATTCGATCAGAAGTCCTCGCTGTCGGTCCGGGATCGAGTCTCCAAATGCTCGGCACTCGGAGCAAACGGCGAGATGCGACTCGATCGCGGACTGGTCGAGTCCGACCTCCTCACCGTCGGCGAGCGCCGAGATCGATTCGACAACCTCACCGCAGCCCACAATCTCCTCAGCCATCAGCATGCTCCCGGGGATCGGGCGGCGATCTCCGCTTTCTCCAAGGCGCGATACTAGGGGTATGCCTGCACACGATCCTCTGCACGAATTGGCGATGGCCGCCCGGGAAGGCGACGACCGTTCGATCGAGCAACTCGTGCGACTCACCCAGCCCGCAATCTGGCGGCTCTGCAGCTCGCTCGGTTCTACGGGCGAGGTCGAGGATCTGGTGAGCGAGACCTACATGCGTGCGCTCCGATCGCTCGGAACGTATCGGGGCGAATCTTCGGTCCGGACCTGGTTGCTCTCAATTGCCCGCAACGTCTGCGCTGATCAGGTACGGAGTCGTGTTCGGGAACGACGGCTGCTTGATCGACTCCAGACCCAGCATCGGTCCACTACTGCCTTTGTGGGCTCCGAGAGCCACACAGCGGCGCTTCTCGAGAACCTCCATCCCGACCGGCGAGAGGCCTTCGTGCTGACGCAACTACTCGGATTGTCCTACGACGAGACAGCGGTCGTGCTTGATGTGCCGGTCGGCACTGTGCGTTCGAGAGTGGCTCGGGCACGCATGGATCTGCGCACCGCCGTCACCAACGCCGAGGCGAACTGACGTCGCGCTGGTCACCCGTCTATTTGCGGGTGCGACGCCGCAACACGAATAACGTCGTTCCACCTGCGGCAGCGACCCCTACGGTGGCGATCGCAGCAACCAGCCAACCGGTGCTGGATCTCTGTCCGGAAGCCGGAGATCCATCATCGGACCCTCCAACCGGCGCATCGAGAGCACGATTCGCTCCCGCCCCGGTCGGGGCACCTAACTGCACGGTCGTGCTGCTGGGACTGGTATCGGGAGCACCCCCGGACCCGACGTCATCGGGATCACCATCGGAAACAACCGAGGCGCTCGGAGTTCCCGAAGAACTCTCATTGTCGCCGGGAGTTGTCGGAACGTCAGGCGGCTCGGTCACCGAGTTCGCCCCACCCTCGGCAGCAACAATCGCTGTGTCCTGCCAAAGAACGTTCTCACCGGTGCTATAGATCTGCACAACTGGGAACGCCACACGACCGGCATCGTTGGCACGGGCAGCGAAACGAAATGTCTCGTCCTGCGCCGGAGCGGCACCCGAGTCCTTGATGAAACCAATCTCACCGGGACCGGCAGTGCACGTCCATGTCGGGAACGGCTCGCAGGAGATTCCGGTCCAACCGTCGGGCACCTTGATCCGGACCACAGTGTTGAAGACATCCTCTGCTCGCTCATGCGGGACATCGAGGGTGAATGACACATCAGTCCCGACTGCGGCAGTCGCGGGGCTCACGAACGTGGCATGCGCCGAGGCCGGCCCGCCGCCCACCACGAGGGCGAACATCCCAAACCCGAAGACGCCGATGAACACGAGCGGCTTGAGCCGGCCGACACGAGACTTCCTGCGAAAGGACTGACTGAATTGAACTGTCATCGGCCCTTTAGTCGGAGAACGAGCAAAAGAGTTCCCGGAATCTCCGGGAACTCTTCTTGTGTGCCAAACGACTCCACTTCCCGTTGGCGAACACTCATCAATCACCAAGATTCAGGAGAAACGACAGATGCTCCCCTCAGCCCTTGCTCAACACCGGATTGTCAGACGAACTGGTCTCATCGCCGGCCTTGCGATCGCCGGAATGATCGCCTCGGCGACTCCGGCGCTCGCCCACGCCGGATTCTCCTCGTACGCCGGGTTCTCGAATCAGCCGAACCCTCTGGGCTCGACCTCCTCGCCCTACGCTCCCGGCACCCGGTACACGTTGGTTGTACGCGCTGCGGTCGAGACCACCTCTCCGTACAACAACTCCGACGACACCAACGTCAAGGTCGAGATCAATGTCCCATCTGGTTGGACTGATCCAGTTTGCGGGTCAGCAATGCTGCAGGTCAACAACTCCGGCACGGGCTACACCAACCAGCCCGGTACCGCGCTGAACTCCTGGTCATGCTCGGTCATCACCGCTGGGTCGAACAAGGTGATCCGGTTCACCGGACCCCAGGTGGTCGCTCCGGCCACGAAGGCCGACAGTGCCCAGTTCTTCTCCTTCACCGTGACCACCCCCACACCATCGGAGAAGACCAGCTACTCCGGTGCGAACGGCACCGAGGGTTTCATCGTCGACCAGACCTACGCCTCGGGGGCGAACTCGCATTGGTACCCGAACGCCGCCTATCAGGGCACCGCTCCGGACGGCACGACCCGCAACGAACTGGCCACCGGTCTGGTGCGCACGGTGAACCCGGCCCCCGGTGCACCGACCGGCGTGATCGCCACTCGGGGGAACGCCTCCGCCACGGTGTCGTGGACCGCGCCCGCCAGCAATGGCGGCTCGCCCATCACCGGCTACACCGTGTCGGCATCGCCGCAGGTGGGCGGTGTCACGAAGACCTGCACGACGTCATCGGCAACGACCTGCACGGTCACCGGCCTGACCAATGGAACCGCCTACACGTTCACCGTAAGGGCCGCCAACGCCTTCGGGAACAGCGCTTCGTCTGCGGTGTCCCAAGCGATCATCCCCTCGACCTCACCAGCAGCTGCGCCGGGAAGGCCCACCGCTCTCACAGTTGACTCGGCACTCAATGGCGTCTTCCAGTTGCACTGGTCGACTCCGACGGGCAACAGAGGTTCAAGCATCATCGGCTATACCGTCACCGCAGCGGCGTCCGGCCAGACGACTCGGATCTGCACGGTGCCCTTCGGGACGAACTCGTGCAACATCTCGAACATTGTCAACGGTGTGAAGTACACGCTCACCGTGGTCGCAACGAACTCGGTGGGTTCCAGCACCGGAACCGTGCTGGCCAACAAGGTGACCTCAGCTGCACCCGATGCTCCGAGTGGTGTCACTGCGTCGCAGGCCAACAGCAATGCTGCGGTAGAGGTGTCGTGGACCAAGCCCTCGGCGAACGGCGCGACCATCACGGGTTACTCGGTGACCGTGTACCGCAGCGGAACTCTCGTCGAGGGTAAGTCCTGCACGAGCGGCGTGGCCTCTTACTGCTCCATCGGCGGTCTACCGAAGAACGCCACGTTCACCTTCAAGGTGACCGCCACCAATGGAGCGGGCATCAGCACAGCCGGTATCTCGAGCGGGTTCACAACGAAGGCCTGAGATCACGAGCGCGGGGTTGGGTCAGTTCCGGGCCCCGCGCAGGGCAGCTACTCCTGCTTCGGGATCGCCGGATGTGACGAGATGCTCGCCCACCAGCACGGCGTGGTACCCCGCAGCAGCCAACACCGCAGCATCCTCGGGACCGGTGATACCCGATTCAGCGACCCGAACCACTCCGTCGGGCATCTGCGGGGCCATACGCACGGCACGAGCAGTGTCGACGGTGAACGTGACGAGATCGCGCTGGTTCACCCCGATGAGGTCGGCGCCTGCGTCGATGGCGCGCTGCAGTTCGGGTTCATCATGAATCTCCACCAGGGCATCGAGACCGATACGACGGGCGAGTTCCAGGAACGACACAAGTTCGCTCTGATCAAGTGCGGCAGCGATGAGCAGCACACAATCGGCACCCATGAGTCGGGCGTCGCATACATCATGCGCGCTGATTGTGAAGTCCTTGCGCAGCACCGGCAGCGAGCACGCCGAGCGGGCTGCGATGAGATCGGCGGCTGACCCACCGAAGAACTCGACATCGGTGAGGACCGACAGACACGCCGCGCCGCCTGCTTCGTAGTGCTGGGCAAGCACTGCTGGGTCGAGCCCGATGGCGAGATCGCCTTTGGACGGCGAACGTCGCTTGATCTCGGAGATGACCGCCACCTCGCCGGCTTCAGCCACCGAGACGAGCGCGTCGCGGAAGCCCCGTGTCGGAGGCAGCAACCCTGCCCGCTCGATCAATGCATCGAGCGGACGGGTATCGAGATCGGCCGCGTCGCGATGGGCGACGAGGATCCGGTCGAGATAGGTGCTCAGGCCGGGAGGCCCTTGCTCTGGGGCGTGGGATTCGCAAAGTGCATCTCCGGCGCCTCGGCCATCAGCGGGGTGAGGATGCCGAACAGAGCGCCCATGGCCTCGCTGCCACCGTGGACGCCGAGGGCATCGCCGTCGGCGTAGAGCTCGAAGATCCACACGGTGTTGGCATCGCCGGCATCGAGGTGGAAGGAGTACACGAGAGTGCCTTCCTCGGCTTCGACGGTGGGCAGCATGGTTTCGAGAGCGGCAACGCCCTCATCGCGCTTGCCATCCTGGAAAACCATCTTCACGAAGAGTGATGTCTGTGTCATGAGCGCAGACATTAGGCGACCGCAAGGCGCCTCAACGCCGGGACTCGTGGCTCCGGCTGCGCGAAATCGCAATGGCAGGCGAGGCGAGGAAACCGAGCACCCCCAGCACCGCCGAGACGAGCCCGAGCGACAGCAGCGGCGAAAGGTTGATCATGACCCCGAAAATGAACAGCGCAATACCACCGAGCAGCAGTGCCACGGGGAGCAGTTGCATCCACCTTGGCACCTCAGTGCCCTCCACGGCATCGTCGATCAACGCCGAATAGTCCGTGTCGATGTCCTCGTCGTCATAGGGAACGAAGTCGTAGCGAGCTGGTTCAGGACGCGGTCGAGTATCGGTGCCGGGCTGTGCCGCCCGACGTCTCTCGTCGTAGCCCCGCCGCCGCGTCGGGTCGCCGAGGATGGTCCATGCCTGATTGATGCGCTGCATCTCGCGCTCATTCGCGCTGCGGGCGGCCTCATCGCCGGCCTCATGGAAATCGGGATGATGAGCGCGGGCCAGACCCAGATAGGCCCGCCGGATCTCTATCGCAGCGGCCGACTCGGACACGCCGAGCACCGCATAGTGGTCGACCGCGTCGGAAGCTGCCATGGATCAGTCGCCCGCCGGAGGTTCCGTGACGACCGCCTGTCGGACCGCAGCACCATCGGAGACCTCGACCACGGCACCGATCACCACTGACCGGGCAAGCGGGCCGAGTGCCATCGCCGGGACCTGCTCACCCAGTGCCGCACACGCACTCGTGATGGAACCAACGACAGCGCCCTCAAATCGAACTTCCTCGCCAATGGCCGGCGCCTCGCCAGCCGCGCAACCATCGGTGAACACCAGCAGTCGGATGGGTCGGGGGACGTTGCCGCCGCGGCTATCGATTCGGGCCACGAGTTCCTGCCCGGTGTAACAACCCTTGGTGAAACTCACCGATGCCTCGATGACCCACGCACCAGCTTCACCGGGAATGGTGTCCTCGGTGAGTTCAGCCCCCATGACGGGCACGGCATGCGCGATGCGATAGCGATCGAGTGCAGCGGAGGGAACCTCGGTGAGTTCGGCGACGAAAGCTCGCGCACCAGTCTCCGAATCGAAAAGCACGTCAATACCAGAGACTCCCGGACCGACCGGTGCACCGAGCAGCGCTCCCGGGATCGCTTCGGCGACTACTTCACCCCGGGTGTTCACATGACCCGAACCCCACCGTTGCGCAACGAGCCAGCGGGTCTCCGGCTCGGAGATCGTGGCCTTCGTGCGGATGAGGAACCGGCGTACGCGGGTGGCGAGTGCCCCACCGAAGCCGGCCTCGACTTCCAGGACGAACTCTTCCTCGGTGATCCGATGCACCCGGAGCCATGCATCGACCTTGCCGGTGGGCTGCAGGATCAATGACCACGCTCCCGAAGTCGACAACTTCGTGATGTCCTGGCTCAATTGGCCCTGGAGGTAGCGCGAGGCGTCGACGCCGGTCACCGTGATGACATCGCGGGGAACCACGACTGCTCCCCCACCGGCGACGAGAAGTTCGAATCCCGCCGCGATGGATTCGATGGATTCGATGGGCTCCATGGTCATTCGCTGCGCCGCTGAGCGGTCATACGACGGGCACCGGGAACCGCACTGAGCAGGGCCCGCGCCTTGTTATGGCATTCGAGGTCCTCATGTTCGGGAACGCTGTCGACAACGATGCCGGCGCCGGCCTGCACATGAGCGACACCATCAGCGCCAACCACGAGTGTGCGGATCGCTATGGCGGTGTCGATCGTTCCCGAGAAATCCAGATAACCGACGACACCGGCATACGGCCCGCGCTTCACCGGTTCGAGCGCATCGATGATCTCCATCGCCCGGACCTTGGGCGCACCCGAAACCGTGCCCGCGGGCAACGTGGCTCGCAGCACGTCGATGGGGCTGCAGCCGTCGGCGAGCTCACCGGAGACCTGCGAGGTGAGGTGCATCACATGGCTGTAGCGCTCCAGCACCATCGTCTCGTCGAGTTGCTCGGTGCCGAACTTCACGACACGACCAACATCGTTGCGAGCGAGGTCAATGAGCATCACGTGCTCCGCAATTTCCTTGGGATGTTCCCGCAGTTCGGCGCCGAGACGACGATCCTCTTCCTCGGTGCGACCCCGCCTGCGAGTGCCGGCGATCGGGCGTGAGATGACCCGACCGTCGACCAGCTTGACCATCGGCTCGGGAGACGACCCGGCGAGGCTGACCGTGTCGGTGCGAACGAAATACATGTACGGACTCGGATTGACCTGTCGCAGCACCCGGTAGAAGTCGAACGGATCGGCGCCGAGGTCGAAGGAGAACCGCTGCGACAGCACCACCTGGAAGATGTCCCCGGCAAGGATGTGCTCCTTGGCGACATCGACAGCGTGGGCGTACTGCTCGGCAGTGAGCGAACCGCGAACCTCGGGAAGCTCCGGATCAGCAGTGGGCGGGTCGACCATGGGTTCAGCGAGGGGCTTGGCCCCATCGGCGGCGAGCTGGTCGAGTCGGGTCACGGCATCGTCGTAGAGCGCATCGAGTTGCTCACGCCCTGCACCCTCCGGGACCAGCACGTTGTCGATCAGCGTGACGCGCTGACGGAAATGATCGAACGCGGCCATCTGTCCGATGATGGACATGACGGCATCGGGATAGCCGGTGACATCGGTGGGCACATCAGGGAGATGCTCGACCTCGCGCACCACGTCATAGCCGAGGTAGCCAACGACACCTCCGTGCAACGGTGGGAGCTCATCGAGCTGTGGCGACCGGTAGCGCTCAAGAAGCCACTCAATGGCGGCGAGGATGCCGCGGTCTCGCGGCATGGCAGCATCGATTTCGCCCTCGACCACCAGTTGGCCGTTGCGAAGCACGAGCGTGGCCAGCGGGTTTCGACCGACGAACGACCAACGGCTCCAGCGCTCGCCATGCTCGACAGACTCGAACAAGAACCCCGGCTGATCGTCGCCGCATAGACGGGCGAAGGCGGCCACGGGCGTGATGAGATCGGCGAGAAGTTCGCGCCAGACCGGCACGACCGTGTAAGCGGCCGCCAGTTCGTGGAATTCGTCGCGCGTGGGGCGCAGCACGGGGATCAGTGGCCCGCTGCAGGTTCGGCACCAGGTTCAGCGCCGGATTCAGAGGCAGGACCGAAGGCGGTGAAGAAGCAGGAGTAGTTGCCGGTATGACAGGCGCCCTTGCCCTCCTGCTCGACCACGAACAGGAGCGTGTCGCCATCGCAGTCGTAGTAGGCCTCGCGGATGTACTGACGATCGCCGGACGTCTCGCCCTTGCACCAGTACTCCTGGCGCGAACGGCTCCAGAACCACGTGCGGCCGGTTTCAAGCGAGGTGCGGAGGGAGTCGGCGTTCATCCAGGCCATCATCAGGACCTGACCGGTGCCCTGCTCCTGCACGATGGCAGGGACGAGGCCGTCCTCGTTGAAGGTGACAGCGGCGAACTGGGCGTCGGTTGCGGCGATGGGGATGCTCTCGGGCATGCCGACACGCTAGCGGTGCGGGAGAACGCGACCGTTCGGAGATTCACACCTCCGGATTTCAACGCTCAGAGATAGAGACCGGTGCTGCCCTCGGCGAGGCGCTCTGCAGCCACAGCGTGGACATCGCGCTCGCGCAGGATGACGTAATCGTTCCCGCGGACTTCGACCTCGTAGCGATCCTCGGGGTTGAACAGCACCTGATCGCCCGGTTCCATGGAACGCACGTTCGGCCCGACAGCTACCACTTCGGCCCACACCAGCCGCTTCCCGATCTGGGCCGTGGCGGGGATCAGGATGCCGCCGGTGGAGCGACGCTCACCCTCCGGGCCCCCCATGTCCACAAGCACGCGGTCGTTCAGCATCTTGATGGGCAGGTTCTCGCCGGAACGACCCACGCCCTCGCTCAGCATTTCCACGGTCTGCGATGTACTCACGCCCCGACGGTACCGTCTCCACCCATGGCAGATGACACCGGGACCACACCCTTGCGGTTGACCACCTCCGACGGACTCAGCCTCGAAGCCGAGACCCGGCTCCCAGCGGGCGCGATTACCGATGCAACAGCGATCACCGGGGCGGTCGTGCTGGCCCATCCCCACCCGCAGCAGGGTGGCTCGATGGTTTCATTGGTCACGAGCGAGCTCTTCCGACTCCTGCCCCAGCGCGGTATCGGTGTGCTGCGATTCAACTTCCGCGGTGTCGGCAACTCCGAGGGCACCTACGGCGAGGGTCGAGCCGAACAGGCTGACCTCATTGCCGCCATCGATGCTCTCGCTGGACTCTGGCCCCATCAGCCTCTCGTGCTGTGCGGTTGGTCCTTCGGAGGTGACACCTCGCTGTCCGTCGCCGATGAACGTCTGGCCGGTTGGGTGGCCATCGCTCCCCCGCTGCGGATCCTCCCACTGGATGAACTCACCACAGCTTCGGGTACTGACCCCCGCCCCAAGCTCCTGATCGTTCCCGAACACGACCAGTTCCGCCCGCCCGAGGCGGCCGCCGAGGCCACTGCCTCATGGAACAACTCAAGGATCGAAGCGATCGCCGGCGCCGACCATTTCCTGGTTGGTCGCACCGACAAGGTGGCGGGACTGGTGGCCGCGTTCGTCGAGCAGCTGGGGCTTGCGGACTGAAGGCTTGCTTCAGGGTCGAACGACAACCCCGGCCGCGGCCATATGCGCCTTCGCCTCGTGCACAGTGTGCTCACCGAAATGGAAGATCGACGCGGCCAACACTGCGTCGGCCCGGCCGATCGTGATGCCCTCGACCAGATGCTGCAGGGAACCCACCCCGCCGGACGCGATTACCGGGACCGTGACTGCCTCGCTCACTGCAGCGGTGAGTGCGGTGTCGAAACCATCACGGGTTCCGTCCCGGTCCATCGAGGTGAGGAGGATCTCGCCAGCACCGAGCGAGACCGCCCTGCGCGCCCACTCGATCACATCAAGACCGGTCGGCGTGCGACCGCCATGGATGAAGACTTCCCATCCCTGAGTGAGTGCGCCTGAATCGTCGCGACGAGCTCGTGCATCAATGGCCACAACCACACATTGGTTCCCGAATTCTGCGGCGATCTCACTGATGAGTTCCGGGCGATCGACCGCAGCAGTGTTGACCGAGACCTTGTCGGCACCGGCTCGCAGCATCCGGCGGGCATCGGCGACCGTGCGAATACCGCCGCCGATAGTGAACGGGATGAAGACCTGTTCTGCGGTGCGCCTCACCATGTCCACCACGGTCTCGCGACCATCTGATGATGCGGTGATGTCGAGGAAGATCAGTTCATCGGCACCTTCGGCGTCGTAGCGGGCCGCGAGTTCCACGGGATCGCCGGCATCGCGCAACCCGATGAAGTTCACACCCTTGACCACCCGGCCAGCGTCGACATCAAGACAGGGAATGACCCTTGCGGTGCGCATCAGAAAGCTCCGTATCCGACCCGACGGGCCCGGACGATGGAGTCGATGGCGGTCCGATCGCCATCGGGGGTTGAAACCACACGATCGATGCGCCCGGCACGTTCGATGATGAGCTCGAAACCGAGTTCGAGTTCGGCAGCGGCGAGCGAATCAAGAACACCTTCTGCGGTGACGAGCACATCGGGAGACTGGGGACCGCCATGGCCCTCGCTGAGATTCAGCAGATCATGAGCGACCATCAGGAACGTGCCATCGGGAGCGAGCGATGCGACTGCAGTACGAAGCGCAGCGGCCAACTGCTGGGCCGGCAACTGCAGGTAGAACACGATGACGAGATCGAAACCACCGGCAGGAGGAGCCCAGGTTGTGACATCGGCGGTGACCCAGGCGCCGGTCACACCGTGCTCGGTGGCCAGCTTCTCGGCCTTGGCGATACCCACATCGGAGAAGTCGACACCGGTGACGTCCCAGCCCTGCGTGGCGAGCCACACGGCATTGCGACCTTCACCACAGGCCAGATCGACGGCCCGACCCACCGGGAGATCAGCGACCTCCGGGGGCAGAAACTGGTTCGGTTCGCCCTTCCAGACCAGCTCAGCAGTGTTGTATCGAGCGTTCCAGTCGGAGGCGTCCATACGACCAGTCTACGAGCGGGTGCCGAGAGCGGTTCAGGCCCGTCCAAGGGAGTCGACCGCGTCGATCGCTGCTCGAACAGTGAATGCACCTTCGTAGATGGCGCGACCAACGATGGCCCCGGCAAGGCGTCGATCGGCGCTGCGTAACGCACCAAGGGCGAGCAGATCGTCGAGCACGCCAACACCACCGGAAGCGATGACCGGCAACTCGGTCACCGCGAGCACCTCGGCGAGGCCGTCGAGATCGGGGCCGGCGAGTGTGCCGTCGCGACCGATCTCGGTGACGATCAGCGCTTCGACCCCTGCGTCAGCGAATTCACGGGCGACCTCGAGGATGTCGCGACCTGATCC
>Ga0164294_10001948_pt1 | contig 18849 bp, 16 predicted proteins | sample GEODES005metaG_FD_111479 | JGI IMG/M metagenome (GOLD analysis project Ga0164294, IMG submission 111479) | Oligotrophic lake water microbial communities from Sparkling Lake, Wisconsin, USA - GEODES005 metaG | ecosystem: Environmental > Aquatic > Freshwater > Lake | place: USA: Sparkling Lake...
CGTCCCGCGGCGGCCGGAATCCCGGCCGCCAGCGCCCGCTGGCCGGGCGTGGGGTGCCGATGCGTGAAGGGAATATCCATGGCCGATATGCTACGCCAACCGCGCGCGCATGCAACTTCGCGTCGAGTATTTTCAAGATGGCGATTTTGCAGCTTCATCCGTCAATCAATCGATGCGGCGCAGCAGGGCATGAGGCTCGGCCTTCAACTGCACGGTCCGCAGCGTTGTCGATGTCGCCGACAGGCCTGTCCTACAGGGTCCGGTTTGGGTTAGACTGTGCGCCCGGATGGGTTGCAGGCCGGGCCGTTGAACGCTTCAAGATATATCTTGTTCAGCATCAAAACGTCGAAAAAGCGGAACCTTTGTAACCTTGTAAATAACAATCAGACCTCGCTGCCCCACCCAGCCGAAAATATTTCGCACCATTGACAGCCCACAAGCCCACGCCAAGGTGCCGCCATGACCCAGCCTGCCAACGCCTCATTCCTTGCCGCGATCAAACCCTATTTCGAGGCCGGGCCACTGGGCGCGCTGGCGCTCGGGATGGCATCCGGTACGCCCTACACGATGATCGCCTCCACACTGACCACGCGGCTGGCGGAAAGCGGCATCGAGAAGAAATCGGTGACGGCGTTCGGCCTGGCGTTGCTGGTCTACAGCTTCAAGCCGCTCTGGGCGCCGCTGATCGATCGGGCGCGGATTCCGCTGCTGGCAAGCCTGATCGGGCAGCGGCGGGCGTGGCTGGTGGTGGCGATCATCATGGCCAGCGCCGCCATTGCCTGGCTGGGCGCACTCGATCCGGCGGCGGATATTGCACTGTTTGCCGCCGCAGCCGTGGCGGTGGGCTTTGCCGGGGCGACGCTGGACATCGTGATCGATGCCATCCGCATCGAATGGCTGCGCAGCGATCAGATGGGCGCTGGTTCCGGGATGACGCAATATGGCTGGCGCATGGGCAGCTATATCGCCGGTGCCGGCGCGCTGCTGCTGGCCAGCAATGGCGGCGGCGAAAGCAATTGGGGCCTGGCCTATCTGGCGGCGATCATCCTGTTCCTGCCCTCGCTGGTCGCCGCCGCGCTGCTCGGCGAGCCCAATCGTCCGCTGGCCATCCCATCCGGCAAGGGCTTTTCTGCGCTGGTGAAGGACAGCATCGTCGCGCCGCTTGCCGATTTCCTTGGCCGCAAGGGGGCGTGGATCGTCCTGGCTTTCGTGCTGGTGCACAAGATCGGCGATACCGTCTGCCAACTTTCGGTGCGCCTGTTCTACAATGACATGGGCTTCACCAAGGGTGAAGTGGCCTATTATGACGTGTCACTGGGCCTGATCGGCTATCTGGCCGGCGTGTTCCTGGGCGGCCTGCTCTACAAGCGGCTGGGGCTGGCCGGATCGGTATTCATGTCGTTGCTGCTGATGGGCGTGTCCAACGCCGCCTATGCCGGCCTCGCCATCATCGGCCATGATGTGTGGGCGCTGGCGGCGGTGCAGGGCTTTGAAAACCTCGCCAGCGGCATCGGCGGGGTGACGGTGGGGGCGTGGCTGTCGCTGCTGTGCGATCGGCGCTTCACGGCGACGCAGTTTGCGCTTTTGTCATCTGCCGCCGCCATATTGGGCCGGGCCTTCTCGTCCGGCACCGCGGGCGCGCTGATCGAAAGCCTGGGCTATGTCGATTTCTATTGGCTGACCACGGCCTTGGCCTTGCCCGGCGTGTTGATCTTCGTCTGGCTCTGGCGGGCCGGGCTGGTGGTGGCTGATGACAATGCCGCCAGCGATGGCAACCCGATTGCAACCCGCGTGTAATCAATCATGCACAAGCCTGTCATATGACAGGGCTATGGCAGGAAGTCCGCCGCTTTGGAGCAGCCCGCCAATGCTTGCCCAGTCTCTTGCCCGTTCTCGCGCCACTGAAGTTGCCCCAGCCATCATCGCCCGTGCGCCGGCCATCCACCGCGCCGGTCTGCTCGATGTGCGGCTGGCCGCCAGCGAGGCGGAAATCGCCGCCGCCCAGGCGCTGCGCTATGAAATCTTCTACGACGAGATGGGCGCCCAGCCCTCCGCCGCCATGGCCCGCCAGCGCCGCGACATCGATGCCTATGATGCGGTGTGCGATCATCTGCTGGTGATCGATCATGCCGACAGCAGCCGGCCGCGGGTGGTGGGCACCTATCGCCTGCTGCGCCAGGATGTGGCGCAAGCCAATGGCGGGTTCTACTCGGCCGGCGAATATGATCTGTCGCGCCTGATCGCGCAGTCGACGCCGAGCCAGCAGTTGCTGGAACTGGGCCGCAGCTGCGTCGCGCCGGAATGGCGCACGGCTGCCACCATCTCCCTGCTGTGGCGCGGCATCGCGTCTTACCTGGCGCAGCACAAGATCGGTCACTTGTTCGGCTGCGCCTCGCTACACGGTGCGGATCCGCACCTTCATGCTGCCGAATTGTCCTACCTCTTTCACCATCATCTCGCGCCGCCGGAACTGCGCGCCACCGCGCTGCCGCCGTACCGGGTTGATATGAACCGGCTGCCCGCCGCCGCCATCGACACCCGCGCCGCCGCCCGCGCGCTGCCGCCGCTGGTGAAGGGCTATCTGCGCGTCGGTGCGATGGTCGGCGACGGCGGCTTTGTCGATCGGCAGTTCAACACGGTCGATGTGTTCGTGGTGATGCCGGTCGATCGCATCACCAGCCGCTATGCCGAACGCTTTGGTGCAGCCAACGATTGAGAGGGTTTTCCTACGGCATGCTGGTCATGCTAGCGTTCGCGGCATGAAGGCTCGATTGTTCATCGCCGTTGCCGCTGCTCTCCTGCTTGCAGGGCAGGCCCCGGCACCAACCATCCCGGATGAAGCCGCCATCCCCGCTGGCCCGGCCGGCGATGCCATAAGGCGCGGCCTGGCGATTTTCACCGACACGCGCGCCGCCGCGCCAAGCCATGCCGGCAACCAGTTGCGCTGCGCCAATTGCCACCTTGATGCCGGCCGCACCGCCGGCGCCGCGCCGCTGTGGGCGGCCTATGGCAATTTTCCGGCCTTTCGCGAGAAGAACGGCCGCATGAACAGCTTTGAAAAGCGGGTGCAGGATTGCTTCATCTATTCGATGAACGCCGCGCCGCCGCCGATGGGCGGCGAAGTGCTGCTGGCTGTGTCCGCCTATGCTGCCTGGTTGGCGCAGGGCCAGCGCATCGGCGTGTCGCCGCCGGGACGCAGCTTTCCGGCGATTGCCGCGCCGGCCACGCCGCCCGAAGATGCGCGCGGCCGAGCGTTGTTTGCCGAACATTGTGCATCCTGCCACGGCGAAACCGGCCAGGGGCTGATCGAGGGCGCCACGGTGGTCAATCCGCCGCTATGGGGGCCAAACAGCTATAATTGGGGGGCCGGCATGGCGCAGGTGGACAAGGCCGCAGCCTTCATTCGCGCCAACATGCCGCTGGGCAATGGCGGCAGCTTGAGCGTCCAGCAAGCCTGGGACATCGCCTGGTTCATCGACGGCCAGGTCCGCCCGCAAGACCCGCGTTTCGCCGGCGACCCGGCCGCCACGCGCAACGCGCATCACAACCGGCCGTGGAGCCGCTATGGCACGCGGGTGGCCGGCCACCTGCTTGGCGATGCCCCCAGCACACCGCCGCACCATACGCCCGCCGGGCATGATTTCTGAAAGGCCTGCCGACATGAACCAGCCTGCGCCGCTCCGCATCGATTTCGTTTCCGACATCGTCTGCCCGTGGTGCGTGATCGGCATGAAGGCGCTGGAACAGGCGCTGGCCAATCTCGATGGCGAGGTGGCGGCCGATTGGCATTTCCACCCGTTCGAACTCAACCCCGGCATGGCGGCGGAAGGCGAGAACAGCGCCGACCATATCGCCCGCAAATATGGCCGCCCGCCCGAAGAGGGCGCGGCCGCGCGCAGCCACATCAAGTCCATGGGCGAACAACTCGGCTTCACCTTCAAGGGCGGGCCGGATTCGATGATCTGGAATACAAAGGATTGCCACCGCCTGCTGCACTGGGCGGAGCGCGCCGGGAAAGCCCACGCGCTGAAGACCGCGCTGTTCGAAGCGCATTTCACCCGCGGCGAGCCGCTGAACGACCCGGAAACACTGATCGCGGCGGCAAGCGCCGTGGGCCTCGATGCCGATGCCGCCCGCGACGTCCTCACCTCCGACCGCTATGCCGACGAAGTCCGCGCCGATCAGGCCTTCTGGCGGGAGGAGCAGGATATCCACGCCGTGCCGGCCATCATCTTCAACGGCAAATACGCCATCATGGGCGGCCAGCCGGCGGCGACGTTCGAAAAGGTGATCCGGCGGATCGTCGCGGGCGAGGTTTAGGCGCAATTGCGTTCAAGTTGAACCGCCCTACGCCCGCCCTGCAAGGGAGAGGGAGCCAACCACTTCAATCAACTCGACGCGCCACCCCGTTCCCGGGCCGGCTGCCCCGTGTCTCGACGGCTCCCCTGGTGGCAGAGGTGATCCATCACTCCGGTTTCACCACCTCCACCGGCAGGCCGAGCGTCTTCAGTTGCGGTTCCACCTTGGCGCGGTCACCGACCACCACCCACAGGAGTTGGTCCGTATCGAAAAGCTGCACCGCCTTGTTGAGATCCTCCACGGTCAACGCCCCCAGCCGGCGCGCGGCGGTCACGTAATAATCATCCGGGCGGCCGAGCAACTGGTTGCGCTCCATCGCCGACAGGAAGCTGCTGCCACGCTCGAACTCGCCGGGCAGCGCCAGCACGCTGTTGGCAATGGTGCGGCCGCGTTCCTCGGCACTGATCGGCCGGGTCGTCTTGATCGCCGCGATATCGGCCTGGATCGCCTTGATGCTGTCGGCGGTGCGGTCGGTCTGCACCGGGGCATAGATGATGCTGTAGAGCTGGCCCTTGCCATCGGAAATCCCGGCAAAGGCGCCATAGGCCCAGTTCTTCTCCTCGCGGATGTCGGTGTTGATGCGGCTGGTCGAAAGCCCGCCCAGCACATCGGCGGCGGCGCGCTGGGCGATCAGATCCTGGGTTCCCGTGATGGGCAGCAGGCTGCCGGCCAGGATCAGGCTTTGCGGGCTGTTCGGGCGATCGACAAACAGGATGCGTGTCGGTTTGGCGGGTGCGGGCGCAGCAGCCTGCACCGTGCCGCGCGGCACCGCCGGATCGGCCTGCCAGCGGCCGAATGCGGCTTCCAGCATCGGCTTCAGCTCCTCGGCGGTGATGTCGCCGGCCACGAACAATGTGCCATTGTCCGGGCGGATCCAGCGTTTGTGCCAGGCGATCAGCGCATCGCGGCTGAGTGTTTTCACACTGGCCGGGGTGCCCAGCCCGCTCGGCGGCGCGCCATAGGGGTGATTGGGGCCATAAAGCGCCGGGGTGAGCAGGCGCTGGGCGATGCTGGCCGGCGTGCTGGCTTCCTGCGCCAGTGCGCTGAGCATCTGGCCACGCACGCGTTCCAGTTCGGCCGGCGGGAAATCCGGGCGCTGCACGATGGCGGCGAACAGCGCCAGCGACTGTGGCAGATTGGATTTGAGCGCATCCAGACTGAGCTTGGTGCGATCGAGCCCGGCGCCGGCACCGATGCCGGCCCCCAGCCGCTCGCGCAGTTCGGCGATGGCCGGGCCGGTCAGCCCGTCATGGCCTTCATCGAGCAGCGCCAGCGCCAGTTGCTGAATGCCCAATTGGCTGCGCTCATCGGCGGCCATGCCGCCCTCCAGGCTGAGCAGCATGCGCACCAGCGGCACTGTGGTGCGGCGGGCAAGTTCGACCTTCAGGCCATTGGCCAGGGTGAAGCGTTCGATGGCTGGCCATTGCAGCAACGGCGGCGCGCCCACGGCGGGTTCGGCCATGCGGGGCGGGCCCTTGGCCGGCGGCGCACCAGCGGCGACCTTGGGCGGCGGCGGCACGTCTTCGGCGGCCGGGCGATCACCGGGCAGCACGGTCTGCACATAGGCACCCTGCCCCAGCCAGCGTTTGGCAGCGGCCTGCACCGCCGCCGGGGTGGCATTGGCGTACCAGCCCAGCTCGGTGCGATACTGATCGGGATTGCCGGCATAGACCGCACCTTCGGCCAGCGCGACCGCCTTGCCACCGGAGCCGCCGACGGCTTCCAGCCCGCGGATGGTGCTGGCAACATTGCGCGTGGCCACCCGGCTGACCTCGTCGGCGGTGGGGCCCTTGGCGATGAAGTCGGCCAGCGCCGCCTTCACCTTGGCTTCGACATCGGCCAGCTTGGCGCCGGGGGCCAGGGTCACCTCGATTTCGGCCATGCCGACCTGTTCGAAGGCCTGCACGCCGCCGCTCACCGACACCGCCAGCCGCGATTCGCGCACCAGCGCATTGAACAAGCGCGAGGAGGCGCCGCCGGCCAAGACGGTGAGTGCGATGTCATTCAGGACCGCCGCCTGATCGAGCCGGCCGGGCACCGTCCAGTTGAAGCTGAGGCGAGGATTGGGGATGCGGTCCTGCAGCGTTTCGCGGCGCTCCTGAGCCCATTCCGGCACCGGTGCCGGCAACCGCTGCACATCCGGCCCGCGCGGGATGGCGCCAAAATATTTCGTCACCATATTGCGCGCCGTGGCCAAATCGATGTCGCCGGCCAGCACCAGCACGGCGTTGTTGGGGCCATAATGGGCACGGAACCAGCCCTGCACGTCCGCCAGCTTCGCCGCGTTCAGATCCGTCATCGAACCGATCGTGTCGTGGGCATAGGGGTGGCCGGCCGGGAACAGCGCCTTCAGCGTGGCATATTGCGTCAGCCCCAGCGGGCGATTGTCGCCTTCGCGCTTCTCGTTCTGCACCACCCCGCGCTGCGCATCCAGCTTGGCCTGGGTCACCGCGCCGAGCAGCCAGCCCATGCGATCGCTTTCCAGATACAGCGCCAGATCGAGCGCCTGGGTCGGCACATTTTCATAATAATTGGTGCGATCGAACCAGGTGGTGCCGTTGGCATCGGTGGCGCCGACATCCTCCAGTTTCTTGAAGAACACGCCGTCGTTGTTCTCGCTGCCATAGAACATGAGATGTTCGAACAGATGCGCGAAGCCGGATTTGCCCGCCGGCTCATCGCGCGAACCGATGTGATACCACACGCTCACCGCGACGATCGGCGCCTTGCGATCGGTGTGGACGATCACCCGCAAGCCGTTGGGCAGGGTGAACTGCTCGTGGGGCAGGCTGACCTGATCGACGAGGCGGGCAATGCTGGTCGGCGCCCCAGAAGTTTGCGGCCCCGTCTGGGCCGCAACGGGCCCGGCCAGCATCAGCCCCGCCACAACCGCCGTGATCAATTTGTGCAACATGCCCGATCCTTGCCGATTTGCGAGGGTTTGCACCGGTCTAGCGCGCCTGATACGTATCGCCAATGAACAAGCGCATCTTCACCCTCGCCGCCCTGCCGCTCATCGCCGCAGCCGCTCCCGCATTTGCCCAAGCGCCGGCCGATCCGCTGGCGGCCTCGTTCCGCGCCCATGTCGCCTTTCTGGCCGATGATCTGCTGGAAGGCCGCGGGCTGGGCAGCCGCGGTCACGAGATTGCCGCAAATTATGTCGCGCAGCATTTCGCGCGGCTGGGCCTGCAACCGGCAGGCGACGCCGGCACCTGGTATCAGCGGGTCAATTTCGCCGAAAGCCGCTTCGCCAGCGAGCGCGAGACCGCCGTGCTCGATCTCGGCAGCCAGCGCCTGACCCTGGAAAACGGTGTCAGCCTGATCCTCGCCCCCGGCCCGGTGGCCGGCACCGAGGAAATCAGCGGTGGGCTGGTGTTTGCCGGCTATGGCCTGCAAGACGCGAGCCAGGGCATCGATGATTTCGCCGGGCTGGATGTGCGCGGCAAATATGTCGTCGTGCTGTCCGGCGCGCCGGACAATCTCAACAGCGAAGTCGCCGCCCACCTCGCCCGCACCTCCAAGGCGATTGCCGCGCAAGCCGCAGGTGCCATCGGCCTGATCAACGTGCGCACCCAGAAAGAGGCGGACCGCCTGCCGTGGGACAAATCGGTGCGCAGCGCGCGCCTGCCGCGCCGCATCCTGCTGACGGCCGATGGCCAGCCGCTGGGTGATGGCGCCGGCCTGAAGGTGCGCGCCACCATAGAGGATGCCGCCGCCACCGCGCTGTTCGCCGCCGCCGGCCAGGATTTTGCAGCGATCCGCGCTGCCGCCAAGTTGGGCGCGGTCAAAGGCTTTGCGCTGAACGGCAACCTGACCGTGCGCCGCGCCACCGGCGTGGAGCGCATCACCAGCCCGAATGTGCTGGGCCTGCTGCCCGGCACCGATCCGAAGCTGGCTGCTGAAATCGTGGTGATTTCCGCGCACCTCGATCATGTCGGCATCAAGGCCGGCGCCAAGCCGGGCGAAGATGCGATCTACAATGGCGCCATGGACAATGCCAGCGGCAGCGCCACGCTGCTGGAGGCCGCCACCGCGCTGGCCAAGGCACCGCCGAAGCGCAGCGTGCTGTTCCTGGCCGCCACGGCCGAAGAATCCGGCTTGCTGGGTGCCGATTATTTCGCCCGCCAACCCACGGTGGAAGCCAGGCGCATCGTGGCCGACGTCAATATCGACATGCCGATCCTGACCTGTGATTTCGGCGATGTCGTGGCCTTCGGCGGCGATCGTTCGACCATCGGCACCGTCGTGGCAGCCGCCGCCAAGGCCGAAAAACTGGGCCTGTCACCCGATCCGCAGCCCGAAGAAGCGGTGTTCACCCGGTCAGACCATTATCCCTTCGTGCGCAAGGGCGTGCCGTCGGTGTTCCTGAAAACCGGCTGGACCGATACCAAGGGCGGCATGACCTGCAAGGACGCCGAACGCAATTTCCGCCTCAACAACTACCACGAAGTCTCCGACCAACTCAGCCTGCCGTTCGATTGGACGGCAGCGGCGAAATGGTCACGCCTGAACACCAACATCATCCGCCTGATCGCCAACGCAAAATCCGCGCCGCAGTGGTACGCCGGCGATTATTTCGGCACCGCCTTTGCCCCCACCGCCGCCAAAGCCCGGAAGCCCGGGCAAGGTCGGTAAGTCAGCTCCCCAGCCGGGTCACATGCCCCATCTTGCGGCCCGGCCGGCCTTCGCCCTTGCCATAAAGATGCACATGCAAGGACGGGTCAGACAGAAGGCGCGGCCAGTCTTCGGCATCGGCGCCGATCAGATTGGTCATTTCGATCTGCGGTGACATCTGGGTGGTCGGCCGCAGCGGCAGACCGCAGATGGCGCGGACATGGTTTTCGAACTGGCTGGTGGCGCTGCCTTCGATCGTCCAGTGGCCGCTGTTGTGCACGCGCGGCGCCATTTCGTTGAAGCGCAGGCCATCGGCACAGGCAAAAAACTCGGCTGTCAGCACGCCGACATGATCGAGCTTTTCCGCAACGGTGCGGGCCAGCGCCACCGCATCGGCGGTTTGCGCCCGCACCAGCGCCGGCGCCGGCAGGCTGGAGGTGGCCAATATGCCACCGCGATGCAGATTGACCGACACCGGCCAGTGCACCATCGCGCCATCCTGCCCCCGGCACAGGATCACGCTGTATTCGTGGGCGAAATTCACCATGGCTTCCAGGATCGCCGGCTGCCCGCCGATCAATCCCCAAGCGGCATCGGCATCCCCGGCGGCCGTGATCCGCGCCTGGCCCTTGCCATCATAACCGAACCGGCGGGTCTTCAGGATGGCCGGCACGCCAATGTGGGCAATCGCTTCATCCAGGCCTGCGCGGCTGTCGACCTGCACCCACGGCGCGGTGCGGCCGCCCAGCCATTCGACGAACTGTTTTTCGGCCATGCGGTCCTGCGCCACTTCCAGGCTGTGTGTCCCGGGGTGGACGGGCACGGCCTGCGCCAGGTGGCGCACGGCGGCCGGATCGACATTCTCCCATTCGAAGGTCACCACATCCACCGCCGCGGCAAAGGCCGACAGCGCGCCGCGATCCGCATAATCGGCGCGGGTGACCGCTGCCGACACATCGGCCGCCGGCAAATCGGCTTCCGGGGCAAACACGTGGCAGCGATAGCCGAGCTCTGCCGCTGCCATGGCCAGCATGCGGCCCAATTGGCCGCCGCCCAGGATGCCGATTGTCGAACCGGGTGCCAGCATCAGGGCAGGCTGTCCGAAGGCACTTCGGCCACCGCATCGGTTTGCCGCTGCCGCCACGCTGCCAGCCGCGCCGCCAGCGCCGGATCGTGCAGCGCCAGAATCGCCGCGGCTTGCAGGGCCGCGTTCACCGCGCCGGCCTTGCCGATGGCGAAGGTGCCGACCGGCACGCCTGCCGGCATCTGCACGATCGACAGCAAGCTGTCGATGCCGTTCAACTGCCGCGATTCCACCGGCACCCCCAGCACCGGCAGCGCGGTCAGCGCCGCCGCCATGCCGGGCAGATGCGCAGCCCCGCCGGCACCGGCAATGATGATCTGCAAACCGCGTGTCGCAGCCGAACGCGCATAATCCACCAGCCGATCCGGCGTGCGGTGGGCCGAAACGATACGGGTTTCATGGCCCACGCCCAAAGCCGCAAGGGTTTCGGCGGCATGCAGCATGGTTTGCCAATCCGATTGGCTGCCCATGATGATCCCCACCTTGATTGCAGCAGTGGCGGCGGCTTCGCTTGCCATGGCCCCGGATCCCCTCGACGCGAAAGCGCGATGCTCTACCTGCCGGCAGGGCGACTCGCAAAGAAATTCAGGTAATGGGTGCGCCGGCCTTCCCGGCAACCAGCGCTGTGACCGCCGTGATGATCACCGTCACCGCATTTTCGTGCGCCATGCCACGCCGGTCACGCAGACTGGCATAGCAATCCAGGCTGAGCCATTGATCCAGTTGTTCAAACCACAGGCTGTCCTCGCGCAGTGCTTCGGGAACCACCGATTCCAGCCGGGCCCGCAGCATTTGTTCGAAGGCGCGTCGTCCGATCTGAACCGATTCAGACCCCGAACGATAGAGATCCGCAGCGCGGCGATAGCCCAGTGCGCCCTGGAACATCTCCATGCGGCGGGCCACGAGTTCCTGCACCTGATCCGGCCACCCCGTGCTGCAATACGGCTCCAGAAAATGCAGATAGCGGCGGCCGATCCGATCGAGCACCGCCGTGTAAAGCGAATCCATGTCGCCGAAGTGCCGAAACAGACTGCGAAGGCCAACGCCAGCCCGTGCAGCAATATTCTCGGCACTCGGCGGATCATCATCTTCGTCGATCAGCGCGATCAACGCTTCGATGATGCGCTCGCGGCTGGCGAGCGAGCGCAGTTTGCGGCCATCGGTTTTATCAAGGTCCGGCATTTTCATAGCAGTTCGTCACTACACCAGTGGCAAGCGTCAGTTCCACCAATAGATATAGGCATCGTTCGGCGACGATTTAACCCCCAGCGGCCGATCAATCGGGATGGGTGAACGGATCAGGCTCGGCCATGCCGGCGCCACCTGTGTGGCATCATGCGCCGCCAGCATCGCCTGCAATTCCGCGACGCGCGCGGGCTGCTGGGCCGCCAGATCGATGCGCTCCCCCGGATCGGTGGCGAGATTGTACAGCCGAACCGCGCGCTGCTGCCCCAGGCTGTGCAATTTCCAGCCTTCGTGCAGCACCACCCGGTAGCCGCCCGATCGCCAGAACAATGTGCGGTGCGGCACGCCGGTTGCTTCGCCGGCCACGAACGGCGCCAGATCAACCCCGTCCACGGTCCGATCCGGCGGCGGCGCGGCGCCCGCTGCGGCGGCGGCCGTGGCGAAGATATCGAAATGGCTGACCGGGCTGGCGAATCGTCTGCCCGCAGGCAAGCGCGCCGGCCATCGCATCAGATAGGGCACACGGGTGCCACCTTCGTAGAAGGTTGCCTTCCAGCCACGCAGCGGCTGGTTGAGTTCCGGCAGGCCGACATAGTGCGCGCCACCATTGTCCGAGGTGAAGATCACCAGTGTGTTGTCATCCAGGCCCTGTTGCTTCAGTTCGGCCATCACCTGGCCAACCCCGCGATCAACGGCGCGCACCATCGCGGCATAGACGCGGCGGCGCGGATCCTTGATGGCGCTGAGGGCATCATAATCGCTTTTCAGCGCCTGCAGCGGCGTGTGCGGGGCGTTGTAGGCCAGATACAGGAAAAACGGCCGGTTGCGGTTGGCGCGAATGGCGGACAGCGCCTGGGCGGTGAGATAATCGGTCATGTATTTGTCGGGGGCAAAGCGCGGCCCGCCGTTATACTGCACCGAATAGGGCAGATTGGCCCACAGGAAGCGATCGATCGGATCGAAATCCTGTTTGCTGTTCACCACGTTCGGATCATCGTCGGGCAGATATTTCTGGCCGCCGATGATGAAGCCCAGGCTTTCATCAAAGCCCTGATCTTCGGGGCGCATGCCCGCCGCTTCGCCCAGATGCCATTTGCCCAGATGGATGTTGTGATAGCCACGGCCGCGCAATTGTTCGGCAATGGTGATTTCGCCGGCCGGCACACCCTTGTTGCCCGCCGGTGGCAGATTCTTCGCCGCCTCTTCGTCGAAGACGGTCTTCACCGCCCAGTCGCTGGGGAAATTGGCGATGTTGCGGGCGAACATCGCATCGGGGCGGATGATGCCGGTGGGAAACCAGCCCGGCAATTTCACATCGGTGGGCGTGAATTCATAACCGAAGCGCGTCGCATATCGGCCCGTCATCAGCGCCGCCCGGCTCGGTGCGCAGGTGGCGTTGCCGGCATAGCCTTGCGCAAACACCACGCCTTCGCGGCCGATGGCATCGATGTTGGGCGTGGACATCCCGCCAGCGCCCTGCCCGGTGATCGTGACATCGTTGTAGCCCAGATCATCCGCGACGATCAGCACGATGTTGGGCGGCCGCGCACCCGCAGGGGCCTGCGCCGGGCCCTGGTTCCACGCCACCGGCCGGTTGGCCTCGGTTGGCGTGCTGATCCAGCGGTTCATATTGAGCTTGATGTAATCGGCGGACAGATAGAGCGCGCCGCCTGCCAGCGCGACCCCGCCGAGCAGGACCTTGATGACCCGCTTCATTTGCCGGCCACCAGCGTGCGGCGGGCCAGGACCAGCACGGTGATCATCACCGCTTCGGCCACCATCGGCGGGATGGCTTCAGGCCCGATGCCATCGGCGACCAGCGACACGCAGCGCCCGGTGATGGCAATTGCGAGCAGCAGCAGCGGCACCAGCAGCGCCCTTGGGTCTTTCTGCAGCGCACCGATCATGGCAAATGTGCCGCCGGTGATGAAGAAGCCCGGAAAATCCGCGCGCAGCGTTGCCATGCCCTGGCCGCCATCCGGAATCAGGAAGAAATTCGCCGCCGCCCCGGCCGGATTGAACAAGAATCCCAGGCCGATGGCGATGTTGAACAGCGCAATCACCCCCACCAACACGCGCAACGCCCCAGCCATGCCCATCCCTTCGAAAATATGTCCGGACGCCGTCATGTCGTCCTGAATTGCAATGTACAAGGTTACAAAGGTTCCGCTTTTTGCGGTTTTTGAACCTCTGACGATCTGTTTTTTCGGTCCTCAGCAACGCTCGCCACACCAGCATGTGACACGCGCCGCGCCATTATAGCGACAAATGGCGCCGTAGGACAGTGGGGTGCCATTGCCTCTGACCTCACCGCGGCCTAGGGTCCGCTGATGCGGCGGTGGGGATTTCTGGTTGCACTGGTAGTGCTGGCGGTGGGCCTGTGGTGGAGCCGCGCGCCGTTGGGCGCGGCATTTTATGCCCGCGTCGCCGAACAGCGCGCCGGGCGCAATGCGCTGGCGGGGCGTTCCGATGGCATCACCCTGATCTTCTGCGGCACCGGCACGCCGCTGCCCGATCCGGATCGTGCCGAATCCTGTTTGCTGGTGCAGGCAGGCGACAATCTGCTGCTGATCGACGGTGGTGATGGCGGCGCGCGCAAGCTGGCCGGCTGGGGCGTGCCGCTGGGCGGGCTTGATGCGGTGATGATCACGCATCTGCACAGCGATCACATCGAAGGGCTGGGCCCGGCGCTGCTGATGCGCTGGACGGGCAGCGCGGCGCGCACCGCGCTGCCGCTGATCGGCCCGGCCGGCACGGCGCGGCTGGCGGCGGGATATAATGAAATGCTTCACGCCGATGCCGGGTATCGCACCGCGCACCATGGCGAGGCGATCACGCCGACCGGCGGCGGGCAGTTTTCCGGGCGCGATGTGGGCCCCGGCGAGGTGTGGAACGCCGGCGGCCTGGTGGTGACAGCGTTTTCTGTCGATCATGCGCCGATCGCGCCGGCCTTCGGCTATCGACTGGCCTACAAGGGCCGCACGGTGGTGATCAGCGGCGATACCACGGCCAATCCGGCGGTGGCTGCCGCCGCCAAGGGCGTCGATCTGCTGGTGCACGAAGCATTGCAACCACGGCTGGTGGCCGGCATCACGGCCGGGCTGGAACGCGCCGGGCAAAAGCGCACCGCGCAGATCACCCGCGATATCCTGAATTACCACACCACACCGGAACAGGCCGCCGATATCGCCGCGCAGGCCAAGGTCGGCATGCTGCTGCTCACCCACATCGCACCGCCGCTGCCATCACGCCTGCTGCACGCGGCGTTTCTGGGGGACGCCGCCACGCGGTTCAGCGGGCCGATCCGCATTGCCCATGATGGCCTGGTGCTGCACCTGCCGGTGGGCAGCAAGGCGGTGGATGATGATTCGCTCTAGGGTTGCAGCGCTGTTGCTGGCCAGCAGTGGCTTCACCGCGCACGCCCAGCCCGCCGCACAACCTGCCCGCCCCAACATCGTGCTGATCATCGCCGACGATTGGGGCTTTTCCGATCCCGGCAGTTACGGCAGCGAGATGGCGACGCCCACCATCGATGCCCTGGCGCGCCAGGGCACGCGCTTTGCCAATTTCCATGTCGCGGCCAGCTGTTCCCCCACCCGCGCCATGCTGCTGACCGGGGTGAACAGCCACCGTGCCGGGTTGGGCAACATGCCCGAAACCATCCCGCCCGAACATCGCGGCCAGCCCGGCTACAACGCGGTGCTGGCCCCCGGCGTCACCACGCTGGCGCAGCGGTTGAAACGCGCCGGCTATGCCACGCTTTATGCCGGGAAATGGCATCTGGGGCACGATGCCGCCGATCTGCCCACCGCGCGCGGTTGGGATCACGCGCTGGCGCTGTCGCAATCGGGGGCGGACAATTGGGAGAACAAGCCCAATCGCCTGCTTTATGAACGCGCCGACTGGACGCGCGACGGCAAGACGGCAAAGCTGCCGCGGCGCTTCTATTCCTCCACGCTGATCGTGGATGAAGCCATCGGCCAGATCGACAGCGTGAAGGGCAAACCCTTCTTTGCGACGCTGGGCTTGTTGGCCAACCACATCCCGGTGCAGGCCAGCGCGGCCGAAATAGCGCCTTACACGGGCCGTTATGATGCCGGCTGGACCGCACTGCGCGCCGCGCGGGCCAGCGGCGTGACCCGTGCCGGGCTGCTGCCACCGGTTGCGCCGGTGACGATGCCGAGCACCCGCAACTGGCAGGCGCTCAGCGCCGAGGAGCGCGCGCGCTGGGCCGGCGCCATGGCCGTTTATGGCGGCATGGCCACGGCGATGGACCGCGAACTGGGCCGGCTGGTCGCGCATCTGAAGGCGCGCGGCCTGTATGACAACACGGTGTTCGTCTTCGTGTCCGACAATGGCGCGGAGGCCACCAATCCCGAAGCGACGGACTTCACCCGCTTCACGACCAATCTTGAATATGACATGGCGCCGAAACGCCAGGGCCAGCCGGGCACCCTCACCTATATCGGTGCCAGTTGGGCCAGCGCCGCGGCCAGCCCCTTGCGCGGTTACAAGTTCAGCGCCTGGGAAGGCGGCGTGCGCGTGCCGTTCATCCTGTCGCTGCCGCCGGCCCTGCAACAGGCGCGCGGCGGCGTGGCGGGCGCACCGGCACATGCCGTCGATCTGGCGCCCACCCTGTTGGATGTGGCCGGCGTCACCGACCGCGCCGGGCTGGAAGGGCATTCGCTGTTGCCGGCGCTCACCAACTCCGCAGCCGCCATCCACCCGGAGGGCGAGGCCATTGGCTACGAATTGTCGGGCAACGCCGTGCTCTATCAAGGCGCGATGAAGCTGGTGAAGAATTTGCCGCCCTATGGCGATGGCGGCTGGCATTTGTTCGACATCAACGCCGATCCCGGTGAGACAAACGATCTGGCGGCGGCGCAGCCGGTTCTGCTGTCGGCCATGCAGGCCGAATGGGGGCGCTGGGCAAAGGCCAACAAGGTGCTGCCGATGCCGGCCGGTTACAGCGCGCCAGCGCAGATCCAGGCCAATGCCCTGCACGATCTGCTGGCCCCGCGGCTGGCGCCGATCGCTGCCGCGCTGTTGCTGCTGCTGGCCGGGCTGTGGACGGGCCGGCGCTGGCGCGCTGGCTGATGCAGGATCATTCGCGGCGCGATCAGATCATGGCGGCCGCACTGGCGGCACTGGCCGGCTTTGTCGATGCGGTCGGTTTCCTCGCCAGCGGCGGCCTGTTCATCAGCTTCATGAGCGGCAACAGCACGCGGCTGGGCATCGGCCTCGCCGAGGCCAGCCGCTTCGCCCTGCTGGCCGGCAGCCTGTTGGCGGCATTTGTGGCCGGGGTGACGTTGGCGACCTTGGTGGGCCGGCAGTTGCAGCACAAGCGGCGGCGTTCGCAGTTGCTACTGGTGGCCGGCCTGCTGGCGGCCGGCGCGGCGCTGGCGCTGAGCGGGCAGACCTGGCCGGGGCTGCTGCTGGCGGCGATGGCGATGGGCGCCGAAAACTGCGTGTTCGAAGCCGGCGGCGACGTGAAGATCAGCCTGACGTTCATGACCGGCAATCTGGTGAAGATCGGCCAGCGGCTGGGCCTGGCGCTGTCCGGCGGACCGGCCTTTGCCTTCGTGCCGTGGTTGTTGCTGTGGCTGGCGATGATTGGCGGTGCCGTGGCCGGCGCGCTGGCCTGGCCGTGGCTGGGCCTGGCCAATCTGGCGGTGGCGGCGCTGGTGGCGGCGGGGCTGGCGCTGGTGATCGATGCTTAGGGACAAAACTCCCTCCCCCGTGTGGGGAGGGCGACTCGCGCCCTTGGCGCGAGCGGGTTGGGGGTTACCAACGTGGCCACAATTGGAACCCCCCACCCCGCTCGGCTGGCGCCGAGTCGCCCTCCCCGCAAGGGGGAGGGAGCTGAGACTACAGCGCCTGCAGCCCCTTCTGCTTCAGCCGCCACACCAGTTGATCGAACCGGTCCTGGCCAAAGAACGGCTCACCATCCAGCGCCATCAACGGCACGCCATAATGGCCCGACGCGCGCTGGGCATCCTGATTGGCCTCGATGGCAGCACGATAATGGTCAGGGTCAGCCGCAATGGCGGCATCGAGCGCCGCCAGATCGAGCCCGGCGCGCGCCGCAGCCTCGGCCAGATGATCGCCTTCGTGCCACTGATCGACCGTGCCGCTCCAGATCGTGTGGGAGACTTCGCGGATGAAGGCGAGACCCTTCCCGGCCTCGGTGGCGGCAATGCCGAGCATCGACAAGCGGTGGATATGGGGCTGCTCGGCCGGATAGAGCCGCGTCGCCGGATCCATGTACACCGGATCGGGCTGCGGCCAGCGATAGGGCATGCCCAGATACTGCGATTCCCGATACGTGTCCTTCATCAGGTAGAACATCCACAAGGGATCGACCTTCTGGAAGAAATCCGATTGGCGCACCGCGATCGGATAGACGATGCGCACGTTGCAGGTCACGTCGTGCGTCGCCACCAGATCGACAACGCGCGGCAGCAGCAGATAGGAATAGGGCGAGCGGAACGACCAGAACAGGTCGAAGCTGAGGCTCATGCTTGTGGTTTCGTGCGGATGTTCAATTGCCCGGCCAACCCGGCATAGCGGTGGATCTCGATGGCCTGATATTCGGGCAGCGCCACCATCTGCAGCATCGATTGCGGGCTGGGATACCAGGCCAGCGCCACCGCATCCCACTGGTCTTCCACCTGCCCCAGCAGCATGCCACTGACCGGCCCGTGATAGACGACATGGCCGCCGACCGATTCGAGGCAGGCACGCACGGCCTCGCCATAGCGGTCATAGGCTTCCCGCCCGGTCAATTCGGGATCCCGGCCATCGGGATAGGTCGCCTTGTCCTTGAACTTCAGCAGGTTGACCATGACCATCGGGCCATGATCGGCATCGCCGAAAAAGCCGGCGATCACCTCTGGACGCGGCGCGGTTTCATTGACGACTTGCATGGCTTACCCCCGATTGATGTGATCGAGGATGATCTGCACGACTTCTTCAGGTGCGTCTTCCTGCAAGAAATGTCCGCCTCCCTGCACGATCGTGTGCGGCTGGCCCTTGGCACCGGGCACGCGATCGATGAAGAGCTTCTCGCCGCCGTGGGTCACGGCATCCTTGTCGGAGAAACAGGTGACCACCGGCTTGTCGAAGCGCCCGAGCACCTCCCACGCCGCCTTGTTTTCGGCGACGCTGGCGTGTTCCGGCGTGATCGGCACCAGCGTCGGGAACTGGCGCGCGCCTTCCTTGAACGTCTCGTCCGGGAAGGGCGCTTCATAGGCGGCGATCTCGGCCGGCGTCAGGTCGCGGGTGGTGCCGCCATTGACGATGAAGCCGACGGGGAAGGTCTCCACCTTCTGGGAAAATTCCAGCCAGGCGCGGAAGCCTTCCGACCAGCCGGTGCCGATCGGCAGGCCGGTGTTGGCGATCACCAGCCGGGCGAACCGATCCGGAAACGCCGCGACCAGCCGCAGCCCGATCAGCCCGCCCCAATCCTGGCAGAACAAGGTGATGCCGGTCAGATCGAGCCCGGTCAGCCAGTCGCTCATCCATTCGACATGGCGTTCATAGGTGTAATCATTGCGGTCCGCCGGCTTGTCGGATTTGCCGAAGCCGATCAGATCGGGCGCGATCAC
>Ga0164294_10001951_pt1 | contig 18837 bp, 14 predicted proteins | sample GEODES005metaG_FD_111479 | JGI IMG/M metagenome (GOLD analysis project Ga0164294, IMG submission 111479) | Oligotrophic lake water microbial communities from Sparkling Lake, Wisconsin, USA - GEODES005 metaG | ecosystem: Environmental > Aquatic > Freshwater > Lake | place: USA: Sparkling Lake...
CATCGAAAGCATGACGCTGACCCCGCGGGTCGACTATGCGCACATCGCCGCCACCTGGGCGACCTTGTTCCAGGATGCGGCGCGCGGTGACCGCATCGAAGCACGGGACATCGTCAACGCGCAGCTGACGCTGGCCACGGGTGGCTGGTCGATCGCCGGCTATTCGACCAACCTGACAAACCAGCATTATGTCGCGGCGATCAACGGCGCCCGCCGCCTTGCCGGGGCACCTCGCCAATATGGCCTGCGGGTCAGCCGCAGCTTCTAGGGCTTCCCTGCCGCCGCCGCGAGGCGGCGGCAGATCGCGTTCGTCCGGCTGGGAGGTTGTTTTCCGCGATCAGGGGCGACAGAGAAGGGGATGCGGATCCTGTCGCCGCGTGCCCGACGGATGGAGTTTCGATGACAGCGGTTTCCAAGCCCAAGCGCCGGACGAAGGCCCAGCAACGCGAGGAAATGCTGGGGCAAATTCTGGACGCCGCCGAATATCTGTTTTCGCTCACCGGCTATCATGGCGTCACCATCAAGGATGTCGCGAAGCAGGCCGAGACGCACACCTCGCTGGTCCATTATTATTTCACCGACAAGAAGGCACTGCTCGATGCAGTGTTTGCCCGGCGGGCGAAGATTTCCGCAGATCTGCGCGTCGCAGCGCTCGACGCTTATGAGCGGGAGTGCGGGGGGAAGCCCAGCGTCGAAGGTGCGCTCCATGCCTATCTCGATACCGATCTCGACACGTTCGGCGGCGGCGACGATGGCTGGCGCAATTACGCTACGCTCGGATCGCAGATGGCGGTGACACGCTGGGGCGGCGAATATTTCGACACGCATTTCTATCCCGTCGTGCTGCGCCTGATCGATCTGCTGAAGCGTGCGCTGCCCGATTGTGACGAGAAGCGGATCTTCTGGGGCTATAATTTCGTGATGGGCGGCCTGATCATGACGCTGGCGCGGACGGGGCGGCTCGACATCCTTTCGGGAGGGGCGGCGACCTCGGAGGATTTCGCCTCTGCCAAGAAGTATATGGCGCGCTTCATGGCCGGGGGGATGCTGGCCATTTGCGGCGACGGAGAAACGGCCGGCTGAGGCCGGCGTCCCGATCTGCACTCTCGTTGGAAATCCGAAGCGCCGTGTATCGCGAGCGCACCGATTGCGATTGACGCCGCAACATCTTTATTGTTGAATAAATAAAAATAGGCGGAGCCGGCGGATCATCCACCGTGCCGCGCAGGAGAGAGATGATGAGTTCGCACGCCGGCCGGCTGGACGCCGCCATCGCGCAACCGCCGCTGGACGGCGCGGGCCAAGCGATACGCCGCACCGCCTGGGGATGGGTGATCCTGCTGGCCGTCATCCTGCTGTTCGCAGGCGGCGTGCGCATCGTGATGACACCGCTGCAGGAAGCCGCGCAGCTCGAGATGCATTTCACCGATCTGCAGATGGGCATGCTCCAGGGCTGGGCGAACGGCCTCCCCGGATTGATCGTGGCGCTGCCGCTGGGATTGGCGATCGACCACCGCAATCGTGCGCGGTTGCTGTTCGGCCTTGCGATCTTCTGGACGATCGGCGGGCTTCTCACCGTGGTCGCGCATGATTTCACGACCTTCTTCATCGCCCGCGCCCTGGTCGCGCTGGGGGTGGGCAGTGCGCTCGGCGTGGCGATGTCGATGATCGCCGATCTCTGTGCACCCGAGAAGCGCGGCCGCGTGATGGTGATGGCCGGTGTCGGCGTGCTCGCCGGCGTGGCTTTTGCCTTCGGCGGCGGCGGGGCGCTGTTCGGCTATTTCAAGATGCACCCCTCGACGCTGTTTCCGCAGCTGACGCCGTGGCGCCTGACCGCGCTGGTGTTCGCCGCCATGGGGGCCGCGTTGCTGCTGCCTATTCTGCTATTTCGTGAACCCGCCCGCCACGAACGCGCGCAGCACGGCAACGCCATCCTGCCGGCGCTCAAGGGCCTGGTCGCTCGCTGGCGGTTCCTCGTCCCCTTGTGGGTCGGCGCGTCCGCCGGTGGCCTTTCCGAGGGGGCCGCGGGTCTCTGGGCGGCGCCTGTGCTGCAACGCAATTTCGGGCTCGAGCCGCAGCAGTTCGGCGCGATGATGGCGCTGATGCTGCTCGTTTCTGGCGTGTTAGGCTCGGTGATCGGCGGTCTGGCAGCCGATTGGGGGCAGAAGACCGGCCGGCGCGGCGGCATCATGATCGGCGCGATCATCGCCATGTTCTTCGCGACGCCCGCGTCAGCCTATACGATGGCGGGCAGCTTCACGGGCTTTCTCCTCGCGCTCGGCACCATGATGATGGCCTGCACCGTCACGCAGGTGATCGGCTCGACCGCGCTGACCGTGCTGATCCCCAACGAAGAGCGCGGCTCCTGCCTGGCGATCACCAGCGTCGTCGGTACGGTGGTCGGACTGGCGGCGGCGCCCGCCATCACCCTGCTGGGACCGGCGCTGTTCGGCGACGAAAAGCATTTGCCGCAAACCCTTGCGATCATCGGTATCGTCACCGGCGTCATGGGGCTGATCGGCTATTGCGTGGCCTTCTTCACCGCGCCGAAATCCTGGCAAGAGGCGTAGAGCTGACGGTGTTGATGCGAAAGAAGCCGAACTGATCGGCCTCGTCACGAGGTGCGGGAGAGTTGGGGAGGTGCGAACTAAACTCGCCGTTACTACGCCAGCAATCCTTCCACCGTCAGCTCGCGAAAAGGTGCGGCCAAGAGACCTCGCGCTCGGGACGCGATCTAAGTCACGTAGAATCGAGCAACGGCGCGCTTCATGCGCAGGAAACGATGGTTGAGCACGACGCTCGCATCTTCCGAGGCTAACTAGGGCGCTACGACCCGGCCCATACCGCGCCCCGAACCCGAGACCGATCGAAACCTTGTCCTGCAACTCCACTATTTGTTCGGCGCCGCATTCCTGGCGTCGACGCCGTCGATGAAATTGACGAACGTACGTGTGGCCCTGTCGCCGATGGCGACGAGATAATTGTGCCCGGCGCCGTGCCACTCGACATATTGGCTCTGCGGCAGGATCGCATGGAGCTCGCGGCCGAACTTGACGGGCACTGTCTTGTCCTCGTCGCCGTGCATGACCAGGATCGGCATGGTGAGGGTTGCACGCGCCCGTTCGCGCGTCGTGGCATAGTTGGTGATCGCTCGATTCTGCTCGCGCACGCCCTGCATCGTGAATGTGTTGTTCGCCAGCACCGCCATATCGTGAAGCGCAGCGGCGCGGGGCGCGGCCGATCCGTAATTCTCCGGCTTCGCAGTCCAGCTCAGCATCCAGCGCGCCACCGGCAAGGGCAGGTAGAAGACCCAGGGCGGGCGCTGGTTGCCATGGCCTTCGCGCGTCGTCTTGAGCATCGTGCAGCCGAGCGTCACGGAGATCGCGCGCTTGGGATAGGCCATGCCGAACTCGGCTGCGATGGCGCCTCCCATCGACACACCGTAGATATGCGCCTTCTTCTCGCCCGCCGCGTTCAGGACGGCCAGCGCATCGCCGGCCATCTTTTCGATGGTGACGCCGTCCGTCGTGTCCGTTTCTCCGGTGCCGCGATTGTCGAAGGTGATGACGCGATGGGACTTCGCGAGCTTGTCCAGCAACGGATACCACATCTGCGACGCATAGGAGAAACCCATGATCAGCAGCACGGGCGAGCCGTGCCCCTGTGCTTCCCAATGAATCCTGGCGCCATCATGGACGACGAACGGCATACCTCTTCCCCTTGCCCAATCGAGCTTATGCGAGGGGTTAGATCACAGTCTCCCGAAAGATGTCAATCTTTCCTCTGTAGAGAAGAAACTAATTGCCCGATTTGCTGTCCTGCGCGCAGATCGCGCGGATGCCGGCGGCCACGAACGTCGGGAAGCGGGCCTGCATGCCTGGGAAGTCGGAAGAGAGCACCTCGCCATGCGAGATGCGATCGATACGCCCGGTCTGGCCGATCGAGAAGGTGAACGCCCCCGTCAGAAAGTGATAGCCCCAATAAAGCGATTCACGGGATGCCTCGGGCATCAATAGTCCCATCTCGGCGATCAGCGTTTCGGAGACCTCATCGAAAACCTCCGACATCAGTTCGTGCATCTCGCCGCGAGAGGTGTTCACGTACGCGACGATGGCGCAATAATTTCGCCAGCCTTCATCGCGCGCGCCGAATTCGAAAGCGACGCCGGCGAAGGCTTCGACCAGATCCTCCAGCGTGGCGCTGTCGCCATGGCGCTCGCGAAAGCCCTTCAAGGCCTTGAGGCGGATGTTGTTGACCTCCGGACCGCGCCGCCGGAAAACGGCTGCGAACAGGCTTTCCTTGTCCCCGAAATAGTAGCGCATGAGCGCGGTATCGACGCCGGCAGCAGCGGCGACATTGACGAAGGTGGTGCCGTCATAACCGCGGCTCGCGAACTCCGCTTCGGCATGATCCAGGATGCGGGTCATCGACTCTTCCCGCCGCTCGACATTGGAACGGCGGCTCGGCCTTTTAGTCGCTTTGGCGGCATTGTCGGCCATGCTGCTTCCTTCGGGATCGTATCGTGGGGCCCCGGCGGGGCGCCCTTCTTTACTTCTTTCCAGGAAATAGAGGTTTTCTGCAACAGTCCGCTACCTGTTCCAAATTCATTACTTTCTATAAAAAGAAACTTATTGACAGCGGCGGACCGACGGATGGAAAACGCGCCCCGATAACAACGGCCCGGCAGCCAATGCCGCGGCTCAATTCGAGAGGGGATAGCCATGATCAAACCGCTATTGCTTGCGTCCGTGTGCTGCACGGCGATAGGAAGTGTTCCTGCCTGGGCGCAGAACGCCGACGTCGCTCCGGCCAATATTTCCAAGCCCCAGGCTTCGGCAGGCGAGGGCGCCGCGCCCAATGGGGGCCCGGAAATCGTCGTCACCGGATCGCGCGCCATTCGCGATGGATCGAAGGAGCCGACCCCCGTCACCGTGGTCGCCGCCGCCGATCTCGTGAAGGCCCGGCCCGGCCTGGTCGCCGAAGCCTTGAATCAGCTGCCCTCCTTTCGCGGTTCGTCGGGCGCCACCACCGGCTTCACCTCCGCGGTGGGGCCGCTCACCGGCAGCTATCTGAACCTGCGCAACCTGGGCGTTCAACGCACGCTCGTCCTAGTGGACGGGCGCCGCGCGTCGCCGACCTCCCGTGACGGATCGACCGACGTCAACCTGCTTCCCCAGGACCTCATCAAGCGTGTCGACGTCGTCACCGGCGGCGCCTCGGCCGCTTACGGGTCCGATGCGGTCGCGGGCGTCGTCAATTTCGTGCTCGACACCGGTTTCACCGGCGTGAAGGCTACCGCGCAGGGCGGCATCTCGGGCCAGGGCGACGCCCAGACCTACAAGGCCAGCCTCACCGGCGGCACCAAGTTCGCCGATGGACGCGGGCGCATCGTCGCCAGCGCGAGCTACTTCCAGGTCGGTGGGCTGCAGAGCGTCGCCGCGCGTGACTGGGGCGCCGACAACATCGGTTTCCTCAGCAATCCGGCGGTGCCCGGCCAGTTGATCTTCGCCTCCAACATCCGTGCATCGACGGCCTCGGCCGGCGGCCTGGTCCTGAGCGGGCCCTTCGCGGGCCAGCAGTTCGCGCCCGACGGCACGCTGATCCCCTTTTCGCGCGGAACGGCGCAGGCGGGCGTGGTCCAGGTCGGAGGTGACGGTGCCAAGGCGCTCAGCAACCTGTCCGCCGCGATCCGGACCCAGAATTACTTCGGCCATGCCGAGTTCGACGTGACGCCGTCGCTCACGCTCTATGCGCAGGGCAATCTGTCGTTCGCGCGCAATCATTATAACCAGATCCAGCAGTTCAACATCGTCGGCTTCAACGGCTTCACGATCTTCAGCGGCAACGCCTTCCTCAATCCGGCGCTCCAATCGCAATTGACCGCTACCGGCACGCCCGCCTTCGCGATGGGCCGCATCAACTTCGATTTCGGCGATCCCGCCAACGCCACCGCCAAGGCGCGGACGATCGATGCCACGGCGGGCTTCCGCTTCAACGGCCCCGGCACGCTGAAGATCGACGGCTATTACGAGCATGGCGAGAACCGCACGGTCGTCGAGACGCACAACAACGTGGCGCTCGGACGACTCTACGCCGCCGCCGACGCGGTTCGCGATCCGGCGACCAACCAGATCGTCTGCCGCGTCACGCTGACCAACCCCGGCGTCTATCCGGGTTGCGTGCCGATCAACCTGTTCGGTGCCGGCGCGCCGTCGCAGGCGGCGATCAACTATGTCGAGGGCACGTCGCACTATGCGACGAAGCTGACGCAGGACGTCGCCGATCTGTCGTTGCGCGCGCAGCCTTTCTCGACCTGGGCCGGCGATGTCTCGGTCGCGGCGGGCGGCCAGTATCGCCGCGAGCAGCTGAAGCAGGCGACCGACGCGATCGGGCCGAGCATCAACAATACCGACCTGAGCGTGCGCGGCTTCCCGGCCGCCTATCAGAACCAGCCGGGTGGCTGGCTGCTGACCAACGTCTTCCCGATCCAGGGCAAGTACGACCTCTGGGAAGTGTTCGGCGAAGCCGCCGTGCCCCTCGCGCGCGAACTGCCCTTCCTCTACGCGCTCGATGTCAACGGCGCGGTCCGTTACACCCACTACAGCACCAGCGGCGGTGTGGTGACGTGGAAGGGCGGCGCGGTCTGGCAGCCGATCGAGGGCATCCGCGTGCGCGGCACCGCCTCCCGCGACATTCGCGCACCCAACGTGCCCGAGCTTTTCTCGGGCGTCGTCCAGGCGACCGGCTCGGTGGTCGAGGGCGGTGCGACCGTGCCGATCATCGTCGCATCGCAGGGCAATCCTTCGCTCAAGCCGGAAAAGGCCGATACCTTCACCGGTGGCATCGTGCTCTCGCCGAGCTTCGCGCCGGGCCTGAGCTTCTCGGTCGATTACTATTCGATCGACATCAAGGGTGTGATCAGCTCGCTGACGCCGCAGCAGACGCTCAACCAGTGCCTCGCCGGTGCGACCAGCCTGTGCTCCAGCATCACGCGTAATGCGTCGAACGTGATCACCCGCATCCAGTCGCCGACGCTCAATCTCAACCGGCAGAAGACCGAGGGCTGGGATATCGAGCTCGACTATCGTCCACGCGGTGAAGTCCTCGGCGGGCGGACCGGTTTCCGTGTTCTCGCGGGCTATCTGGCGAAACAGGCGCTGACGCTCAGCGGCGCGGCGCCGGTCGATTTCGCGGGCGCCGTGGGCCTGAGCGGCGGCGTCTATGCCAACAATCCGCGCTGGACGGTCACCACCACCCTCGACTGGGCGAAAGGGCCGTTCGAACTGTTCGCGCAGGAGCGGTTCATCAGCGCCGGCACCTACGACGTGACCCGCGTGGAGCCGACCACGATCGCCGACAATCACGTGAAGTCGGTCTTCTACACCGATCTGACGGCGGCGTTTAACGTGAACAAGGGCTTCCGCTTCTTCGTCACGGTCAACAATCTGTTCGATCGCGATCCGCCGCTGGCACCGACCGGCACGCTGTTCACCTTCGTGGCGACCAATCAGCAGCTGTACGATGTCGTCGGGCGGCGCTTCACCGCCGGCGTGAACCTGAAGTTCTAGCGTGAACACCGGCGGCTGCGCCCCGATCGGAGCGTGGCCGCCGGTCTCCCCGGAGGCGATCGATGAGTGATATGACGATGATGTCGCGCCGGGGCGCGCTGCTGGCAGGGGCTTGCGCCCTGGCGGCCTCGCGCGGCGCGCAGGGTGCGGTGCGACGGGGCATGGCGGGGCCGGTGCCGCTGCCCACCCCCGATCAAATCCGGCGTGACTACCAGCAGATGGTCGATTTCGGCCCCCGCCTGCTGGGCAACGCCAGCCACCATCGCTTCGTCCGCTGGATGGGCCAGGAATTCGAAAAGGCCGGCCTCCTGCTCGGCCCCTGCGAGACATATCCCTATCGCCGGTGGGAACCCAGGCGCTGGGCGCTGGACATCGTCGACGGGGCGAAGCGCAAGCCGGTCGCGAAGGTCGCCTATTTCGTGCGATCGGCGCCGACCGGCCCCGACGGCGTCACCGGGCCGCTCGTCTACGGCGGACGGATCGAGATACCGGGCTATTTCGATGCGCCGGTCATGCCCGCGCTTCCCGACGTCCCCAAGGGCAGCATCGTGGTGTTCGACGGATCGCTGCCGAAGATGACGATGGCGACCATCACCCATCCGCATTTCATTCATGTGCGCGACGGCGACCGGCCGGATGCGGCGAACGCGCCCTATCATCGCCTCTGGGCGACGCCTGCCTTTCCCATCGACGCCTTGCTCGACCGGGGCGTGGCGGCGGTCGCGATCATCATGGACGTCTCGTCCGACCAGATCGCCGGCAACTTCTCGCCGCACTCGTCCCACTACCGGCCGAAGCTGCCCGCGCTGTTCGTGGGAAGCGACGAGGGCGTGGCGCTGCGCGAAGCCGCCAGGGCAGGGCGCACGGGCCACCTGACGCTCGATGCCGAGTGGGTGGATGGCGATGTCCCTCAGCTGACTGCGGTACTCCCCGGCCAGAGCGACGAGGTGATGATCGTCGATACGCACACCGACGGCCAGAACTTTGTCGAGGAGAACGGCTGCATCACCATGCTGCAACTCGCCCGCTATTTCGCGACCCGCCCCAAAAGCGAACGTTTGCGTCGCAGCCTCGTCTTCGCAGGCTGGCCCGGCCACATGAGCGGCGCCCTGCCCGAGTCCGACGGCTGGGTCATCGCCCATCCCGCGATGGTGAAGCGCGCGGCGGCCGCCTTCACCATCGAGCATCTCGGATCGAGCGAGTGGGCCGACCTGCCGGGCAAGGGCTATGCCCCCACCGGTCGCAACGAATATATGAATTGCGCGACGACCGCTGGCCCGCTCACCGATCTCGTGGTCGAAGGCATCAAGCGCCACGGCCTGTTCGAACATGCCGTCGAGCCCGGCCCCGGCTTCACCACCGGCCGCGTGTTCCACAACAGCGGCATCCCGCATTTTGCCTGCATCGGCGGACCGGCCTATCTGCTGAGCATCGCTCCGAACGGCCACATGGACAAGCTCGATGCCGATCTCGCGGCCCGCCAGACCCGCATGATCGCGGAACTGATCGAGCGGGCCGACCGGCTGTCGATGGCGGAACTGAAGGGCCACGATCCCAGCCTGGGGCTGCATCCTGCGACCGGCCCGGACAAGAGCCTGCGCGCTACCTGCAAGGACCGCAACTAACATCATGTCCCAGCCTCGTATGCTTACTACCGCTGCCAAGGACGCCTACGCCTACCCTCTGCTGCTGCGTCACTTCCTTGCCAACGTCGCGGAGCAGACTTCGGCGGAAATCGTCAGCGCGGGCCATCGTTTCGACTACAAGACCTTTGCGGAGCGCGTCACCCGTCTGGCGGCCCTGCTCGATCGGATCGGGGTTCGCGCCGGCGATACTGTCGCGGTGATGGACTGGGACAGCCATCGCTATCTGGAATGCTATTTCGCGATCCCGATGATGGGGGCGGTGCTGCAGACGGTGAACGTCCGGCTCTCGCCCGCTCAGATCGCCTATACGCTGCGCGATTCCGGAGCGTCCGTGCTGCTCCTCAACACGGACTTCGACGCCCTCTGGCACGAGCTTCGCGCGGAGGTGCCGGATGTCCGGCAAACGATCCGGCTGGCAGACGAGGCGGCGCCCGAAACCTACGAAGCGCTAATCGAGGCGACCGACCCTGTCTTCGCCTTCGAGGACTTCGACGAGAATGCGATCGCGACCACCTTCCACACCACGGGCACGACCGGGGATCCGAAGCAGGTCTTCTTCAGCCACCGCCAGATCGTGCTTCATACGCTGGCTTTCGCCGCCGCTCTGGGCGCCCAGCCTACGGGGCAGGGTGTAAGCCGGTCGAGCGTCTATATGCCGATCACGCCGATGTTCCACGTCCACGCATGGGGCATGCCCTTCGTGATGACGATGCTCGGCGTGAAGCAGGTCTATCCGGGCCGCTACGAGCCGGCGCGGCTGCTTGCGCTCAAGGCGCGCGAAGGCGTGACCTTCTCGCATTGCGTGCCGACGATCCTGCGGATGCTGCTCGACGCGGCGGAACCGGACAGCGGGAGCCTCGCCCCCTGGACGATGATCCTCGGGGGATCGGCGCTGCCGCTGTCGCTCGCCGAGGAAGCCGCGCAGGCCGGCATCACCACGCTGGTCGGCTTCGGGATGTCCGAAACCGCGCCATTGGTCTCGCTCGCACGATCCGAAGCGGATGACCTGCAGGATCTTGTCCGCGCGGGCTTCCGGGTGCCCCTCATGCAAATCCGGATGGACGAGGCCGGCACCGGCGAACTGCGCCTGCGCGCGCCGTGGCTGACGCAGGGCTATGGCACGCAGGCCGCCTCGGACGCCCTGTGGGAAGGCGGCTGGCTCCATACCGGCGACGTCGCCGCGCTCGACGACGATGGATCGCTCAGGATCGTCGATCGGCTGAAGGACGTCATCAAGACCGGTGGCGAGTGGGTGTCCTCGATCGAGATCGAGGAATTGCTCATGGCCGAACCGTCCGTCTGCGAGGCCGCGGTCGTCGGCATTCCGGACAGCAAATGGGGCGAACGTCCGGTGGCCTTCGTGGTGGCGTCGCCGGGGGGCGTCGTCCCGTCCCCGCAACGACTGCGGGATGGATTGGCGGCGTTCGCGGCCAGCGGCAGGATCAGCCGCTATGCGGTGCCGGATCGCCTCGTGGTGGTGGACGAACTGCCGCGAACGAGCGTCGGCAAGGTCGATAAGAAGCAGCTGCGTTGCCGGGCGGAAACCGACGCAGCGAACGGCACTCTTTGATCGGGGAATAGGACGATGACGCGCTGGATTTCTTGGGCGGGGCTCCTTCTTCTCGGCCTGTCCTTCGGGGCGGGCGAAGCACGAATCGTCCCGCCCGTAAGCGGCCCAGCACGGGCCGACCTCGGCGATCTGTCGGCGCTTCAGTCTTTCGCCGATGCGGTCGTGCGCGAAGGCAAGGTGCCCGGCATCGCGATCTCGATCGGCGTCGGCGATGGCCCCGCGCGCTACATCGTCGCCGGCAAGGCGGGCTTCGGTGCCGGCGATCCCGCCGCCTCGGCCGATACGCTGTGGCGCATCTATTCGATGACCAAGCCGATCACCGGCCTCGCCGCCATGATCCTGGTGGAACAGGGCAAGCTCCGTCTCGACCAGCCGGTCAGCGATATCTTCCCCGAATTCCGGGTAAGCCGCGTGCTGACCGATCCCGCGCATGGGCTCCAGACCCGGCCTGCTTCGGGCGCGATCACGATCCGCGAACTGCTGACGCACACGTCGGGGCTCGATTACGCGATCGTCATCGACACGCCCGCGCGACGGGAGCTGGAGCGCCAGGGCATCACTCCCTTCCAGGCGAACCCGGCCGTGGAAGCCAAGGCGCGGGGCAGGCGGCAAGCCTCTCTCCAGGCGTTCGCGCGCCTCGCGGCCGGGGCGCCGCTGGTCGCCGATCCCGGCACTGAATGGCATTATTCGATGGGGCTCGACGTGCTCGCCGCCGTCGTGGAGCGCGTCGGCGGAATGCCGTTCGATGCCTTCGTTCAACGCCACATCCTGACGCCGCTGAAAATGACGTCGACCTATTGGCAGGTGCCCGCGTCGCAAATCGGTCGGTTTGCATCCAGCTACGCGCCGAAGCCGCTGGCCGACGGTCTGTGGCCCGGAATGACGGTCCCCGCCACGGACGCGCTGGCCTTGGTCGATGCCGGCCGCAACTCGGTCTATCTGCAACGGCCGAGTTTCCCATATGGCGGTGCGGGCCTGGTCTCGAGCGCACGCGACTATGATCGCTTTCTGCACATGCTGCTGAACGACGGCGCGCTGGATGGCGCCCGCATTCTTCGCGCAGAAACCGTTCGCCTCGCGCGATCCAACCTCCTCCCGCCCAGCGTTTTTCTCTCGGGGTCGGGCCCGATTCCAGCCGACGAGAAATTCGGCTTCGGAGCAGGCGGCTTCGTGAACCTGGAAGAAATCGACCAATTCGGCCGTGGCAAAGGAACGTTCGGATGGGATGGCGCCGCAGGAACACGCGCATGGATCGATCCCGTACGCCACCTACGCGTCACCATGATGATCAACGTGTTCGGCGCATCGGCTCTGGGAAACAAACTCGATCAAACGATCGCAAACGAGTTTCCGTCGATACAGAAAAGGTGATGTGAAGTTGACGGCGCGCTTTCGTTCGCGAGCCGCGGTGATATCTTCCACAGCTGCATTGTTGCAGCAAATGCATCCGGCTTTAAGAACGTGAAAGGGCAGGGGACAAAAATCCCTACCCTCGCAAGCATGACATCCATTTCCGCTATTTCAAATCGTCACCCGAGACTTTTCGTCTTGTGGCGCTGGGATCGACGCGGACCGATTTTCTGACCCCGGCATCGGTCCGGTCAGCGGATGGTGGCGTATCGGCCGAGGCGCTCGCCGCGATGCGCGAACAGCAATCCTGTTCCCCCGAGCGAGCCGCCGCGGCCATCGTCACGATGGCCCATTCCGATGATCCTCCGCGGCATTGGCCGGCCGGTTCGGACGCCGTCGAGCGGACCGAAAATGCGCTGGCATCGATTTCGAGGGATCTGAACGCCTGGCGCGATTTGTCCCTGTCCGCCGATTTCGCGGCAGGAGTAAGTTTAGTCTCACCACATCCGTCGGATCGTTCGCACGAGCCTTAGGAAGATCTTTCCTGGTGGAGTTCGATGACGTGAGCCCGAACATTTTCGACATGCTGTCGTCCGGCCAGCGCCGCAGCGGCAATGTCTTTCGAGACGATCGCCGCATGGATTGCCCGATAGTCCGACAATCGGATGGATTGCAGCCTGGGCGACTGGAATTGCGAGTAGATGATATGCATGCCGATAGCGGGGAAGATGCGCTTAAGCTCGCGGTTTCCCCCTATCGCGAGCATCGCCCGGTAAAAGTGGCGCCGCGCCCGACTGAACACGTGCGATTCCGTCATGGGGCCGACAGCCGCGAGATCTGCAATCGCGCTGTCGATCATCGCCGCATGGATCTCCTCGTCATAGCATTCCGCGGCGGTCGCCACGACGAGCGACGTCACGGCGGCCGCGACATCGAGTACTTCCATCGTCTCGGTGATATCGAGCTGCCGGATGGAGGCGGACCGGTTCCTACTAAGGTCGGCTACCCCGCGCATCGCCAGGCGCTGCATCGCTTCGCGCACGGCGTTGCGGCCGACGCCGAACCGGATCGCCAGTTCGGTTTCCACAAGGCGCTGCCCCGGGACCATCCGACGCTCCTCCAAATCCTGCATGATACCGAGATAGACCCGGCGGGACGCCCCTTCCGGCTCGGCTTCAGGCCAATAATCGAGGTCGTCCGCGGTCGATCGGGGTTGCGCCATATTTCCCTCCTCCATTGATTGTTCCACAATCATGCTCCATGATCGAGCGAAATCGACCTAAAGAGTCCTTGCTCGGGAGGCTGAGTGGAAACTTCCAATTTCAGGCTGGATGGCCGAACCGCGCTGATAACCGGGGCCTCCGGCGGGCTTGGCGCCCATTTCGCATCGGTACTGGCTGCTGCCGGGGCGGAGATCATTCTCGCCGCGCGCCGGGAAGACAGGCTCGCCAGCGTCGCCGAAACAATACGGGCCACGGGTGTTCGCTGCTCGACCGTGGTGCTCGACGTGTCGAGCGCGGCGAGCATCGACGGGCTGGCGGAATTTCTGCCGGGCGTAGACATATTGGTGAACAACGCCGGGATCGTCCGCGAAGCGTCGGCCCTTGATCAGACCGAGGCCGACTGGGACGACGTGATCGATACCAATCTCAAGGGAATGTTCCTGCTGGCGACCGCGGCTGGCCGGGCGATGCGCGATCGTGGCCGGGGTGGATCGATCATCAATATCGCCTCGATCCTGGGCCTGCGTCAGGCCAGCTACGTGCTTCCTTATGCCGTTTCGAAAGCGGGCGTGATCCAGCTGACCAAGGAACTGGCGCTCGAACTCGCGCGCTTCGGCATTCGGGTCAACGCGCTGGCGCCTGGGTATCTCGAAACCGAACTGAACAGCGGCTTCTGGGAGAGCGATGCCGGCAAGGCCATGATCCGGCGGGTGCCTCAGCGGCGTCTCGGCAAACTCCAGGACCTCGACGGCCCCCTTCTGCTGCTCGCATCCGACGCTTCGGCCTACATGACCGGATCGGTCCTGACCGTCGACGGCGGCCACCTCGTCAGTACCTTGTAGGCGAAATCGCGTGAAGAAAATCTACGACGAGGCGGCTCAGGCACTCGAAGGGCTGCTTTTCGACGGCATGACGATCGCTGCCGGCGGTTTCGGCCTGTGCGGCATTCCGGAGACCCTGATTGCGGCGATCCGCGACAGTGGGGTGAGGGACCTCACCTTCATCTCCAACAACGCGGGGGTCGACGATTTTGGGCTCGGCCTGCTGTTGCAGACCCGGCAGGTGAGGAAGATGATCTCGTCCTACGTGGGCGAGAACAAGGAGTTCGAGCGCCAGTATCTGAGCGGCGAGCTCGAACTGGAATTCAACCCGCAGGGGACGCTCGCCGAACGGATCCGCGCCGGCGGTGCGGGCATCGCCGGCTTCTACACGCGCACCGGCATCGGGACGATCGTCGCGGACGGCAAGGAAGAGAAGCTGTTCAACGGCGAGCGCTACATCCTCGAAACCGGATTGGTCGCGGATCTGGCGATTGTGAAGGCCTGGCGCGGCGATGGGCGCGGCAATCTGGTGTACCGAAAGACGGCGCGGAATTTCAATCCGATGGTCGCGACCTGCGGCCGTGTGACCGTCGCGGAAGTCGAGGAGCTGGTGCCGACCGGCACGCTCGAGCCCGATCACATCCATAGCGCAGGGATCTTCGTCCAGCGGCTCATTCTGTCCAGCCAGAATGAGAAGCGGATCGAAAAGCGCATCATCCGGAAGGCCGCCTGAGATGCCGTGGGATCGCAATGCAATGGCGGCGCGGGCCTCGCTTGAACTGCGGGATGGCTTCTACGTCAATCTCGGGATCGGCATTCCGACTTTGGTGGCGGACAACGTCCCCGCCGGCATGGACGTCACGCTCCAGTCCGAGAACGGCATGCTTGGCTTAGGCCCCTATCCGACCGAGGCGGAAGTCGATGCCGACGTGATCAATGCCGGGAAGGAGACGATCACCGAATTGCCCGGCACGAGCTACGTTTCCTCCGCGGACAGCTTCGGGATGATCCGTGGCGGCCACATGGACCTGTCCGTGCTGGGCGCCATGGAGGTCGCCGAGAATGGCGACATCGCCAACTGGATGATCCCGGGCAAGATGGTGAAGGGCATGGGCGGCGCGATGGATCTCGTCGCGGGCGTCAAGAAGATCATCGTGCTGATGGATCACGTGTCCCGCGATGGCAGCGCCAAGTTCCGCAAGGCCTGCACGCTGCCGCTGACCGGTTCCAACGTCGTCGACATGATCATCACCGATCTGGCGGTCTTTTCGCGCGAGGGGCGTACCGGCCCGTTCTGCCTGATCGAGCGCGCGCCCGGCGTCGAGCCCGCGCACGTGCGCGCGGCGACCGAAGCCCATTACGAGGAATGAAGACCATGCAACCGACATCGGTGAGTCCGCGCGCAACGGAGATGGCCGCCAGGGTCGAAGCCTTCGTGCGCGGCGTGGTGGTGTCCTATGAGCGTGACCCTCGATGCGGCGCGCACGGGCCGTCTGAAGACCTTGTCCACGAGCTTCGGGCGAAGGCACGCGAAGCCGGGGTGCTGACGCCCCATATCCCCGCAGACGGATCGCATATGAGCCAGCGGGAGACGGCGGTCATCCTCAAGCCATCGGGGCTGTCGCCGCTCGGCCCCGTCGCGGTCAACACGATGGCGCCGGACGAGGGCAATATGTATCTGCTCGGCCGGGTCGCCACCGACGAGCAGAAAGCCCGTTTCCTGACGCCTCTGTTGGCGGGCGAGGCGCGCTCCGCCTTCTTCATGACCGAGCCCGCCGAAGAAGGTGGCGCCGGGTCCGACCCTTCCATGATGAAGACCACCGCCGCTCTCGACGGCAATCACTGGGTGATCAACGGCCGCAAGGCGTTCATCACCGGCGCGCAGGGCGCGAAGGTCGGGATCGTCATGGCGAAGTCCGATGATGGCGCCTGCATGTTTCTGGTCGATCTGCCCGATCCTGCGATCCGCATCGATCGCGTGCTCGATACGATCGACAGTTCGATGCCGGGTGGTCATTCGGTCGTGACGATCGACAATCTGCGGGTGCCGGCCGATCAGATGCTCGGCCAGAGCGGCGAAGGCTTCCAATATGCGCAGGTCCGGCTCAGCCCCGCGCGGCTCTCGCACTGCATGCGCTGGTTCGGCAGCGCCCTGCGCGCGAACGAGATCGCGTCCGACTATGCCTGTCGCCGCCACGCCTTCGGCAAGCCGCTCGTCGATCATGAAGGCGTCGGCTTCATGCTGGCGGAGAACCTCATCGACCTGAAGCAGTCCGAGCTGATGATCGATTGGTGTGCCGACGTGCTCGATACCGGATCGCTCGGAACCGCCGAAAGCTCGATGACCAAGGTCGCCGTCTCCGAAGCGCTGATGCGCGTCGCCGATCGCTGCGTGCAGGTGATGGGGGGCACGGGCGTGTCCGGGGATACGATCGTCGAGCAGGTGTTTCGCGAGATCCGCGCCTTCCGCATCTATGACGGGCCGACGGAGGTCCACAAATGGTCGCTCGCCAAGAAGATCAAGCGCGACCACGCCAGGGCCCACGCCGCATGAGTGCCACGGCCGACGACAACATCGGCACCACGCCGGTCCGCGAAGCGCACCGTTTCGACGAGGCGGCGTTGGCCGAGTGGATGACCGCCCATGTCGACGGCTTTTCCGGGCCGATGACGGTCGAGCAGTTCAAGGGCGGGCAATCCAATCCGACTTACAAGCTGATCACCCGGGATCGGGCTTACGTGCTGCGTCGCAAGCCGCCGGGGCAGTTGCTGAAGGGCGCGCATGCGGTGGAGCGCGAGGCGAGAGTCCTGACCGGCCTCGGCAAGGCCGGCTTTCCCGTCGCGCACGTCTATGCGCTGTGCACCGACGATGCGGTGATCGGCACCTGGTTCTACGTGATGGAGATGGTCGAAGGCCGCATCTTCTGGGACGCGACCTTGCCGGACTTGTCGCTAGCAGATCGGGCTCAGTGTTTCGATGCGATGAACGCCACGATCGCGCAGCTTCACAACGTCGATTACGAAGCGGTTGGTCTCGGCGATTACGGCCGACCGGGCAATTATTTCGAGCGCCAGATCGCCCGCTGGTCGAGCCAATATCTCGACGATGTCGAGGCCGGCCGCGATCCGAACATGGATCGATTGATCGAGTGGCTGCCCGCCAACATCCCGCCGGGCGACGAAACGAGCATCGTCCACGGCGATTACCGTATCGACAACATGGTCTTTCACCCGACCGAGCCGCGCGTGCTGGCGGTGCTCGACTGGGAATTATCGACCCTCGGCCATCCGCTGGCTGACTTCGCCTACAACGCGATGATGTACCATATGCCGCCACACATCGTGGCTGGCCTTGTAGGCGCGGATCTGGACGCGCTCAACATTCCCGGCGAGGCCGACTATATCGCGGCCTATTGTGCGAGGACGGATCGTACCGACATCGCGGGCTACGGCTTTTACCTCGCCTTCAATTTCTTCCGGCTCGCGGCGATCTTTCACGGCATCAAGGGGCGCGTCATTCGCGACACCGCCTCGTCCGCACAGGCGGCGGAGCGCGCCGAAGCATTCCCCGAACTGGCGCACATCGCGCTGAGCTTGGCCAACAATCAGAACGGATAAAAACTCGGTTTTTCGATCTGATCGAACATTCCTGCATAACCCAGAGCAGTCTGCATTTCCCAGCCGACCATGTTGTAGGGGTGGCCGAGGTCGATGGCGCTGATTTTGTCGAGGTCGGCGATCGTCTCGGGGGGGAGGTCGATTGCGATTGCTTCCAGGTTTTCCTGAAGTTGGGATGGCCGGGTCGCGCCGACGACGGGGATGACACCGTTGGCGATCGCCCAGGCCAGGGCGACCTGGGAGGATTTGTGGCCGAGGCGATCGGCGACCGCGTCGACCTGTTCGGCGATCGCGCGATTGCGATCGTCGAATGCCTGGAGCTGCATCGAATCGATCCGTGCGGGGCCGTCACCGCGCGAGCCACGGGTGTATTTTCCGGTGAGGATTCCCCCGGCGAGCGGGGACCAGGCCGTCACGCCGATGTCATAGGCCTTCGCGAGCGGGAGATGCTCGCGTTCGATGGAGCGTTGCACGAGGCTATATTCGAGTTGCATCGCCGTAATGGGAGCCAGACCGCGCACGTCAGCCAGCGTCTGCGCGCGTGAAACCACCCAGGCGGGGACGTCCGACAGGCCGATGTGGAGGATCTTCCCCGCGCGCACGGCATCGTCGAGCGACCGGTGGATCTCGTCGACGGGTGCCATGAAATCCCACCAGTGCACGTAGTAGAGATCGATGTAGTCGACGCCGAGGCGCTTCAGGCTGCCGTCGATCGATTGCGTCAAATTCTTCCGGTGCATGCCTGCGGCGTTCGGATCGCCGTCGCCGGGGATGGCATTCGCGAACTTGCTGGCGATGACCCACCGTTCGCGGTTCTCCGCGATGAAGCGGCCGAGCATCTTCTCGCTCTCGCCACCGGTATACATGTTGGCTGTGTCGAGGAAGTTGCCGCCGGCTTCGGCGTAGGCGTCGAAAACGGCGCGGCATTCCTCCTCGGACCGGGACCATTCGGCCCCGGGTCCGAAGGTCATCGTCCCGAGTGCGATTTTGGCGACGCGGACGCCGCTGCGCCCGAGGATCGAATAGCGCATTGCGGCCGTC
>Ga0164294_10001954_pt1 | contig 18829 bp, 18 predicted proteins | sample GEODES005metaG_FD_111479 | JGI IMG/M metagenome (GOLD analysis project Ga0164294, IMG submission 111479) | Oligotrophic lake water microbial communities from Sparkling Lake, Wisconsin, USA - GEODES005 metaG | ecosystem: Environmental > Aquatic > Freshwater > Lake | place: USA: Sparkling Lake...
AAATATTTTGATTTGTATTGCCTAATTCATTAAAATCCTTATTTTTTTGTGTTTTATTATTTATATTTCTTTTATTTTGTGTTTTCTTTTTGTTATCTGACATAATATATTATATATTATGAATATAATCTATATTCTTCTAATACTTTATTAATATTTTTTATTAACTCCTTTTTTTCTAAATTATATGGTCTTATTGATTCTAAACACTCGTCTAATGTTTTCCATTCTAATTTACTTACTTCTGTTACTTGAAAATTGTCGAGATATTCTTCTGTTTCATTCATATAAGCCAAAAAATACTTATGTTTATACGATTTATGATTTGTTCCAATAAATATTTCTTCAAACGGTAATACATTTTCTATAATTTTTATTTTTGAAGGTGATATACCAGTTTCTTCTTCAAATTCTCTCAAAGCACAATCTAAATCCTTTTCTTTAAAGTTGCGTCTTCCCTTTGGAAATTCCCATTCTGTTTCTTTCCATTCAGTATTGCTTTTATTCACTATATCATTCAAATTAATAGTTTCTCCATTTATATTAGTAACTCCTGCTTTAATAATATCCATTTTTTTACAAGAAGATAGTTCTTCATTTTTGTACTGTGAATTTGTTGTTTCACCCCACATTTCGTTCCATAAAGTATTAAATGGTTCTTTAAAAATTCTCTCTTTTTCAGTTAATGACATCTCATTTACTATATTTTGAATTTGATAAATATTATATGGTGAATATTTTCCTCTAATGAAGTCAATATATCCAAAACTATCTTTACGTCTAATCATTAGATATTGCAATCCCTTTTCACTAGACCTAAAAACAATAATTCCATAACTAGTTATTGGCAATTTGCACTGATGAAACGAATGACCTTGTTTACCACAATTATTACATATATTTGTATTTTTATTCATGTTTAATACTATTATTTATAGAATTATTTTTAAATAATATTTAATCATTAAATTAATTTAAAATATTATTATATAAATGCCCGGATTAAAGTTATTTAAAAAAAATTCATATGCTAACACTTTTGCAAATGAACCAGTAGGTGTTGGAACAATAAAATTAGGCTGCACAAGAGGAAAAGGTTCTTCAACAAGAATATTTAATTGGTGTCATGAACATTCGTCAAACCCATCTGGATGTATTAATCAATTTATAACAGTTAATCCAACAAATAAGTATCTTGTAAATAATTGGAAACTTGCAAATTTTAGCGATAATAGTTTATATTTTGAAAGAATTGCTATGTCATATAATGGTAAACTTCAAACCTTAGTAGTATATAATGGTAATATATACACTTCAATTGATTATGGTAATACTTGGATACCATCAAACCAGAATTTCGTTATAGAATGGCTTAATATTTCTATGAGTAGTAATGGACAATATCAAACAGCAATTGCTAGAAATGAATATATATACACATCAAATAATTATGGTTTAACGTGGTCACCTAATTTAAACACATCAAATAACAATATTTGGAGTTCTATTTGTGTATCAGGAACAGGACAATATCAAACTGCTGTAATAAATGGTTATGATAATGGTATAAACCAAGGATATATACATACTTCATCTAATTATGGTGTTAGTTGGAACGTGACATTTCCTTATAATAATTGTTGGACATATGTAGCAATGTCTAATAATGGAAAATATCAAACGGCTACATCATTCCTGATCGATGGAATTGTTGACCCAAATAATATTATAGGATATGTATTTAATTCTAATGATTATGGAAATACTTGGAATAAAAATAGCTCGTTGAAACAATCATATTATACATGCGTAGGAATAAATGGTAATGGCAAAATTCATATTGTTGGAGTAAATAATTGTAATCCAGCGCCCACTATTTCAGGTCCATTGTTAATATCATATAATTATGGAATTTCATTTATACAAACAATTGCTCCTTATGATGCATGGCTTAATATATCTTTAAATAATAACGGAAATATAATTTTAGCAGGTTCTTATCAACAAACAGACGTTAATAATAATATTGTTCCCGATACAGGAAAAATGCTAGTATCTTACGATTATGGAAATACGTGGCAACAAACAAACGCTGGATTAAATACTTGGACATCTGCAATAATAAGTAAAGATGGTAATGTAGCTTCTGCAACAGCTTGGGGAAGTGGTATTTTTATAAACAATTAAAGTAATTAAATATATATTTAATCATTAAATTAATTTAAAATATTATTATATAAATGCCAGGATTAAAGTTATTTAGAAAAAATTCATATGCTAACACTTTTGCTAATGAACCAGTCGGCGTTGGAACAATAAAATTGGGATGTACGAGAGGAAAAGGTTCTTCAACAAGAATGTTTAATTATTGTAAACAACATTCACCAAATCCATCTGATTGTATTAATCAATTTATAACAATTATTAATCCTCAAAAACCATATAATTTAGGTAATTGGAAAAAAATAAACAAAATTAAATTAAATGAAAATATTTCATCTTCATCTGCATTAACATTAAGTGAAAATGAAGTTTCATCAACAAATTATAATTTAGTTGAAGTAAATCCTATTCAATATGGAGTTGGTAACTGGTTTCAGATTTTAACAAACAACACTGGAAATTATGTTACAGCAATTGATTCTAATATATTAGTACCTGGTTTATATGTTTCATCAGATGGCGGGGATACTTTTACATTAAATACCACGCAATACCACAACTATTCAGGAATTTCTACTACAAATTCAGGAAATTATATTTTTTCACCAGCAATAAGGGATTTAATATTTTTATCAAATGATTATGGTTCAACATTTAATACAACCAGTAATCCAGGCGGTTTTTGGTATAAAGTAGCCTCTAATAGTACAGGACAAATAGTAGCTATATTTAAAAATTTTAATAATAGTGATGGTGAAACTGGAAATCCAATATTTATTTCGACTAATTATGCATCTTCATTTACTTCATCAATTTCATCTTTTTACTCGTGGTCAGATATTGCTATGAATGACAAAGGAAATGTAATAGCTGTTTGTTCTTATGACGGACATTTATATTTAACAACAAATCAAGGTAAAACGTGGTCGTCTATTTCTGTTCCTGCATATTGTTGGTCAGGAATATCTATAGATAAAACAGGTAGCAATATTGTATTATGCTCACTAGATGGATATATTTATGTATCCAATAATACTGGAAGAACTTTTAATTCTGTAGCACCATCTAATTTGAAATGGTCTTCAATTTGTATATCATCAAACGCAAATGTAATATTTGCTTGTGCAATAAATGATTATATATATTATTCAAGTAATAATGGTTCAAGTTGGAAAAAAACTAATCCCAGTGGAACTCCCAGTAATTGGTCTTCTATTTCCACAAATAACACAGGAACTTTAGTATGTGCATGTGTTAATGGTGGAAATATTTATATAAATAGTTAAAAGTAAAAGTAAAAAAGTTAAACAGTTAAAAATTTTAAAATAAATAATATTATAATATTATAATGGGGTATGTTATTAATAATTGGACACAGTTAAATCCTTTAACAATAATGAATGGAACAGAATATAATTTTTTGCAATATATATTGGGTAATTGGATAAGTGTAGATTGTAATAATTCTGGAAACAACATTGTAGCGGTAAATACATATTTACCTTTAAATAATATATTTTTATCAACTAATTATGGGCAATCTTGGCAAAATATTACAAACTTTAATAATGTTAATTTATCAGAAGTTACTATAGACAATTATGGAAATATTTGTTTAGCTGCTATAAGACACGCATTTTATATATCAAATAATTTAGGTCAAACTTGGACTGAAAATAATAATGTTTCGGTGGCTAATACTTCTACTAATTCTGATAGTCAAATTATAATAGGTTTACAAAGTATTGATAGCGTAACATATTCTGGTACAACTTCCGTATATTTATCAACCAATAGCGGAACCACATTTAATGTCGTAACTGCATTACAAAATTATAAGTATAACTGGAGCAGTACAGCTATGAGTGCTGATGGAACTATAATTGGTATTACTTCAAAAGATGGATTTTGTTTTTTATCAACAGATACTGGAACAACATGGAACCAAATTCCAGTTCCAACTACAAATACATGGTCTTGTTTTTCAATGGATGCTAGTGGAATAAATATGGCAATTTCTTCGTTAAATGGTTATATTTATGTTTCTACAAATAGTGGTTCTACTTGGAGTTCTTCTTCACCCTCTACTTCACTAAATTGGGGTTGTATTAATATATCTGGAAATGGTCAAATAATATATGCAGGAGCAATTAATAATTATATTTATTATTCCTCTAACGGTGGCTCAACTTGGAGTACTACAAATCCTTCTTCTAATTTAATATATAATTGGTCTTCTATTTGTTCTAGTTATGATGGGTCTATAGTTTATGCAGGTGTAAATGGCGGTTTTATATATGTATCAAATAACAATACATAATATGTTTAAATGTATATTTTTTTTTAAAGCAAAATAATATGCCGACTTTATATCTAGACCCGAAAGTATGGGGCCCGCATTATTGGTTCTTTTTGCATACATTAGCTATGACTTATCCTCACCATCCTAATGCTGTAACAAAAAAGAAATATTATGAATTCATACAGAATTTGCCTTTATTTCTTCCAGTTGAAGAAATTTCAGGCGAATTTAGTAAATTAATAGATAAATATCCAATCACACCATATTTAGATAATCGTGATTCTTTCGTTCGGTGGATGCATTTTATTCATAATAAAATAAATGAGAAGTTAGAAAAACCAAAAATATCATTGAACGAATTTTTCGTAAAATATTACGATGAATATAAAACACAAAATGAAAAATTAACAGAGTATTATAGAATTAGAGAGAAACTAATTTATTTCGGAATTATATGTGGAATAACAGGAGCTATCTATTATTTATATGATAAATAAGATAATTATAATGTATAGTATATATATATTAAACATTATGAAAATAAATACAGGAGGAAATGTAATAGCATCAGGAGGTTATGGTTGTGTATTTAGTCCTGCGTTAAAATGTGAAGGTGCTGCTAAAAGAGAAAAAGGAAAAATAACTAAATTAATGACTGAAAGACATGCAAAAGAAGAATATGCTGAAATACTTTCAATAAAACAGAAACTTGATGAAATAAAAAATTATAGAGACTATTTTTTAATATATGATTTAAATTTATGCAGACCTGCAAAATTAACGCCAAAAGATTTGAAAGAATTTTCAAAATGCACTGCATTGCCAAAAGATAAAATAACTGAAACAAATATTAATAAGAGAAGAGACGAGTTAATATCATTAAATATGCCAAATGGAGGTATAGCTGTAGACGAATATTTATATGATAACGGTTCTTTTGAAAAACTATATATCTTGCATACAAGTTTATTTAATTTGCTGAAAGAAGGTATTGTACCTATGAATAAAAGAAATGTATACCATAGTGATATAAAAGATTCAAATATTTTAGTAGACAATTCAACGTCAGAATTAAAAACAAGATTAATAGATTGGGGATTAGCAAATGAATATACTCCATTTAAAAATGAACCATTTCCAAGATCTTGGAGAAACAGACCATTTCAGTACAATGTACCTTTTTCAGTAATAATATTTTCGGAATATTTTATTGAAAAATATACTGAATATATTAAAAAAGGAGGTACAATAGATGAAATTTATTTAAAACCATTTGTTATTGATTATATTAATTTTTGGTTTAAAAAAAGAGGAGCAGGTCACTATAAATTAATTAATGAAATAATGTATACATTTTTTAGTAAAAGTTTAAAAAGTATATCACATGAAAGCAAACCAGCAGTAATAGAAACTCAAATAACAATGGAATATATTGTAAATTATATAGTTGACGTATTGGTTCATTTTACAAAATTCAGAGAAGATGGAAGATTAAATTTAAGAGATTATCTTGATAATGTTTTTATAAAAATTGCTGATATATGGGGTTTTATTATTGTATATTATCCTATAGCTGAAATTTTATATAATAATTATGATAAATTATCAAAAAATGAATTAAATATATTTAATAAAATAAAATTTATATTTGTTACTTATTTATTTAATCCAAGACACGAACCAATAAATATGAATATGTTATATTTAGATTTAAAAAATTTAGGAGATTTAATTTATATTAATTTAAAGAGTAGAAATGGAACAATTCGTTTAAAAAGAAAAAGTTTTAGAGTAACAAAAATTCATGCAACTCCTGATATTCATATAAAAACTAGAAAAAACAGAAATGAAATTAAATATAAAAATAAAAAAATTTCTTTCAAACGACGAGCAAAACGCAGAAAATTTAGAAATCCTGTTTTTTTGTCATTAAAATAAAAATATTTTAATAATATATAATGAACAAAGATTTTAGTAAACTTTGTACGCCTGCAAAAATTTATTTTGTTATTGCTGTTATTGCTTGTATTTTTGCTTTATTTAGTGGAATAGGAATTGTTGCTGTATTCGTTAAGTTAGTGTTTGCATTTATATGGACTTTCGTATTAGGTTGGTTGTGTGATAAAGGCTATAAAGGTCTTTCATGGTTTTTAGTTTTGTTACCATATCTTGTCATTCTTTTAGCATTAATTGGTCTCTCTAATGCTACAATGACAAGTTATAGTAAAATAATGTATCCTGGTTACACTGCTGGTTATGGTTCTAGTAAGATGTAATATCAATAGTTATTTTATGAGTATATAATTACTATAAAATTATATATATTAATTTATATATATTAAATAATATATATGAGATTAGAAATATTTGTATTGGGATTAACAGCATTTTTTGTATATAACGCTTATGCAGATGGAAAATATACAAAAATGTTGATGTCATTTAAAAAATATTATAAAATGATTTTTTATGTTATTCTTGGTGTAGGTATTTATTTATTATTAAAAAGAAATCCACATCAAGGTAGAAATATGCTATTATATGCAAATAATTTTATTAAATTTATGCCTATTGATAAATCATCTATGGATATGTTAAGTCCAATAATAGATTTTACATCTAAAAATGACAAAGATGACGAATGTTTTATGGAATCATTCAATGGATTAGGTTCTTCTCCGTTATCTAACGAGAGAAGAATAACAAGTTCAGGAAAAAATACAACAAAACGTTCTGTAAGTGAAACAAAGAAAAAATATGTTGCTGCAAGTCAAGATTGGACATGTGGACATTGCAAAGCACAGTTAGACCATACATTTGAGATAGACCATAAATTAAGACTTGAATATGGAGGTGGTAATGATGTTAATAATTTAATAGCATTATGTCGTAATTGTCACGGTAGAAAAACTGCAAGTGAAAATATGTAGATATCTCTGTGATGACTTATTATTAAATAATAAAAAAATTGAATTTAATATACACATGATATAAATAATATAATCTATATTATTGAAGAAATGGACTTCACCAAATTATCAAAACAAGAACTTTTAGTAAAATGTCAAGAACTTGGAATTAAAAAGTGTAAGTCAAAGAATAAAGCTGATATTATTGCATTAATTAATGCAAAAATATCTGTTCAAATAAAACTTATAATGGAAGAGGAAGAGGAAGAGGAAGGAGAACATTTGAATACCAACTGCATAAACTCTTCTATAAATTCTACAGACAATAACAGTATTGTAACAAATACAGTTATTGAAGATCCTTCTGCACCGTCTCTGCAAAAACAAAGAAATCATTTAAAACCAATAATAAAATGGAGTGGTGGGAAAAGCGATGAAATAAAGATGTTTGAAAAATACTTTCCAGAACATTTTACAAAATATATTGAACCATTTGTTGGTGGTGGTTCTGTATACTTTTATTTAAATCCTGAAAATGCTGTTATAAGTGATGTTCATACTGAATTGATTGACCTATATAGAAATATAGGTCTTGGTAAAGGCAATGAAATCTATGAATTTATGAAAAACAATCCAAACGATGAAACTACGTATTATAAAGTTAGAGATGAAATGGAAATAAATAATCATTTAGATAGTGCTAAAAGATTTTACTACCAGAGAAAAACGTGTTTTAGAGGTATGTTAAGATATAATAAAAATGGCAAATTTAATATACCATTTGGAAGATATAAAACTATAAATTATAATGATTTAACAAATAAAGAATATGAAATTTTATTAAGTAGAACAGAAATATTGAATAAAGATTTTGAATATATATTTGAAACATATAATAACGAAAGTAATTTTATGTTCTTAGACCCTCCTTACGATAGTGAATTTACAGATTATGGATATTGTCAATTTGGCAAAGAAGAACAAAAAAAATTAGCAATGCTTTTCAAAAATACAAAAATAAAATGTTTGATGGTAATTGGCAAAACGAAATTTATAGAAGAATTATATAGTGGTTATATTGTTGATGAATATGATAAAAAATATAAATTTAAACTTTATGATAATCGTGTTGGTGATGAAATAAACACAAAACATTTAATTATTAAAAACTACTAATCACTTTATTGAAACTTAATTCTTATTTTATTTCCAATTTCTCTAAAATATGAATAATAATCTTCTTCACTCCACATTAGTCCAACAATTTCCAAAAAATCACCCATATGGTCTATCTTAATACCACCATTTTCGAAAGTTTTTATATTTTGCAAACCAGCTGTTAATATTTTCCTATCAAACACACTCCAATTTAGTATTCCACAATTAATTTCATAATCCGAATATCTTTGTTTTAGTGATGTTTCAATTTCCTTGCATTTAGAAATTGTTGCAGGTAATTTTTCTGTATCGAGTTCAATATTTCCCTTCAATTCGCGATAATAAATTATTTTATTTATTTTGTCTTCAAATATCAAATCAACGTCTTTTTTTTTGTCATTTATTTTTTGAACACCACAATTTAATAGCTCCAAATTTATATTTGCTTTTATCAGTTCTTTTGATAAATATTCGCCTAGTCGCCCTAATTTAATATTTATAGATTGTTCACTAGGTTTTTCACCATATAGCAAATGAGATATAGACCCTGGTTTTGTTTTTGTTAATTCACCTTCTAATATTCTCTCTAACCACGTAAATCCTTTTGCTTTTATTTCAGCGATACAATCATTAGTAATTGCGCTTGCGATAGTTTCAGAAGTTGTCTCCATTTCTGTATTGTATTTTATTATAATACTTTTATATTAATAAAAAAGTAATTCAATTTTTTTATTAATAATATTTATATTATTATTGAACTATAAATATATTATTAAATACATATTAAAGAACTTTAAGCTATTTTATTAAAACATAAATCAATTCAAGTTAATATAGTTTTATTTAATGATATATTTTATTTATTAAGCATTAAAACACAAATGAAATAATATTATATTATAGTAGTATGAGTAATATTGGAACTTCTATAAAAAATTTTTTTATCGGTCCTGATCCTAGAGCAGCAGGTTTAGCTGCCCGTGTTGCTGCCGGTCCTGGCGCCGATGCCGCTGCAAAAGCAGCAGCTGCTACTATCGCTGATCCAGCCGCTTCACTTGCTGGTGCTGATAAAGCACGCGTTGACTTTTTAAATAATGCAGCTGATACTGCTGCAAATGCAGCAAAATCTTTGAGAATGGGAAGGGTAAAAAGTAGAGTTGTTACACCATTAATAGTTATTATTGTAATACTTGTAGCCATATTTTTTTATCTTGTAATTAATGTTAAAAGCCCATTTATAAATCCAAATACAAATAGTTCTACTGGTTTAAATAATTATTATGTCACTGCAATACAAGACATATTTATTTTCATATTTGTTCTAGGAATATTTGCTATATTTCTATATTTATTAATGGGTGGAGACAATAAAGTAACCGCTTTATATAAACAAATTTACAATGTATCATATATTGGATTTTATATATTGGCATTGATTATATTTTTTACGTTCACACCAGAGAATATACTTAATGATTATGCTGTTTACATATTACCAATATCAATTCTCTTATCTATGATTATGTTTTATTTGAGTTCTGCACAAAAAGTTATAAATAATTTTAATTTTAATTATGAAAGAATTAGGTCTATGATTTTATTATTTTGTTTAACTGCTATTTTAATTATTTATAATGTTGCAAATCCAGGAAATTATATTAGCGAATATTTTGGTAATTCATCAAAAATAACTATAGCAATCTCTGCTTTCTCTCTTTTTTATTTAATTTTACTTTTTATACTTAAAAATAATACACCTATACCAAAAGGTGCAAAGTCATTTAATTTTTTAAATAATTTTACTTCAATTTCATCTGTTGGTAGTATTTTATTTTTATTATTCACTATATTTTGTGTTATTTTTATGTCCACTTATGGAAAAACTTTAAGTAAGGAAATTTTCGGAATAGCAACAACCATTATAGTAATTATATGCGTTTTATGGGCATCTGTTCTTGGAATATCTCAATTCCCAGAAGTATATAACAGTGATTTAGCTCGCGGTGTTGTTGATTGGAATAATTTTTTCAGTCGTATTTTATTAGGAATATTTGCAATTATTATTTTCTCTCTAATTGTATTTTGGATAAATAATTATATAAATAATTTTACAGAAACTTCTGCTAAAAGTGTTATTAGTTTGACATTAAATGTAATTTTATTGGCAATTGTTTTTGCATTTATATATAAAACAATTAATGTTACAAAAACAGCTACTGTCCCAGGTACAACAGGTGCAAAAGGAACAACTAGTATTTTAAAATTACTAAGTAATAGCACAAATATATTGTCAGGTGTCGTGATAATGTTAACAATTCTTTTGTTTTCTATTTTATTCAAAGTTCCTAATCCATTTAATAATAATTTGAGTAACACATATAGCACAATACAAAATGAAGTGATTGCTATTTTATTTATAGTTATATCAGTATTATGTATTTGTTTTACATTAGTTCCTAGTTTTAAAGAAACTAAAAATTTATTTTCACAAATTAGTGGTGTAACATATGCAATAATTTACACTATATTTTTAATTTCATTTTTTTCCTTTGTACCGAAAGATATACTTAACAATTACGCTTATATAATAACTCCTTTATCTATTTTATTAGCTGTAATTGTTTTTTATATGAGTTATGCAAAAAATTTAGTTGAAAACTTTAATTTCACATATGAAAGAGTTAAAATAATGATATTGTTTTTTTGTCTTATTGCTCTTTTTTGTACATATTATTCTGTAGATCCAGGAGGTTATATCAGCACATATTTTGGTTTCTCATTATTAATAACAATAATATTAACTGTATTTACCTTTATATATTTACTTATTATTTTAACATTGCCTAGCACAATTAAACCGCAAGAAGTTGGCGCAACATCTAGTAACTTTTTTGAAAATTTTACAAGTACTTCAGTAATGGGTAGTATAATGTTTATAATATTTATTATAATTGTTAGTGTAGGTATAACAATTTATAAACCTGATTGTGGATCGTCCGAGACGTGCCCGTCTGGATTACTAGGTGACAAAAAAATCGCACCACTTGTTATTATTTTAGTTTTATTTATTTGTATTTTATGGTCTATTATTTTAGGTTCTACACAATTTCCTGAAATATTTAACAATAAAGCCATAACAGATAAGTTAAGTTTCTTTAAAAGATCATTATTAGCATTATTTGGAATTACTATTTCTGGTTTAGTTATTTTTTGGATTGTTTATAATATTCAACATTATACAGGCTCTAGTTCAAATATTACAAGTTTAGTATTAAATTCATTGCTCGTTGCTGTTGTTTTAGCATTAATATATAAAACAATATTTGTTCAATTGCCTTCTGGTAACTCTAATAAAAATGGTTTCTTTTCATTATTAGCTAATTTAATTTTTTATATACCTTGTTTAATTGGTGATATATTTACAGGAATTACAGGTTCTATATCAGGACAATACGGTGCAACAAATACTGGTTCTATATTAATGCTTATATTTACAATTTTATTGATAGTTGCATATTTTAAATTGCCTGATTTATTAAATAAATTTATTCTTCAAGGAGGCAAACAGTTGGTTAATGAAGCTGTAACTACAAATTCTCAATATTCATTAGGAACATATCAAGATTTAAATGGAAGCGACACTTATAATTACCAATACAGCATATCATTTTGGTTTTATCTTGACGCTGACCCTCCAAGTACAAATCCTTCTTATAATAAATATACATCTTTATTAAATTTTGGTGAAAAACCAAATGTTCTTTATTGTGGAAAAACTAATACCTTAATGGTAACAATGCAACAAAAAGATTTGAAAAAAGTTACAAACAACAAACTTACAGATTTTGATGAAAATGGAAATCGAATACTATACGTAAACCATAATGTCCTTTTGCAAAAATGGAATAATATAATAATTAATTACAATGGTGGTATTTTAGACATATTTTTAAATAATGAATTAGTTAAGTCTGATATAGGAGTTGTTCCGTATTATAAATTAGATAATTTAACTATTGGTGAAAATAATGGATTAAATGGTAATCTATGTAACGTGGTTTATTTTAGCCATCCTTTAAATACTACTAATATGTATATTTTATACAACGCTGTTAAAGATAATACTCCTCCAGTTCTTAGTTCTTCTAGCGCGGAAATATTAAAACAAAATGCAAATACAACTATATCTTCAGCTGAAAAATTAAAATCCAATACAAATATGCCAGATATTCCAGATATTCCAAATATTTAATTAAACTATTTAAGCGAAGATATCTTAATTTAATAATTAATTTACTAAATTAAGTAGAAAATTTCTAAATCTATATTATACAATGAGCCCTTTAAGTATAGTTATTCTAATAGTCATATTGGTTCTTATTTTTATTTTAATAAAATATATTTATTCTGACCCATACACTCTTCAAAATATTCAGAATGGTACAGTTGCATCCACTATAAGTGCAACGTCTTTAGCAACAAATGGAACATCTGTTCCTTCAAGTAATTTTGCATATTCTATATGGTTTTATGTTAATGATTGGAATTATCGTTACGGTGAAGCTAAAGTTATTTTTGGAAGAATGGGTTCTATGAGTAGTAAAGACGCTGGCTCTGTATCTGGAGTTAGTGGTTTAGATCCTTGTCCAGCTGTTGTTTTAGGCGCTGTTGAAAATAATATTGCAGTATCTTTAGGATGTTATCCTGGAATAGATCAACAACCCACAACACCTGGAGGAACAACAGTTGTTAAAACTTGTTCTGTAGCAAATATTCCTATTCAAAAATGGGTTAATTTAATTGTTAGTGTATATGGAAGATCTATGGATATTTACATTGACGGCAAATTAGTTAGAACATGTTTATTACCTGGTGTTGCTAGTGTTAACAACAATGCAGATGTTTATGTTACACCTAAAGGTGGTTTCCAAGGATGGACTGCCAAATTTCAATACTATCCCAATTCTCTCAATCCCCAAGAAGCTTGGAACATTTATTCACAAGGATATTCAAATTGGTTGAGCATGTTTAACGCTTATCAACTTCAAATATCTTTAGTAGAAAATGGAAACACACAAAGTAGTATAACAATTTAAATTTACTAATTAATTTATTTTTCTTATTTATTTAATATATATAATGAGTGAACAATCCACATTTAATTCATTTTCTACAAATAGCGCTTCTTCCGGAACGAGCAGTTTTTTAGAATCAAATAGTTTAGTAGCTAAATTTGCTTTTTTATTATTAGTAATATTTGCTTTTATTATTTTATTAAGAGTGGGAATTTCAGTGGTCGCATACTTTTTAAAACCTAATCCTTCTCCACATCTAATGGATGGAATGGTTGATGCTACTCAAATGATAGTTTATCCTCAAGACCCTAGTAGTAATGGAGCTGTAACTATTTACAGGTCTGTTAATGCTACAGATGGTCTTGAATTTACGTGGTCTGTATGGGTTTTTATTAATAATTTGAATAGTGGAGTTTCTGGAACTTACAAACATATTTTTAGTAAAGGTAATAGTAATTTACAAGAAAATGGGTTAATATATCCTAATAATGCGCCTGGATTATATATTGCTCCCAATACAAATACACTTGTTGTTATAATGAACACATTTAATGTAATTAATGAAGAAATACTAATTCCTGATATACCAATTAACAAATGGGTTAATGTTATTATTAGATGCGAAAATACTACATTGGATGTATATGTTAATGGAACAATTGCTAGAAGTATTAATTTAGTTGGCGTTCCTAAGCAAAATTTTGGTGACGTTTATGTAGCTATGAATGGAGGCTTTGATGGATATATTTCTAATTTATGGTATTACAATTATGCTTTAGGAACTGCGGCTATACAAAGAATAGCTAATAATGGACCAAATACTAAGATGATTGGATCTAACGGTATGAATAGCAATTTATTTAATTATTTGTCATTGCGTTGGTTCTTCTATGGTGCAAACGATACATTTAATCCTTAATATAAGGAAACGATGGTATAGTAATTTTATAAAATATAAATTTATAAAATTACAATTGTATATTTTAAGCTCTCAAACTAGGATTAATACATAATTCATTACTAGGGAATATATCTCCTGACATACATACATCATTGACACCTACTTGTGAGCATGTTCTAAATCCTCTATCTTCGCCAATGTAGCACCATCCTGACTTACCCGTAGTTACTGAACTAGAAGCTTCATGTGCTTCGTATTCATTATTTGTTTCTTGTTGCGGTTGTTGAGATGTGTTTAAAGCCTTGTTTAAAGAATTTGTTTGCATGACATCTTTTGGAGGAATAGTGGATTGAATAGATTGATTAGGTAAACTACTATTTGCATTTAATCCACCCGGTGTTGCGTTTTGGACAGCAGATAGAGTAGTATCAACAGCATCTGCGGTTCCACTTACAACAGCTTTAGCTCCCTCTGCTGAAACATTAATTACTTGTCCTGATACTTGTCCGACGCTACCAAAAACTGTTTGTAATAAAGGACTAAAAAAATTAGTAATATCTTGAGTTCCTTTTGCTAAATAAACAAAAATATTAAAACCCAAAAATGCAAAAATTAAAATTATAATTATCCATGTTGTAAAATTAATATTTGTAAAAAAACTTAAAAATCCAGAACTATTTTCTGTTGAAGTTGAAGAAACAAAATTTGTTGAAGAAGAAATGTCGCTAGATTGTAATATTGAATTTGATAAATTGCTTGAATTATCCATTATAATAAAAATATATATATTAATTTTAAATATATATACTTATAATTCGCATCTTCATTTAAAAGTTAATAAATATAAGAATTGGTTCATATGACCTAAAATTTCATCCCGAATTGTGTATAAATCAGCATTCGACATTGTTCTTAATGCCTTGTTATCATCTAAACTTATTAGATATCCTTTAAATCCTTCAACTTCTCTCTTTAATTCTTCAGGAGAACTTAAATCTATAAGTCTAATATTCTTTTGATTTATTAAGTTGGTTCTAATTTCAGTCTTTCCTAAAAGAACTTCAATAAAACTATCAACGCTTTCATTTAATTTTGAATACAAATCATCAGTAGCCTTATGTGTTGCATAACTATATGTTTTCCAATGATACAATTTAATCATTAAAAGCATTTCTAAAAATACAACTGTAATTTCTTTTTGGAATGAAACTAATGAAGAACGTCCAGATGAAGTAATTCTACTATTCGCACTTCTTTTAGTTATACTTTGTTTTGTTTTTTTATTACGAATTGTTTTTGTCATGATATATATATAGCATATTTTAATTTAGAGGCGAGGAATAAAATTTTCGCCAAATGTGTTCATTTTCTCAAGTTTTTCGATAGTTTTTTCTAAATTAAATGATTTAACGTCTTTAAATAAATATTCTGTTCCTGGTGATTCTTCATTTTGTTTAATTTGCTTGTATACTAAATCTATTTTTTTTAGAATATTACTTACTATTTCTTGTTGTGACGGTCGTATAATTTCTTCATTATTAATAAGATTTTCACATAATAAAGATATTGCGAAATAAAGAATATTTTTTCTTTTTTTTTGACAACCAGGAATATATTTTAATGTAAATAGACTTAAAAGTGAACCGATTGTTTTTTGTATAAATTTTGAACGTTTTTTTGATTCAAACAATAACAAATCCCATACAATCCATATAATATCTTTCTGAAATTTTGTATTTACTTGCGAGAAATTTCTTCTCTCACAATTAATTTTTTCTTTCTTGGCTTTACACGTTGTTTCAAACTCCATTATCCATTCCAACCAATAACATGCGTTCATTATATTTTTACCTTCTTCTGAAATGTTATATGCAAATTCATTTACGGCAGGAAATAACTCTTTCGGGTCCTCATTTAAAAATATATCTTGTGCAAATTTATTACTTGGTGCTTTAAATTTATCTCTCAATTGTGTCATATCAAAATCTTCATTTTTTATTTTAACATTATCAAAACTGTGTTTTCTTTTGGAATCACATAAAATGCACATTATTTCACAAAATAAACGTCTAATTTTGCTGTTATTCCTCATTCTTAATTCATTATTTGAATAGCCATTATTTACAACATCTTTAAAATGATTAATTCTTAATTCTAAGTAAGCGGCTATTTTTGGATTTCCTAAATGAATATGTTTTGAATAAAAGTATAAAATGATTTCCCATAAGTCTCCATAATGACCTGCGCATATTAATTCAGCGCTCCAATAACACGCAGGTTCTATTTTTGAATTTATTAAACTATTTAGCAATTCCTTTTTAACATCTGTTTTTTTAAATTTCGAAAATGAAATACCTTTAAAATCTCCTACACCTCTAATATCATTAATTTCTGTTTCACTCATATATTTAAAATTTATACAAAAAAAATAACAACAATACATATAGATGAAAACATTTAAATCAATTACTAATTTTTATAATAAATTATCCAATTTTGGTAAAATCTTGATTTTTATAGCTTGTCTTTTAATTTTAATTGTATTTTTCAAATCAATAAGACCTCCTGTTAAAGAAGGTATGGTTGATCGTGAAAATGTTTTATATAAAGAAGGAGATAATGCATATGATGATTTTTATGCTAATATTTATGATTATTTAGTTTATAATGCAGTTAAAAATGAATATGAAGTTGGTAAAATTATTAATTTAACTGAACCCACTGAAACTAGTGTTATAGCGGATATTGGTTGTGGAACAGGACATCACGTTGCTAGTTTAGTTTCTAAAAATTTACAAGTAATTGGTGTTGATATTTCTCCATCAATGATTAAAAAAGCTAAAGAACAATATCCGCAAGGTAAATTTATGGTAGGAAATGCACTTAATAGTAATCTATTCAAAATGAACTCTTTAACACATGTTCTTTGTTTATATTTTACAATCTATTATTTTAAAGATAAACGTCAATTTTTTGATAATTGTATGGATTGGTTAATGCCAGGTGGATATTTAATTGTTCATCTTGTAGACAGAGAACATTTTGACCCTATACTTCCTCCGGGCAATCCTTTATATGTAGTTTCGCCACAAAAATATGCTAAAGAAAGAATAACCAAAACTAAAATAACATTTAACGATTTTGCATATTCTTCAAATTTCAATCTAGATACTAATCAGAATATTGCTACATTTGATGAAAAATTCAAATTTGACGATGGTAGAACTCGTAGACAACAGCAAAAGTTATATATGGAAGATACTTCTACAATTGTAGACATAGCGCAAAATAGTGGGTTTATTGTTCAAGCAAAAATAGATTTGCTTAAATGCGCTTATGAACATCAATACTTGTATGTTTTTGTAAAGCCTTCATAAACATTTTATTTATCATATAAAATACTATAAAATACTATAAAATGATATAAATATAAGTAATTTATATTATTAAAATGGATAACTTAGTAGATTCAAGTGTTTTTTATAATTTAGGAGCTTCAATAATGTCAGAAGCTGATCCTGAATTTACAATTGAAGTATTTATTGAGATTGCAAAAAATAGTCACATTAAGTATGAATATGATAAAGAGAGAAAGGCTTTAATTTGCGATAGAATTTTACATACACCATTTAAATATCAATTTAATTATGGATTTATACCAAATACGTTAAGTGAAGATGGTGACCCTATTGATGTTGTGGTTATTATGGAAGATGAACTTATTCCTGGAAGTTATATTAATTGTAAACTTTTAGGATATTTGGAAACAAAAGATGATTCAGGAGTTGATCCAAAGCTTATTATGTCTCCTTCAAAAAAAGTAGATCCTACATATACATCATATAGAAATATTTTTGATATTAATCCTTCTTATAGAGAGAAAATTAAATATTTTTTCTCTCATTACAAAGATTTGGAAAATAAAACAGTTGAAATTGGTAAATTCAAAAATAAACACGAGGCTATTGAAGTTTACGAAGAAAGTATTAAAAGATTTAATCAACAAGAGATAATTCCAACTTCATCATCAACAGATGATACATTGTCTTATTCTGTATCTATTTCATCAATTAATGAGACAACAGAAAATACAAGAGAAAATATAATAGAAAATACAAAAGACAATATAATAGAAAACAAATTACAATTACAAAACTCTAGTTTTGTAATAAAATCAGAGCCGAAAAATGATATAAACGAACCTTTAATAACAAAAATTTCAAATAGTTATAGATGTTGTGGTTGTTTGCAAACGGCTGATGAAATGTAAGTTAATTAATTAAAATAAAAAAAATACAATATTTTAATAAAATTTATGTTA
>Ga0164294_10001955_pt1 | contig 18825 bp, 8 predicted proteins | sample GEODES005metaG_FD_111479 | JGI IMG/M metagenome (GOLD analysis project Ga0164294, IMG submission 111479) | Oligotrophic lake water microbial communities from Sparkling Lake, Wisconsin, USA - GEODES005 metaG | ecosystem: Environmental > Aquatic > Freshwater > Lake | place: USA: Sparkling Lake...
AGGCCCTGCGCGACCAGGGCACCACCGCCGCCGCCGCCGTTCACCTCCGGCTGACCCAGAGTGCCGTCAGCAAGCGCATCGCCGCCCTGGAGGCCCGGGTGGGCGCCCCCCTCACCGAGGCCCAGGGCCGCCGCCTGCGCCTGACGCCGCGCGGGGAGCGCCTGCTCGTGGAGGCCGAGCCCCTCTTGCGGCAGCTCCAGGCCCTCCTCGCCGCCGAGGCCCCGGCCGGCGCGCTCAGCCTCGCGGCGGCCGAGTCCCTGCTGGCGAGCGGCCTGCCCCGCGTGCTCCGACAGGCCGCTGATGCCGTGCCTGGGCTCATCCTGGAGCTGCACGCCCACCGCGGCGTGGGGGTGGCCGAGCGGGTGCGCAGCGGGGCCGCAGCGTTGGGGCTGGTGGGTGGGCTCGTGACCGCCCCAGAGCTCGACGTGGAGCTGCTTTGGGAGGAGGAGATGGTGCTGGTGGGCCCACCGCCGGGCGCCGGCCGGGTGCCGGTCTACACCGTCGAGGAGCGCTCGCTCACCTGGCCGGCCATCGCCCGCGCCCTGGCCCACCACGCCCCGCAGATCGAGGTGGTCGGCCGCCTGGAGTCCTCGGCGGCGCTGGTGGGGCTGGCCCGCGCCGGCTTCGCCACCGCCCTGGTGCCCGCCGGCCTCGCCCAGGCCTTTGGGGGGGCGCCCACCGCCGGGGTGGGCATCTGGCCCCTGCCCGGCGTGCGGCGGCCGGTCTGCCTGCTCAGCAAGGGCAGCCGGGGGCGGGCGGCCCGGGCCTTCGTCGAGGCCCTGCGCGGCGCCCTGGCGACGCCCCTCGGGCGGGCTGCGCCGCTGGTCTGAGGGCGCCAGGGGCTTCGGGGGTGCAAGGTGTGTCAATTTGACGCGGGATGGGGGCTTGGACACAAGCGAAACAATAAGTGACAACCAGAATTATAATGGTCAATCCTCAACAAGCCTCATCGGGCGTGTCAAGCAAATGTAACCCCTCCCCCGTGGAGCAGGAAGCCGTTCATGGTGGTCGCGACGGAGAGACGCGATGCGCGCAGCGGCTTGGAACTGGATCTTCGGGCTCCCCCTCCTGGGCTGTGGCTCGACCCTGGCCATCCCCGGCGGCCTTGGGGCGCTGGAGGCCAGTGACACCGGCGCTCCACCGGCCCCTGCCGGCTGGCTCATCGGCGACGAGGAGCCCTGCGCGGCCCCGGTCTCCCCGGCCTGGCGGGACGCCTCGCCCACGGTGATGCCGGAGCGGTCGGGCGATCACGACGCGCCGATGGCCTTGGTCGCCGGCCCGGCGGGCCCTTCGGTGGTGCATACGGTGGATCTGCGCGGCCTCGTGCAGCGCAGCCTGACAACCAGCGCGGTCGAGGCCTCTGTTCAGTTTGCCATGCCCGTGCACGCCTTTCGCACGGCCGACCTCGACGGCGACGGCCTGCTCGATCTGGTCGTCGCCACCGATGAGGTCTACCTCGTCTGGGGCTTCGGCTCCCCCTCCCAGCGCACCGAGCTGCTGCGGGGTGTGGTTCGGCCCGGAGAGGTCAACAAGGTCGCGGTGCTCGACGTCGACGACGATGGGCCCCTGGATCTGGTCACGCTCACCACCGATCACGCCGGTCAGGCCGACATGGGCGCGGAGCTCTGGCGGGGGGCCGGCGACGGCACCTTCGCGGCGCCGCGGACCCTGGGCCAGGCGGGCGACTGGGGGCAGGTCTTTGACGCCCGGGTGGTCGACCTGGACGGCGACCACGACCTCGACCTCTATGTCTGCAACGACGACGGCGAGCGCGTCGTCGGCAACAAGGTCGTCGAGAACGATGGCAAGGGCGGGCTCGCCGTCGGCGAGGGGCAGGGCCTGGACATCGCGGTCTCCTGCATGGGCTCCACCTTTGGCGACCTCAACGCCGACGGCGAGCTCGATGCCTGGGTGGGGGCGCTCGACCGCCAGCACCTGCTGCTCGCCGATGGGCGCGGCGGCCACTACGACGCCGCCGCGGCCTGGGGGCTGCTGCCCTTTGCGCCCCACCAGATGGCCTGGGGTGGGGCGATGGTCGACCTCGACAACAACGGCCTGGAGGACCTCCTCACCGCCACCTCGGACTTTCCGGGCGCGGTGCCGGTGGCCCTGCCGCTCCTCGCCTTTCTCCAGGATCAGCCCGGTCACCTCCGCCCGGCGGAGACCGAGCTCGGGCTGGTGGCGGTCTCGGCCCCCCGCGGCGTGCTGGCCCGCGACCTCAACGCCGATGGCCTCGTCGACCTGCTGGTCTCCGACATGCTGCGCAGCCCTTGGCTCTTCCTCTCCGAGGGCTGCAGCGAAGAGGCCTGGCTGGAGGTCTCGGCCCCCGATGGGGCCTGGGTGCGGGTGGAGGCCGGCGGGCGCACGCGCGTCGCCTTGGCCTCGGCCGAGCCCACCTTCTCGGCGGCCGGGTCGCCGGTGGTGCACTTCGGGCTGGGCGCAGCCGAGGAGATCGACGCCATCGTGATCGAAGCGCCGGGCCAGCCGACCACGCGGCTGGAGGGCCCGCTCTCGCCGCGGCGCCGGGTGGCCTGGTCGGCGCCCTGAGCGATCCGGCCGGCCTTGCCCGGGCTCCCGCAACGGCGTAGCCGGAGGCAGGAGGCCGCGTGCCGCTCCTCGTCCTGGTCCTCGCGCTCTCCCTGGCCGGCTGCGGCGCGCTGGTGGAGATCCCCGCGGGCGAGCCGGGCGACAGTGGCCCAAGCGCGGCAGTCTCCGACCCGGGCTTTGTCGTCGGCGAGGCGCAGCCCTGTGAGGCCCCCCAGGCCCTCGCCTATACAGACCAGAGCGCCCGCCTGCTGGGTGGGGAGGGCGAGGCCCTCGATCATGACGCCGTGATGGGCGTTATCGAGGTGGAGGGCCGGCCGGTTTTGCTGCACAGTCGGGCGCTGCTGACCCTGGATGCCCGGGATCTGTTCACCGGCGAGCGGCTCGGGGTGTGGGAATTCACCGAGCGTGTGCACGCCTTCACCGCCGGAGACCTCGATCAGGACGGCGCCATCGACATCATCACCGCGGCCGGCCCGGTTGAGGTGATCTGGGGCGCCTTGACCGCGGGGGAGCGCCGCGAGGCCCTGCCCGCGCCGGTGGTCGCCCGGCAGGTGAACGACGTCACCCTCGCCGATCTCGACGGCGACGGCCTCGACGAGGTGCTGCTCTTCCCCATCGACCCGCGCTACGAGGCCGCGGCGATGCGGGCCGAAGTGGTGCGCAACCCCGGCGGCGGCGCGCTCGGGCCCCGCGAAGACATCGGCCCCGAGGGCGGTTGGGGGCAGGCCTTCGACCTGCGGGTGCTCGATGGCGACGGCGACGGGCGGCCGGATGTCTATGTGTGCAATGACGAGGGGCCAAAGATGGCGGGTAACCGACTGTTACAGGGAGACGGCTCGGGCGGCCTCGTGGAGGGGGAGGGGTTCGGCCTCGATGTGGTGACCTACTGCATGGGCACCACCTTTGGCGACCTGGACGGCGAGGGGAGCCTGGACGCCTGGGTGGGGGCCCTCGATCGGCACTTCCTGCTCCTGGGCGATGGGTCGGGGGGGCACTTCGACGCCACCCTCGCCCGTGGGCTGAGGGCCTTCTCCGGTGGACAGATGGCCTGGGGTGGGGCGCTGGTTGACCTCGACAACGACGGCGCTACCGATCTCCTCGCCGCGACCTCTGACTTTCCGGTCGACGGCGCCCTGCCCTGGCCGGTTCAGGCTTTTGTTCAAGAGGCCGACGGCGCACTGGTAGACCAGGGGGCCGCGCTGGGGCTGCCCCAGGCGGCCGGCGCCCGGGCGGTGCTGGCCCAGGACTGGAATGGCGATGGGGTGGTGGACCTGCTGCTCTCCGACATGGGGCGCACGCCCTGGCTCTTCGAGTCCGCCGGCTGTGGGGCGGGGGCCTGGGTGAGCGTGGAGGCGCCCTCGGGCGCCGAGGTACGGGTGATCGTGGAGGGTGGGCAGACCCGGGCCGCCCTGGCCACCCGCGAGCCGACCTTCTCGGCGGTGGGGCCCTCGATCGTTCACGTCGGGCTGGGCGCGGCGGAGCAGATCGAGCGGGTGGAGATCCGGCCGCTCTGGGGCGAGCCGGTCACCCTTTTTGGCCCCCTTACGCCGCGGCGACACATCCGCTGGATCCCGCCGTAACAAAGGTGTAACGCCGTGTTACGGTTGTCACCACTGCAGGCGGGCGGTCAGGCGGTAGAGGCTGAGGCGCTCGATCTCGCTGCCCGAGACGAGGTTGGCGCTGGGCACGAGGTGGCCACCCTGGAGCTGGACGGAGGGGCGCAGGTCGAGGGGGCCGCGCTCGATGGGCTCGCCGCCGAGGATCAGCCCCCAGTCGAGCTCGCTGCCGAGCTGGTAGCCCTCGGTGGGGGCGCCAAAGGCGTTGGCGGTGGCGCCGCCGTTTCGGTAGGTGGCGAAGGGCTGGCCCACCGGGCCGCTCGACCAGGCGAAGACCATGCCGGCCTGCATGCGTAGCAGGGGGATCGGCCTCGCCTCGAGGATCGGCTGGGCGTAGCTGAGGCGCCGGGCGGCGCCTTCGTTCACCAGCGTGTCGACGCCGTCGGGGGGCGCGCCGGCGTAGGTGGGATCGGTGAGCTGGAGGTACGCGCCGGCCTCCAGGCCGTCCATGAGCTGGTCGAAGAGCACCATGCCCACGTCATAGTCGCGGTCCATGGTGAAGTCATGACTCGTGTCGTCGTCGGGGTCGCCGTCGCCCGAGGCCCAGCCGCCGCGCAGGCGCAGGCCGTAGCGCTCGTCGTCGACGCGGTAGGAGAGATCGGTGACGGCGCTGGCGGCGGCGAGGTTGAGCCCCGCGAGCGAATTGTAGGTGCGCGAGCGGGTGGTCTCCCCCTTCATCGCGGCGGCCTCGCCGGCGAGGCGCAGGGTGCCGGGGCCCAGGGTGAAGGGCAGGCTGGTGTACAGATCCAGGAGGCCGACCTGGGTGGTGCGGTCGTGGTCGAGGGTCTCGGTCTGGCGGCGGAGCACGCCGTAGACGCCGGCCTCGGGGCCCTTGGGCTTGCGGTAGAGCACAGCAGCCACCCCCTGGTAGGCGCGCTGGCCGTCTGTCCAGGTTGCGGTGTCATCGTCTACCACGGCGTCGCCGGCCAGGGTGAGGTAGAGGGGCACCTCGCCCTTGCCAAAGGGGGCGGTGGTCCCTCGCAGGCGCATCACCCGGTCGCCATATTCGGTCTTGCCAAAGGCCGGGTCGTGGTCGCCGTCGTTGGCGACGAGGCCGAGGCCCCAGTGGCTGGTCATCAGGCCGGCGTCGACGAGGATGGGCCCGAGGCGGGCCTGCAGGGCGGCGCGGCGGAGGTCGAAGGCGGTGGACAGATCGCCGGCGGTCTGCCGATCGTTGGCGTGGGGGACGTCGAGATCCCAGGGGTCGCCGGCGGCGATGAATTCGAAGGCGTCGCCCTCCAGGCCCACCGACCAGCGGGGGCGCTCATAGGCGAGGCCGAGGCGCAGGCGGGTCTCCACCTGGGGGCCCTGGCCCGTGGTGGACAGATCGGTGGAGACGGGGAAGTCGGGGGGCAGCAGCAGATCGACGCGGGCGTCGGCGCTGCTCCACAGGTGCTCGGTGAGCGCGCTGGCTGGGGCGCCCAGTTGAACCGAGCGCGCGGGGGCCGGTGTCTCGGCGGCGAGGGCGAGGGGGCTCAGGAGGAGAAAGGGCAACATCAGGGCGTCTCCACCGGCAGGGCGGGGATCCAGGCGCAGGAGGCGTCTTCCTGGCAGGTGTCGTCGGAGAGGGTCTGTCCATCCGAGGCGAAGTAGCTGGCGGCTTGCATCACGGCGAAGGTGTTGATGTCGAAGGGCAGGGTGGGGTTGGGTAGGCCAAAGCCGTGGGTGCCGGTGCGCTCGACATAGGGCATGCGCAGTCCAGAGACGCCGCTTTGGGTCTGCAGAGTCAGTCGCAGGGGGATGTCGGTGGGGGCGTCGAGGCCGTCGGTGCCGTTGTCGAGGTCGTCGAGGTCATAGAGGCAGGGGACCTCGGTGCTGGTGGCGGCGTCTGTGCAGGTGTAGGGGCCGAATTCTTCGAGGCCGTGCACGACGGAGCGGTCGAGGATGTACTGATCGGGGGTGGAGCCGAGCGCGGGGTCAACGGCCTCGCTGTCGATGATGCCGGCGGCGCGGGCCAGGGCGACGCCGGCGTTGATCGGCACCAGCATGTCGCCGTGGGTGGGCATCACGAGGATGTTGATCGGCGGCCCGCCTTCGATGGGTCTGTCTACGTAGAGCGGGGCGTAGGCGATGGGGTCGCCGGCCTCGATGAGCCCGGCGAAGAACATGGCGGCGCGGCGCAGGTCGGGGGTGCCGCGGATGTAGCCATTGCCCTCGGCGCCGGCGACCAGGGCGCTGCCGGCCGGGTAGCTGAGGCCCTCCACCACGACCTCGGCCTCCCAACTGTCGATGGTGTACAGGGTGGAGCCGTCGGCGGCCTCGATGTGCAGCACGATGGGGTCGCCGGCGAGGGTGGGGTCGTCGAGGACAAAGCGCTCGCCGATGCCGGGGCCCTCGTCGGGCATGCCGCCCAGGGCGCGGCGCTCGTAGGCGTCGGCGGCGTCGGCGGCGATGCCCACCCGAAAGCGGCCGTCCTGGGGGATGAGCCCCTCGCGGATGACGCCGCTGCGCAGGTTCTCGACGCGCACCCGCCCGCCGGCCGGGAAGTCGGGCAGGGTGGCGACCGGCAGGGTGATGAGCTCGGTGACCGAGACGATCAGCTGCTGGATCTGCAGCCCGCCGGCATCGTCGGGGATGCCGACGAAGAGGGGCGAGAGCAGGCGGCCGTGCATGGCCTCGACGGCGCCGCCGATCTCGGTGCGCAGGGCGGTGTCGACGATGCCGGCGCCGGGCACGATGGGGGCCCAGGCGCGCACCTCGGGCAGGATGCCGGCGGCGACGGCGGTGTTGATGCCGCCGAGCGAGCCGCCCATGATGTACATCGGCCCGCCGATGTCGGGCTGGCCGTCGTCATTCCAGTCGCAGGAGGCGCTGGTGCTGCCGTCGGGGCGGGTCATGGTGCCCTCGCCGCAGGCCTCCACGGTGCGGTAGAACTGCACCTGATCGAGGGCGGCCTGGCGCACCATGTCGCGGGTGTGGAAGACGTCGGCGCTCCACTGGTCGCCGCCGGACTGGCGGTAGCCATCGTTGTCGAGGTCGCGCATGCGCGAGTCGAGGAGGTGCTCGTAGAACTCCTCCAGGCCCTTGCTGCCGAGGTAGGCGCGGATGAGGGCGTCCTGCTCGGGATCGACGTCGGAGCCGTGGCCGGGGAAGTCGAAGGCGCAGGCGGCGAAGCCGAGGCGGTTCATCGCCCAGCCGAAGCCAAACAGATCGAAGCGGCTGCTGCCATAGCCGTGGCCAAAGAAGACGGTGGGCGCGGGGCCCTCGCCGGTGGCGGGCTCTTTGGGCAGCAGGCAGGTGAACACAACCCGGTGGGGGGCGGCGCCGGTCTGGCCGGTGTGGGGGTCGACCTGCCACCACTCGTCGGCGTCCCAGGCGCCGCCGTCGTCCTTGTCGGAGAGGAGGTAGGGGGTGGTGAAGGCGCCGCCGACGATGCCGGCGGAGAAGGCGGCGTAGTTCTCGATCAGCACGGCGCCTTCTTCGGGGTCGAAGACGCCGAGGTTCACCAGCTCGTCGAGGACGGTGGTGACGGGGAGGAGGGCGGGGTCGCTGCCGTCGGGCAGGGCGTGCAGGGTGGCGGCCTCGACCATCGTCGGGGGGTACTGTTCACGCAGGGCGCGGAAGGGGCCCTCGCCCTTGCGCAGGCCGAGGCTGAGGTCGACGAGGTCCTGGCTGGGGGTGCCGGTGGTGAAGACCCAGGCGAAGGCGAGCTCGTTGAGGCTGAGGCCGAGGCTGGGGAGCAGGCCGGGCAGGGGGGCGAGGGCCTCGGTTTGGCGGGTGTGGTGAACAAAGTCCCAGGGGCTGCGAACGGGCTCGCCGCTGCCGGCGCCGCGCAGGCGGCTGGTGAGGACGACGGCGTAGCGCGTGCCTTCGCGCAGGGGCTTGATCGGGCGGACCATCAGGGTGTTGGTCTCGCGCTCGTACCACTCCAACAGATCGGCGCGGGGGTCGCCGCCCTCGGGCCAGACGTTGGGCTTGTCGAGCACGCCGTCGTTGTCGGTGTCTTCGCCCCAGTCGAGCACACCGTTTTGGTTGATGTCTTCGTCGACGGTGTCGAAGACGAGGGTGGGGCTGGTGACCCGGGCGTCGTTGGCGAAGTAGCGGTCGGGGCGGGGCACATCGTAGGGGAAGCGGCCGTGGCCGACGTCGAGGGCGACGGGCTTTCCGTAGTCGGGGCTGGCCGGGTCGATGTTGACCACGAAGATGGCGTCGTCGTCGAACTGGCTGGCGTCGGTGCGGCTGTCGCCGAGGTGCCGGGCGGCGATGTCGTCGAGGTCGAGCAATTCGTCGAAGGCGACGGTGATCGGCGAGTAGATGCCCCAACCGGGCTCGCGGTCGACCATCTGCCGCACCTCGGTCTCGTGGGCGGTGTGGGTCACCGTCGAGATGTTGAGGCGCAGGCCGGTGCGGCTGGTGGGGTCGGGGCGGGTGGCGAGGTCGTTGGGGAAGGGGAGCACCGGCAGGGGCTCATGATCCCAGTCGACGACGACGGTGGGGCCGCTGCCCTCGGGGGTGCGGAGCAGGCCCTCGGGGTAGGGGGCGCAGGCGGCGAGGAGCAGGGGGAGCAGGCGCATGACACATCCGCGGCGGGGAGCGGGATTGTGTCATGCGCGAGCGGCCTTGGGGGCGCGCGGCCTACTCGGCGGGGGCCTCTGCCGGCACGTCGTCGCCCTCGGTCTTGCGGCGGCGGGAGTGGCGGGCGCGGGCGTTCTTGTTGGAGCAGTTGCGCGAGCAGTACTTGGAGTTGGGCCGGGCCTGCTTCTCGCAGTCCGACCAGGCGCAGAGGCCGAGCGCCACGCGGCGGTTGGTCTCTTCGTCAAAGGCCTCGAGCGAGCCGTCGTCGGCGACGCGCTCGAGCGAGATGCCAGGGGGCGGCACGATCGCCGGGGCGGCGGCCTCGGCGGGCTCGTCGGCGGGCGGGCTGCTGGGGGCCTCGGGCTCGATGGGGGCGGCGGCCTCGGTGACCTCGACGGGGGCTTCGGCCACGGGCTCCACGGCGATGGGCACGGCGACGACCGGCGCGGCGACGGGCTCCACCACGGGCGGGGCGGGCGGCGGCGCGGCGGCGGGCTCGACCTTGCGGCCGGCACCGACGCGCGCGAGGCGCTCTTCGTCGACGCCGCGGCGCTTCACCGGCTCGACGTTGCGGCGGCGGGGGTCGACGAGGCGGCGACGCGGGTCTTCGGGCAAGGGGCGGCGCTGGGGGGCCTCTGCCTTCTTGCGCGCGTCTTCGGCGTCCTTGGCCTCGCGCTCGGCCTGGGTCTTTTCCCACAGGGCGCGCTGGCGCTCGGCTTCGTCGGCGATGGGCTTTTCGCCGTAGATGATCTTGCCGCAGGTGTAGCAATGAAGCTGGACCTGATGCCGCCCTCCGCCGAGGAAGGCACGCTGGTCCTCCTCAAGGTCGATGTTGAGGGAGCTGCACTTGGGACAGGCCATACGCCAAGAGGAGGACATCGACGCTTCTTCTCGCGCGGGAGTGACAAGGCGGTACGGCTATTGCGTTTCCCGCGGGGCATCCACCACCCGTAAGGGGCCCAAGGTGGCGAGGCGGGCTTGAACGGCCGCGGCCTCGGGGATGCGGCCGAGGCCGCGCCACTGGTGCCAGGCGAGGGTCAGCGCCTTGCGGGCGCGGGCGGGCTCGTTGCGGGCGATGTCGCCGGCGATGCGGGCGGCGCGGGCGATGTCGAGGTGGGCCTGCGGGTGGGCGTCGAGGAGGAGCACGGTCTGGCGGTAGTGCTCGTCAAAGGCGGCCCAGTCGGCCTCGGCGGCGGCGGTGAGCAGCAGGGCGGCGTGCAGGGCCGTGGAGAGGGTGGGGTCGGCGGCGGCGCGGGCGGCGCGCAGCAATTCGGCGAGCAGGGGCCCGGAGTGTGCGTACTGGCCGCGCTGCAGGGGCAGCATGGCGAGGTTGTAGGCGAGGGCGAGGGGCTCGGGCTGTCCGAGGTCGGCGTAGCGGCGGGCGGACTCGGCGAGGGCGGACTGGGCGGCGTCGACGTCGTGCTGGAGGCGGAAGAGCTCGCCTTCGATGAGCAAGGCCTCGGCGATGCCGAGGCGGTCGCCGGCGAGGCGGCTGTGGTGCAGGGCCTCGCTGGCCTGGCTGCGGGCGTCGGCGAGGCGGCCCTCGGCGCGGGCGATGCGGGCGAGGAGGGCGTGGCACTGGGCCACCTCGGTGAGGCGCCCGCGGGAGAGGAAGCGGGAGCGGGCGCCGCGGATGAGCTCGGTGGCGCGCGCGTACTGGGCCAGATCGACGAGCAGGCGGCCCTCGAAGAGCAGGCAGTGGTCGGCCCGGGCCTCGTCGCTGAGCAGGCGGGAGAGCTCGTCGAGGCGGCTGATCGCGGCGGCGGCCTTGGCGGTCTCGCGGCGGGCGAGGTGGATGGGGACGAGCTCGCAGAGGAGCTGGGCCTCGACCTGGGGCCAGCCGTGGCGGGTGGCGCTCTGCAGGGCGCGCTCGCCGATCTGCAAGGCGAGGTCGGGGTCGGGGCGGGTGCGGGCGATCTGACAGCGCAGGGCCCAGCCCTGGCCCCAGACCTCGTCTTCGGTGGGCAGGCGCAGGCGGCGTAGGGCGCGCTCGCGCAGGTCGAGGATGCGCAGGGCGGCGCCGTGCTCGCGGAGATCGGCGCGGAGTTGGGCGGCGCGGAGGAGCTCTTCCATGGCGGGGCCGGGCCAGCCGGCGAGGAGGAGGTGGCGGCCGAGGCGCTCGGCGGTCTGGGCGTCGCGGCGCGGGCGCGCGGTGAGCAGGCTGGCGGCGGCCTGGTGGATGCGGGAGAGGCGGCGGGCGCGTTGGGCCTGCTCTTCCAAGGCCTCGCGCAGCATGGGCTGGGTGAAGGTCCAGCCGCCGCCCTCCTCGCGCAGGGTGATCACGCGGGCGCGGAGGAGGCGATCGACGAGGCTGCTTTGGACGGGCACGCCGGTGCGGGCGGTGGCGTCGAGCCACTCGGCCTCGTCGACCTCGTGGCCGAGCACGGCGGCGACCTCGAGGGCCAGGGCCTCGGTCTTGCTGAGCTGGTCGCAGAGGCGCTCGCAGCGTCGGCGCCAGGCCTCGGCGGCGTCGGCGGGCAGGGGCACGCTGCTCTCGTCGCGCAGGCGAAAGCCGTGGGGGCCGGCCTCCAGCACGCCGCGGTCGACCCAGTCGCCGATCAGCGCCACGGCGAAGGCGGGGTTGCCGGCGGTGCGCCGGGAGACCTGGCTGACCAGCTCGCCCTCCATGCCGAGGAGCTGGCTGACGAGCAGCTCGTGGGCGGCAGGCGCCAGCGGGCCGAGGTCGATGCGCTCGACGCGGGGGTGGGCCAGCAGGGCAGCGAGGTCGGCGGCGCGCTCTTCTCCGTCGAGGCTGCTCTGCTCGCTGCCGGAGAGCAGGATGAGCAGGGGCAGGGTGGCCGACTCGGCGAGGATGGCCTGGGTGAGCGCGAAGGCGTCGGTGCTGTGGTGCGCATCGTCGAGGTGGAGCACCAGGGGCCGGCCGCCGCTCGGCAGCGAGGCGGCGACGGCGCGGAGCAGGCGCAGCAGCAGGGTGGTGCGCTCGGCGGCGACGCGAAAGAGCACCTGGGGGCCGGCCTTCTGGCTGCGGTGCTGGGGGGCGATCAGCTCGCCATAGGCCAGCAGGTCGTCGTCTTCGCCGAGGCCGTAGGGGCCGAGCGACATCTTGAGCTGGGCGCGCAGGCGCTCGCGATCGGCGCTGGGGGCGCGGAGGATCTGGGCGGCGAGGCCGGCGATGGGGTCGGGGGCGCGCAGATCGGGGGTGCAGCGCCAGCGCAGCACCTGGGCGCCGCCGACCTCCTGGGCGCGCTCGCAGAGGTGGCCGGCGAGGTGGCTCTTTCCGCAGCCGCTGGGGCCGAAGATCAGCAGGGCGCGGGCGCCGTCGCCGCGGTGCACGGCGCGCAGGGCGCTCCAGAGGCGGTCCATCTCCTTCTCTCGGCCGACGAAGGGCCGGGCGCGCAGCGAGAAGAGGTTGAGGCCGATGCCGAGGAGGTGGGTGGGGGCCGGCGGAGGCTGGGGGCCGCGCCAGGAGGCGGGCAGCGGCGGGGTGGCCAGGGGCAGGCGGGGGCGATCGAGGGCGGGGAGGGCGCTGGGGTCGTCGTCGCGGGCGGCGGGGCGCGGGGTGTGGGTGAGGGTGGGCAGATCGATGGCGACCAGGGCGCGCTGGCTGGGCATCGTCGGCGGCTCGGCCCGGCGCCAGGTGCTGGCGTCGATGACGTCGACGTTGGCGAGGCCGCCTTCGCGAAAGGCGAGCTGCATCCAGGAGGCGCGCAGGTCGTCGGTGAGGCTGAGCAGGCCGTAGGCGGCGTCGGCGGCGTGGTGGTAGCGCTCGCCGATCGGCCGCGAGAGCAGGCGCAGGAGCCAGGCTTCGAGGTCGGGGGGCACGGCGACGGCGGGGCGCAGGCGGGGGATCGGGGCGCGGGTGTGGGCCTGGAGCGCCTCGTCGAGGGTGAAGGTGCGGCCAAAGGGCGGCTCGCCGGTGACCAGCTCCCAGGCGAGGCAGCCCAGGGCGTAGAGATCGGTCCAGGGGCCCTGATCGCGCAGGCGGCCGCGGAGCTGCTCGGGGGCCATGTAGGCGGGGGTGCCGGCGATCTCCCCTTCTCCGGAGACGTCGGGGGTGGCGGCGGTGGCGATGCCGAAGTCGGAGAGCAGGGCGTCGACGAGGCCGCGGTGGCCGGGGTAGTCGGGGTCGGTGGACAGCTCGCGGCGGAGCAGCACGTTGCCGGGCTTGAGATCGCGGTGGATCACGCCGCGGGCGTGGCTGTGGGCGAGGGCGTCGAGGAGCTGCAGCAGCACCTCGCGGGCGGCGTGCCAGCCGAGGCGCCCGCTGTAGTGGCGCAGGGGCACGCCCTTTACGCGCTCCATCACGAGGTAGGGGGTTCCCGGCGCGAAGCGGCCGGCGCGGGCGGCGGGGCTCTGGGCTTCGACCCGACCGTGATCGAGCACCATGACGATGCCGGGGTGCCGCAAGGCGGCGATGGCGGCGACCTCGTTGGCGAAGTGGGAGGCCGACTGTTCGCCAGAGACGGGCCCGTGGAGCAATTTGATCGCGACCTGCGCCCAGTGGGTGGGGTGTTCGGCCAGCCACACCTCTCCCATCGCCCCTCTGCCGAGAAGGGAAATCAGCTCAAAAGGGCCAATGGATCCGGGTGGCGCCGCCATGCGGGCAGTCTACAGGGCGGCGGGCCTGTGTGCACCGCGCAGAGTACGCGAAGTGTTGTTCCATGGTGGTGAACGGTCGCGCGGGTGGGGGGCTTGGGTGCGCGGGGGCCGGAGGGACCGGCGGCGCTGGGCGGGGTAGGGGGGGCCGGATGTCTCCACCCAACCAGATCTTCTTCCAGCAGGTCCTCGACCACCTGATCACCACCGATCCGGGGGGCGGCGAGCTGCTCCTGATGAGCCAGGCGGTGGCCTTGGTGGGCGGGGTGGACGGGCCGGTGGTCGTGGCCTGGGTGCCCGAGGGCCAGGGCGCCAAGGTGCGCGCCGACATCATCACCTTGATGGAGCACATGGGCCGCGGGCGGGTGAGCGTGGTGCTCTGCGCCGATGAGGCCGATCAGCGCGAGGTGGTGGGCGAGGCGCCGGTCCTGCTGGCTCCCTGCGCGGGGGTGCGGCTGGTGGAGCTGGAGGCCGAGGGGCAGCGCCTGGCCGGGCCGCCCTCGCCGGCGGGCGAGTGGCTGGTGGCGGCCCTGGGGGCGGTCGAGCGGCGGCCGGGGGTGCTGCCCTTGCCGGCCGAGGCCTGGAGCCAGCGCATGGGCAGCGCCATGCAGCAGCAGAAGCGCCGCTACAGCGAGCTGGTGCGCTTCGCCCGGGCGATGGAGCAGCGGCGGCCCTGGCTGAGCGGCACGATCGTGGCGGTCTTGGGCCTGGTCTTTCTGCTCACCGAGATGGGCGATCTGGGCGGGCAGATCGTCGAGGCGGGGCTCCTGCTGCCGGGGGCGCAGAGCTACGCCCAGCCCTGGCGGCTGCTGGCCTCCACGGCCTTGCACGGGGGCTTCGCCCATGTCGCGCTCAATGGCCTTGCGATCTGGGATCTGGGCGGCCTCATCGAGCGCCTCGTCGGGCCGCGCCGCCTGCTGGTGCTCTACACGGTCTCGGGCTTGGGCGGGGCCTTGCTGGCCTCGGCGACGATGGAGCCGGGCTCGGCGGCCTTGGGGGCCTCGGGGGCGGCCTTTGGCCTGATGGCGGCGGCGGGCTGGCTGAGCTTTCGCGGCGCCGACCTCTTCCCGGCCGATGTGGGGCGGCGCCTGCGGCGGCTCACCTTGCAGAGCCTCGTGATCAACGGCCTCGTCTCGCTGCTGCCCAACATCTCGCTCACCAGCCACCTCGGCGGGGCGCTGGCGGGGCTGGCGCTGGCGGGCTCGGGGCTGCTCTTCGCCGGGCTGCGTCGCCCCGAGCCTGGCGTGGCCGCCGATCCCGAAGGAGACCAGGGGGGCTGGGCCCTGGCTGCGGGGAGCCTGGGGGCCCTGCTGGTGGGCTCGATCGGGGCGGCGGTCTTGCTGGGCCTGCTGTAGGGGCGCTCAGGTCTGGGGGCTCGGCGGGGGCGCGCTGGCCGGCACGCCGCGCAGCAGGCTGAGGGTGAGGCCGGCGAGGCCAGCGACGAGGACGGCGATGCCGGCGAAGAGCGCGAGGGACTCAAAGCGGCTGCGGACTGGGGGGCCGAGGGCCTGGGGGTCGTCGAGGCTGGCCTTGACCATCGGGCGCTGCAGCAGCTCGCTGCGCAGCAGGGCGAGGTCGTAGCTGGGGGGGGCGACCCGGGCGTTGCCATAGCGCAGGCTGGCGCCGCCCTCGGGCACCCAGGCGACCAGCTCCCAGTTCGGCCGCGTAAAGGCGACGGCGGTGATGGGCAGGGGCGGGTTGTCTCCGTTGTCGATCACGAGGAGGAGCTCGGCGCCGACGGCCTGACCGAGGTCGAGGGTGAGCGATGCGGGGCGATCCTGGCCGTTCCACTGGAAGGTGCGCAGGGGCACGAGGTCGGGGCCGTCGGCGCGGAACAGGGTGATGCGCCGCGAGAAGAGGGGCGCGCCGGTGTCGATGCGCAGGGTGCTGATCGGCACGGCGGCGTCGGGGATGGCGAGGCGGATGCGCGACTGGCCGCCCTCCTCGGTGCGGCGCAGGTCGGGGATCGCGGTGGGGGCCTCGTCGGCGCGGCGGCGCAGCAGGTAGGGGATCTGCTTGCCCTCCTCGTCGACGAGGCGCAGGTCGCCCTGATCGCTGCGCAGGCCGGCGATCAGCGCGGTGTCGAGGGGGATGCGCACGAGGCCGGGCTCGGCGATCACCTCGCGGCTCCAGGCGAAGGTCTCTTCCAGCTCGGCGCCGGGGACAGCGAGGTTGGCCCGCAGCTCGGGCGGGTTGTAGTCGGGGTTGGGGGCGACCTCGCCGGTGGACATCGGCCGGCGGGCGAGGCGGGAGAGCTCGGGCACGGCGCTGGCGAGATCGCTGCTGGGGGTCGTGCCGGCCGGGGCGCCGCCGTAGAGGGTGAAGGGGCCAGGGCCGGGGTTGTGCAGCAGCAGGTGGACGCCCGAGAGGCGCACCGTCACCTCGGGGATGGTCAAGGGCTCGCGGCCCTCGGCCTGGACGTAGACGTACAGGACGTCGGTGAAGGCGACCCCGTCGGGGATCTCGACCATCACATCGTCGACCGTCGCGCCGCCGAGCAGCAGGCGGGCGACGCGGTCGGTGGCGCTGGGGCTTTGGTAGGCGGTGTCGATCGCCTCGGCGCTGACCATCACCCCGCGATCGAAGAGGCTGTCGGTGACCGTGAGGCGCACCTTGGACAAGGGCAGGGCCTGGGGCAGCTCGACGGTGTAGCGGGCCCAGCCGGACTCCAGCAGGCGGGTCTCGGCCACGGGCAGGGTCAGGTCTTGGGGCCCGGCGTAGACCTCGGGATCGACGTAGCCGTCGATGTCGGGGGCGCCCGGGTTGTAGGGGAAGTGGTGGGTGAGCTCCACCCGAAAGGGGCCCGCGCTGGAGGGAAAAGACACCCGCCGGCGCTCGGCGGCGGGGGCGCTGAAGACGAGGGTGGGCTCGCCCAGGGCGACGAGGCCGCCGTCGCGCTCTTCCCAGACCCGCACGGTGGCGGCGGCGGAGCCGTCGTAGAGGTCGATGTCGAGGCCGTCGATCGGGCGGTCCTGGTCGGGGATGCGGAAGGTGTTGGGCGCCTCGGTGGGGATGGCCAGGAGCTGCGTGGTGTCTGCGGCGGCGATGCCCCGCACCACCGCGAAGGGCACCGGCTCGCCCTGGGCGTCGACCACCAGCAGGTCGCTGCCATCGGCGGCGTCGACGGGAGTGCGCAGGCCGATCGGCAGGGCGACCCGCACAGCGCCCTCGCCGCGGCGCTGGGCCTCGGTGCAGGGGGCGCAGTCGGTGAGGGTGAGGGGGGCGGCGAGGGGAAAGCGCTCCAGCTCGGTGGCCTGGGCCACCAGCGAGGCGAGGGGGAGGAGGAACATCAGGCGTCTCCGGCCGGGGTGTTGGAGGAGTTGTCCTTGCGCAGGACGATGCGCTCGAAGAGGAAGGCGGCGACGAGCAGGGTGACGCCGAGGCCAAGCACCGAGCCGACCCGCACGAAGCCCGAGAGCTCCCAGAGGTCGAGGATGAAGACCTTGGCCGCGGCCATCATCACCACCGAGAAGCCGGCGAGGCGCACGGCGCGGCTGTCGCGCCAGACGCCGCCGCCGAGGACCAGAACGCCGTAGGCGCCCCAGGCGAGGCTGCGGACCATGCCCTGGAGCACGCCCTTGCCGCCGAGCTCGATGGGGCCTTCGTCCTGGAAGAAGTCCGAGACCTGCACATTGACGAGGACAAAGCCCGTGGCGAGCGACATGCCCACCAGCGTCCCGCGAACCCAGCGCGGCACACGCTCGCCGAGGAGGTGGGCGCTGGCCATCATGCAGATCGCCGGCAGGCCCCAGGTGTAGAGCGTCCAGTTGAAGATCGGCAGCCCGCCGCTGTCGCCGTACTCCAGCGCCCAGGGGTTGACGATCAGGCGAACGCCCACGGTGACCGCCAGCACCACGCTGGCGACCGGGATCAGCGGGTGGCGCAGGCGGCCGCTGAGCCATGCCAGGGCGAGGCCCTCCAGCGCCCAGGCGACGGTGAGCCACTGATCGCGGAGCTGGATCGGCAGGGCCGCCGAGAGCCCGAGCAGCGAGACGCCGATGAAGAGGGCGAGGCCGCCATCGGTGTCGGTGACCCGGTGCACGCGCAGCAGCACCGCCGCGCCGAGCAGGGACATCAGCCCCATGCCGATCGGCAGCATGCCGATCACCGGGTCGCCGAGCCCGATCTCCCAGCAGCGGTAGAGCGGCAGGAAGTAGAGCAGGGGCGCCAGGGCGGCGATGGCGGTGACCGGCTGGCCCTGATCATGCCAGCGGGGCAGCAGGGGGCCGGTGGCGTGGGTCGCGTAGGCCAGCAGGGCCGCGGCGGCGACCCAGCCCGCACCCACCTCGCCGACGTCCAGCGAGGCAACGAGCAGGGGGAGGGCCCCGCCCAGCGCCGAGGCGAGCAGCATCCACCCCTGGCGGGTCCACACGGCCGCCCCCACGCTCCAGAGGCAGAGGAGGCCGATGCCACCGGCGAGATAGGGGCCGCGGTCTTCGCCGCCGCCGAGGGCCAGGGTCAACATCAGGCCCGCCACCGCCGGCCAGGGGGTGAGCAGGGCGGTGTGGTCGCGCCGCGGCTGGAGCAGGGCGGCCAGGACGAAGGGCAGCAGGGCGCCCGCGGAGAGGGCCAGCAGAGGCGGGTTCTCCACGTTCGACCAGCCCACCGCAAAGACGAGCTGCAGCAAGGCGCTGGTGCCGAGGGCGAGCAGGCTCGGCAGGGTGCCCTCGGCCCGGCGGGCCAACAGGAGCAACGGCAGGGGCAGCAAGGCCAGCGCGGCGGCGGCGACCATCGGCGCATCGCCGAAGGTGCGGGTGACCAGCAGCCCGTTGCGAGGGTCGACGAAGAGGGGGTCGATCGGCCCCACCCAGAGGCAGGCCATCGCGGCGACAAGGGCGGCGCCCAGCATCCCGAGGACCCGGGTGGGCACGCTCTCGGCCCGGCCGGCCCAGGCGAAGATGCTGCTCAGCAGGCCGGCCGCCACAAGGGCGATCGGCGCCTGATCGGGCTGGTGCCAGCGCTCGCTCCAGCCCAGGTAGAGCACCACCACGCCGAAGAGGGCCATGCCGACGAGGTCAGCCCAGCCGCGCCGGCGGGCAACCACGAGGCCACCGGCGGTGAGGAGCGCCAGGTAGCTGAAGAGCGCGATGGGGCGGTTCTCGCCCGAGCTCACCAGCACGGGGGTGAGGATGCCGCCGAGCAGACCGAGGTGGGCCATGAAGCGGTCGGAGAAGCGCACGGCCTGGCCGATCGCCACGGCGGTGATCGCCACCATCGCCACGAAGACCGCGGGCCCCGGCAGCAGGTGGTAGAGCGAGACGGCGGCGAAGAGGGTGCCGTAGAGCACGCCCATGCCCGCACCCGACAAGGCCGAGACCAGCCAGCGGTACTGGTGCTGGCGCAGGCTGACGCCGATGATCCAGATGAGGGTGCCAAAGGTCAGGCCGGCGCCGACACGCACACCCGGGCCAAAGATGCCCTTGTCGATCGCGACCTTGAGCGCGAAGAGCGTGGCCAGCAGCACCATCAAGCCGCCGAGGCCGCTCGCCACCCAGACGATGAGCCGCTCGATGTTGAAGGGCGTGTGCGGGGCGCGGGGCGGCGGCGCCACCCGGGGCGTGGGGGGCGGCGCCGGTGGGGGGGCGTGAAC
>Ga0164294_10001956_pt1 | contig 18819 bp, 14 predicted proteins | sample GEODES005metaG_FD_111479 | JGI IMG/M metagenome (GOLD analysis project Ga0164294, IMG submission 111479) | Oligotrophic lake water microbial communities from Sparkling Lake, Wisconsin, USA - GEODES005 metaG | ecosystem: Environmental > Aquatic > Freshwater > Lake | place: USA: Sparkling Lake...
GCATGACCCGCTCTAAAAAAATCCGTCTCAATCTGGATCCCGATGAGACAACCGACCCTAACTCACAGAACTAAGGAGAAATATGTACCCCCAACTTTATTCAATGGTTGCTCCAAATCTGTTCCAAGGTGGAACAGATGATCTTGATGTCATTCATTTGGCACAAACTAATAACCGTCCTCGCACCGACCTTCCCTTCGATGCGATCGTGACCATGTATGCCTGGGCACGTCCTGCTGATTGGAATATCCAGGAATTTCGTTATGGAGTTCCTGATGCATCAATCAAAGACATCGATCTAGATCGACTTCGCCAAGCTGTTGAATTCGGCTACGACCGATGGAAACAAGGCGATCGCGTTTTAGTTCGCTGCCAAGCAGGCCTGAACCGTTCCGGTTTAGTCACTGCACTCATCATGATCAAAGATGGCCTAACGCCAATCGAGGCCATCAACACCATCCGCGATAGCCGTGGACCGGATGCGCTATTTAATGAGAACTTCCACGCTTGGTTGCTGAAGGAGGGCGAGAAGTTCTTCTCGCCTTCTTCGCAGAAGGCTGCTTAAGTTATGACTATGACTTTGCCTCATGCGATTTTCGAAACCAATAATGAACGCAACCGCTACGTCGTGCAGATGCGCGAAGCGGGCCACACCTTGCAGGCAATTGGCGATTCGCTAAGTCTGACTCGCGAGATGATCCGGCTTATCGTCAAAGACAATGCTGGGCCATCTGCCCACACGGTTCGCGTAAATCGTGAAGCCAAAAAGCAGAAGCAAGCACTCGATGCTTTTAAAGAGCTAGGTACCGCCGATGTCGATACATTGGCAGCACACCTAGATGAAAAGCCAGAGCGCGTCCGGAAGTTATTAGGCAAGCAGGCAAAGAAGTTATCTAGGGGCAGAGTGAATTTTGAGAAAATTTTCTCAGATGAAGATCTGCTGGTGATTTTGCGCCTAGCATCCGAAAAAGTAGTTGGTCCGCTGACAACTAATAAGTATAAAAAGCTCAAGATCCAACCAACTATTGCGGTCTTCTTAGGTCGCTTTGGAAGTTGGAACCAAGCATGCGAGAAGGCCGGAGTAACACACGGCCCTACGATGCGAAAGAGCTACACACGCGCACATAGCGAAGAAGACATGTTGGCCTACATCGCTTCCTATCTGGCAGATCCACGCACCAACGGTTCTGCAATTGGATACGAGCAATGGCAGCGCAAAGTTGAAGGAGCACCCAGCCTGACACTCATCCGCCAAAGAATTGGCAAATGGAATGACATCAAAGCTCGTCTAGTGAAGGGGGTCTAGTTATGTGGGTCTTCAGTAATTCCACAAATAACGGCTTCAACACACAGTTGCTGAAGGAGGGCGAGAGTTTCTTCTCGCCCTCTTCCCAGCAGACTGCTTAAGAGAGAGGATTGCGAAATGAAATCACTTGAATTAGCAAAATCGATCTGTTCTTGTAAAGAAGTTGGTCGCGCGCTGAAGGACAGCACCCATCCTTGTCATAAAGTAGTAATGACTCAGCAAGAAATGATCCAAGGCGATGAGAACGTGAGACAACGCCCCGAACCCTGGATTGGCAATCTAGAGAATTCGAAAGTTCTATTCATTTCCTCTAATCCCAGCATCAGCGATGATCCAGATATCTCTATTCGTGAAGACTTTCCTACGTACGGAACCGCCGAAGACGTTTCGGGAGAGTTCTTCGTGAATCGATTTAATCGTGAAGATGGAGCGCCCCACGCCACTTTCAATTATCAAGATCGTGCCAATTTTCTCTATCGCAGCAATGATGGGAAATACAGAGGTAAAGGAAATAGTTTTGATAAGCCGATAGAAACTTGGCAAGGCGTTTATGAGAGAGCCAAGGAAATCCTCGGCGAAGGTTGCGACCCAGCTGAAAATTACGCTTTGACCGAAGTTGTTAAGTGCAAAAGCAAAGCGGAAGTAGGCGTAAAGGAAGCTAGCTCTAAGTGCATTGACAAGTGGATGCACAGAGTTATGGAAATTTCTCCAGCCATGATAGTTGTGGTTATAGGAGCACCCGCTCGAAATAACTTTGCCCACAATTTAGCCGACCTTGGAACAGAATTCGGGACAGATTCCAAGGGATACCAAAACCTTGGTCAGAGAGGTCGCGCGCTCCGCGACATCAAGATCTCCGATTTTGGAGGCAAGCGTCGCATCTATGTATTCAATTGGCACCCAACCAGCATGATTCCAAACAAGAGTGAGCTGTTGCAGTTCAAAAATGCATACGGACCCGGTCTTGTTGAATGGATGAACCACGTTGCCATCGGAGCTGTTGAAATCCCCGCTTCACCAGAAGCACTCAAATCCATAATTAATAATAAAACTGAACACTAAGGAGAACACCGCAAAAAACACATACCTAATACATAACGACATCTACGCAAACTGGATCTTTGATCCGTCGCATCCCACACAGGGACGTCGCTTCATTAATGCCAGAAGCGAATTCTTATCGCGGATGGCATCCTCGGGGCAGAAAGTAATTGAAGTTGAACCCCGTAAAGTAACGGTGGCAGAACTCAGCAGAGTTCACTCAGCCGAATATATAAGTGAAGTACTTACCGACCATCGCTCAACACAATGGTCTGGCTCTCGCCCAGATCTTGCTGAACTTGCAGCACTCTTTGCAGGTGGAACACTTACTGCGCTAGATCTTCTACTAAGCGGAGTAACTAAAACTGCTATCCATTTTTCGGGAGCTAAGCATCATGCCCAGTATGACTATTCATCTGGCTTCTGCATTTTTGCTGACTTCGCGCTTGCCGCTGATATTGCAAGCAAAGACTTCGGAAAACGAGTGGCAATACTAGATATTGATGGGCATCATGGAGATGGCACCGAGAATCTGTGTGCCGGTAATCCTAATGTAATGACTTTTTCAATACACGAGAGAGGGATTTTCCCTGGGACGGGAAATGAGAGTGATCCAAGTCGGAATATTTTTAATTTCCCACTTGTTACACCTGAAACTGATTTTCCTCTTGGCAAAGGTGACAAAGCACTTATCGCCGGAGTGGAAAAGTTCACAGAAAAGTTAGAGTCTTTTGAGCCCGACCTAATCTTCGTCGCTTGTGGCGCAGATGGTCACTTAGAGGATCCGCTCACTTCATTGGAGTATTCGGTTGAGGGCTATACCTACGTAGCTAATCTACTTAGGATTAATTATCCCGATATGCCAATTTTGATGGGAGGCGCAGGTGGGTATCTGCCAGATACCCGAACACCTGAAGTCTGGTCATCTTTTGCAAAATCACTTAGTGTGGGAAACGGAGAATAGATATGTGGGTCTTTACTACATCTGGATTTGTTAGCGCCGTCTATAAAGATGGTGCACTTCAAGTGCGTGCCCGTGATCGTAAGTCACTGACCGCCCTATCTAAAGACACAGGTGCTGCGATAGTCGCAACGCCACTAGCCGACTATCCATATCGAATCGCAATTACAAATGAGCAATTTTCTAAATGGGTAATGCAGCAGGCAATGGCTGTTGATTATAAGAACTTCAAGTCAGAAATCGCAGACACACGTGGATACGGTTTTGCGAAGCCGTTGAATAAGGTTTGGTCTGCCATGCACGAAGTTGAAGACGAGAAAGCTAGAGTGCGAAAAAGTTAGCTCGATGAGTAATCCCACCAAGTTTTACCACCGTCGAATTGACACTTTAGAATCTTGGCGCAGAAAGCGTCTAAAGATTTAGCGCCGTTGTATTGCTCGACATCTAATCCCCATGAGGTCACACCAACAACAAATCCCTCATTATCGATCAATGGCCCACCACTGCTGCCATGAGAAATATTATTTGTTATCAAGATTTCAGCAGAATTCGTATTAATGACATTGCCAAAGGAAACAGAGCCCTCATAACCATCGGCACTACCAAGTGCCATAACCCAATAACCTGGATATGGGTCAGATTCGGAAAGTTGCAAGGAGGGCAATTCCAATTTTGTAGAAATCACTGCTAAATCATTTTTTTCATCCCACTTTACAATAACTGCCTCTATGGGATCCTGATAAAGAAGTGCAACTGTTAATTTATGATCAACACCTACACATCGCTCTATGACATGATGATTAGTAATTAATGTTGTTGGATACTCTTTTGATACAGCGGCCTCTAATTCAATAGCAAACCCTGTTCCCTGCCCTCCTTTGCCCACCGTCGGTTCACACCAAACAGTGACTGTTGATTCCTGAGTTCTATCAACCAGCTGGGCAATACTTCGAGGCGGCACATAACCATCACTGGATGGATCTTCATTTGCAAATTGCACAGATGGTGCCCAAGTTAATAAGAAAGCACCCAGGGCAAATGGAGTTGCAACGATGGTCAGGTAGGAAATGAACTTGTTGGAATCCGTATCTCTCATGGGTAGAAGGCTACGGAGAGTGACTGACAAATAGCCCTATCTGTAGGAATAACACCCTATGACTGAATTTCGCGTCCAAATGAGTATTTGCGTTTCCTCGCCTTTGCTACTCAGGGGATTTCTTTTATCGGGGCCCGGGACTACATTTAACCGATCGGCAGTAATCAGTTGCTGACCAATTAAGAATTAGAGAGCTGAAGAATGGTAATTTCCACCCGCGCAGCAACCCTGAAAGAAGAAATGGGTGCTGCCCTAAATAAAGAATTAGAGATAGCCCGAAAAGCATCTTCGGGCGAACGAGCTAATGAAGTTAAGGATGGCATTCAAAGTCGAAGAAAGGGCAATTCATTTGTATATGAATTCGAGGAACTCACAGGGTATCCACCTGATGAGGGTGTTCAAGTTTCCTTTACAGTCGGAGAGAAGACATCTAAGGGCAGGTATCTGGGTGAGATTAATTCCAAGTTTGTCTTTGAATTCGATGATGACTTAGGCGCAATTATTACCCAAGGTGCAATTGTAAGCGACCCATTATTTCTTCTGGAAAAACAAATTTCAATTTTGAGCGCTGATGGCCCTTTTGAGAGCCAAGTCGCACTCTCATCTATTGGATTAGCAGAATATCTAAGTGTTGACCCCCTATCGCCGAATAAGAGTTTCATGGATGGCCTCAACCAACTTCAATCGGATGCTTTGGAAGTTGTCGCAAAAAAATCCGTTACATACATTTGGGGCCCACCCGGCACCGGTAAGACAACCACTATGGGTTCAATAGTTGCGGCGCTCGCAAGTTTGGGCCAAAAGGTGCTGTTAGTTTCCAATACGAATTTAGCGATAGATACAGCTCTTGAGAGATGCCTTGATAGATTCAGTGATGTTAAGGAACTCAGCGGTGGAGAAATGCTCCGCTTAGGTACCATGGTTAAGCCTGAATTGATAAGTAAATATTCAGAAAAAATAGATCTTGATACTCTTTTTGGGATAGAAGTTGTACCTTTGCGGAAGAAGATGGAAGAAATCTCTAGTGCATTAAGTAAGAAGAAGAACAAGATTAGTGACTTGCTCGAGACGCATAGGGAATACGACCGGCACCTTGAAAAATCCTTAGGATCAGCAAAGGCTGATGAGAAAGTCTATGGACTCAGGGAGGAGCTAAAGAAAGCTAAGAAAGAGATTCCCTCACTTAAATTACGCATCACAGAATTAGAAGCAGAATTTACGCAGGCTAACTCAAAATCTGGCATTGGCAGAATGTTTTCCAAGTCCCGTAATCCAGGTGCGATTAGGCTTGATATCAATTCTGCACAATCTAAAAAGGACCAAGCCGATAAAGCGGTTCTGAGAATATCTTCAGAGATCCCAGTTTTAGAAAAGGAAATAGCGGAAATAGAACGTGCTGCAGCTACTTCAAAGACTTGGCTTGCTAAACATCCCGAAGGTCCAAAGTTGAAAGCTCAAATTGAAACTTTAAAGAGTGAAGCGGCCGTTGATGAAAAAGCTATTGAGGCAATTCAGGAAGAAATTAGTCAGAAGCGGACGGCGATAATGCAGAATGCAAAGGTAATCGCCTGTACTGCATATAAACCGCTGCTCGATAAAGAAATCATCGCGATGAAGTTTGACTGTGTTGTCGTAGATGAGGCTTCAATGCTGCAATTGCCTCTTTATTATTGTGCGGCGGCTCTTTCCCAAAAGAGAATTGTCATTGCAGGCGACTTCCGTCAATTGCCTCCAATCGTTCGTGTGGGTTCGAATTCAAGTCACGGTGATTCAGTGGCTGCCGCCTTAGAGGCTGATATGAAAGCACTTATGACTGAAAATGCATTTACAAAGTCCGGAGTAATTGCAAAGTCGAGAATCGGCGAAAAGAGCACAGAACTAATTGCCCTCCGCGATCAGTACCGCATGAGAGAGCCTATTTCCGATTTAATTTCTGAAACGTTCTACCCTGAACACACGTTGAGAACTGTCGCTGAGAAAAAAGATAAGACAACACCTTGGGGAAATGAGGCTTTTCTATTTTTTGATACGGCATCACTGGAACCTGAGTCCTCTACGGTTAATGGGAAGTCTCGCCGAAACCTGATGCATGCTCTAACGGTTCAAGCTATTGCAGAACGACTATTTGAGGATGGCTGGGAGCTAAAATCAACGGCAGAGAAGTCTTTTGGAATTATCACTCCTTATGCAAAGCAGTCCAGCTTCATAGAGAGTCTTCTCACCACTGACCCTGAAAAGCGCGTTAAGGGTGGAATTAGTACGGTCCATAGGTTTCAGGGCAATGAACGAGACCTAATGATTATTGACTTAACCAAGGTCGCGTCAGATAGTGAGCCGAATCTTGGTAGTTTCATAGGGCATCCAGACCCGCTAGCTCCAGAAAATGCCATGTGGAATGTAGCTATAAGCAGGGCTAGACAGCACGTCATTATCGTTGGAGATTTTCCAACTCTAGAAAGAAATGGCAGTGCACTAATTTCTAAACTTGTTATCAAAATGAAGAAAAATATGAAGGTAATTGATGCAAGAACAGTGATCAATGAGGAGCTCCTACTTGGTTCAAAAACCAAGCCAACCTCATCTTCTGGATCAATTTCATGGTTTACAGGTGAAGGCTTCTATAAGGCATTTGAAAAAGACCTTAAAAGCGTGAAATCGAAAGTATTTCTTGCAAGCCCATTTACGACAGCTCGGGGTACTGACAGATGGATGCAAACATTTAGAGACCTTCGGGCTAAAGATGTGGAAATTGTAGGATTTACAAAACCTGTCAATGAAAAAGATTCTTCAACCAATTCAGCACAAATCCATACTGGCTTAGAAACTGTGTTTAAGGAGTTAAGACCTGTCTCAAAGATGCACGAAAAATTGGCTGTCTTTGACCAAAGAATTGTATGGCTTGGTTCCCTGAATATTCTTTCTCATAAGAATTCAACGGAAATTATGGTGAGAATTGATTCACCAGACTTTGCGCAAAGCATTATTAATGAATATCAAAATCAAAGGGTCAATAAAGGCAGAGCCGCCAAAGTGTATCCACCAGGAAAACAGCCAAAGATCGGCGACAAGTGCGACCGACCTGGATGTGGTGGAAAATTCGCTTTTAGACCCGCAGGTATAGCGCGGGAATCAAAGCGCCCATATTCCGCCTTCTTGGCCTGCGACAACTGGCGCATAAATCAGTGTGATAACTCCGCTCCATTTGTGTCCGAATGAACCGTTTCTTGATTGATGCTTTTAAACTATGAGTTTCTATTTAGTTGATGACATCGTGCAAGGAACTGCTAAATGGTTGCAGTGGCGTAGGGGAGTAATTGGTGCCTCTGAAGCCGCGATAATCATGGGGGAGAATCGCTGGAAAGGTCGTCAGCAGCTGATAGATGAGAAGCGCGGGCTAGTCGAGCCATTTAAAGGAAACGATATAACTAGAGAAGGACAGTCTCTTGAAGAGCCGGCAAGAAAAGCCCTATCTAAAAAATACAAAGAGAAGCTGTCTCCCACGATTGTGCAAGATGTTCACGAGCCATTCTTGGCGGCAAGCTTGGATGCGATTAATACTTCAAATGATCAGATATATGAAATCAAGTGCGGTGCGAGAAGCTATGAAATGGTTGAGAACTCTAGAAAAGTCCCAAGTTATTACATCGCACAAGTTCAACATATGCTGATGGTCACGCAGATGGAGTCACTTATTTTTGCTGCTTATCGTCCCAATGAGCCTCTTATCACTTTTGAGGTTTTTCGTATTGACAGCTATATTCGCGAATTACGGAGGAAAGAAAAGAATTTCATTAAGGAACTCGAAAGTCATGGCCACAAAATCCAATGCGAATTTCGTGGATACCAAGTAGGTAAAACTCGAAGTAAGGCTGAAGTCCCAAAACGAAGAGCTAGTAAAAAGACTCCTAAACCTGCATGGAAAATTGAGGATGGTCTTTTGCAATTCTGGGATGGGACTCAATATCTTGTAGGAGAGGAACGTGGGTTTTACGAGCTCTTGGGGGAAAATCACTACTGGAGTGGCAAGGAATGGTGGATACCTGATGTAGTTCGTATCTACAATCTAAATGGTGAAGAAAGTTATTGGAATGGAAAGAGTTGGCAATAACAAGGTAAGAAAAGCAGTTATTTGCTTTTCCTGTCTGCGGACTTTGAACACATAGCGCGAACATCGCAGCGACCACACTTTGATTTTTCAGGCGCAGCATCAAACTCTCTTCTTTTGATTTTCCCTGCCATCTCAATAACAACCAACTCTGCCTGACTGACCGCTACTTGCTCGACATCAACAGGAATGCGGTCTGATGCGATCATGTCATGGACGAAGGCATCCGCAACTTCAAGTCCTTCTCGACGTCCTGCGCTGGCATACACCTGCAATTGAATATCGTGCTCTGATTCATCGCTTGTACGAGTTTTATAGTCTATGAGCGTTAGAGAAGTCGCACCGTTTGTGCCTGTGTCAATTATGACATCTGCCCTTCCGCTAACCGTGACTCCTGGTAAGTGAAGTTCAAACGGGTACTCGGTTTGCCATACACGATGAAGATCGCCGCCGTATTCGGTAATGTATTTACTGACTAGCTTGCGCGCCGCATCCTTTAATTGCCGGTGCGCAACCTTGTTTGCATTGGGTAGAAAGAACTCGCGATCTAGAATTTCATTTAAAAAAGCTGTATCTGGTACAGATCCGGTCGCTTGCGTGAAGTTTGCCACTACGCGCATTACGTGGTGAATTGACTTTCCGTAACCGATTGCTGGAGCCAACTGTGGTTTGAAACCCAGTCTTTGGCGCAATCGAAAAGCTAAGCCACATTCCATGAATGAAGCAAGATCACTGTAGGAAATTGTTAGATCAATATCTTCTGGTATCGAACCTTTAATTGCAGGCGTGACAATCTCCGCGGGTGTGACAAAGAATTGCCCAACCGTTGGAAAATAGGGACTTTCCGCAACCTTGGCTTTGGTTACTCGGTTATGACGTGAGATAGAGAGCCAATCACGAGCTCTGGTCATTGCGACATAGAACAGGCGTCGTTCGTCATCACTACCACCTTCATAGCGCGGCGCATCAAACATCTCGCGAGGCACTAACCAGTCTTGTGATCGGCCGCTATACATTGAAGGAAAACGATTGGCAGTTAAGGATGGAATGAAAACAGCAGGCCACTCGAGTCCTTTGGAAGAGTGAACGGTTGTAAGGTCTACAGCGTCTATCAATAAATCTTCTTCACCTTCGAATCCATCAAATTCTCCGTTTGCATAGTTCAGAATGAAAGTTGCTAAATTGCGGTAGTACCACTCGCCTCGATCTTGACCGCCGACCTGTTCTCCTTCAACCGCGGCATCAGGGCGAGCTCGCTTGTATACAAGCTCGTAGTCCACGAAGAGATTGGTAATTCGCGCAAGCGTGCCAAGGCGATTAACCACCATAGGCTTAGTCATATCCCAATCACGTACATTGAATATCTCAAGTAGTTGATAAAACTCACCAATTAGGTCAGCAACTCGATCTGTGGCAGGCACTTGAACCTTCATCTCATCTAGCCATGTTTCAAAATTGAGCTTTTGTCTAGCGCTCAGATTGAATATTGTGACGAATTCATCTACTAAAACCTCAAGGATTATTGTCGTAGATGGGCCGCGCTGATCGCGCCAGTCATAATCGACTAACCAGCACATTAATCTGCCGAACGAACGCGCTTCAGGCTGTTCGAAAAGTCCCGAACGTCCACCTGGCTGAACTGGAATACCGAGGGCTGCTAATTCTTCGAGAATTTTCGGATAGGCCGCACGACTACGCGCAAGAATTGCAATGTCACTGAAAGGCAAGCCTGATGCATTGAGGTTTGCAATAAGTCGCGCTATCTCGTGCGCCTCTTCTTGTTCAGTTTCACACACCCAAGACACAATCTGATCGCAGCTATGTGCGTCATCAATAGTACGCCAAGGTTTCATCTCTTTTTCTAGGCGATCGACTATAGTTTTTGAAAAACGTGTGGCAGTTCCAATAATTTCAGGAAGACTTCTTCGATTCACATCCAGAACAAATGTCTTGACTTCTTTATATCGATCAGTAAAGGAGATGATGTTTCGAACCGTTGAGCCACGCCACTGATAGATCGCTTGGTCGTCATCGCCAACAACAGTAAGAAATGCACCACCAGCAACGAGTTTGCGAATTAGTTCCTCTTGCGCCGGGTTTACATCCTGGTACTCATCGACAATGAGGTGCTTTAAGGATTTGTGAATTTCTGCTGCTACTTCAGGGTCATCAAGAGCGGACACACAGCGGACAATTTGTTGTCCGAATGTGAGTAGCCGATATTTATCGAGAGCCTCTAAATAGCCCTCAAGAACCGACTTAAATGGTTCGGGCATTAAATTCGGATCTAAAAGTTCGTTTTCCAAAACTTGAACACTTTTATTGAAGAGATCTATTGCCTCGAAAAGTTTCTTGCTAGAAACTACTGACTTTATGTTTAGGTGAGAGGCTTCTCGACAAAGAAATGCAACATGTTGACTTTCATCAAGGACATCAAAAGTTTCATATCTTGGGACGTACTGTTGTAAAAACTGAAAGCAGTACCCGTGAATCGTGCCAACATATAAGCCTGAAAGCTGATCCACGGCTTCGACCCCTAGGCGTTGTTCTAGGCGTGTTGCAATTCGAGACTTGAGCTCTTTTGCCGCTCTTTCCGTGAAAGTGAAAGCTACGATTTCTCGCGCAGATACTCCCTCGGCCAGTAAACTCACCACGCGCTGGGAAACCACCTCTGTCTTACCTGAACCGGCCGAGGCAATAATCTGAACATGAGAGCCTCGGTGCTCCACAGCTTCGAGTGAGTCGCCCGCAAGCAAAGGGGCTTTGCTCATTGCTCTCTCACCGCCCTAGTAATACGTTTAAGTCAGAACGATAGTGTACTTTTGTTGAAGTTAGTTCTTTTTGTATGAACAAATTTGGAGGCATGTCTGGTGACTAATCCGGGAGAAGACATTGCGAAATTCGATCTGCAAAGCGAAAACCTTTTAGAAGCACGGCTCCAAGAACTTTTGCGCCTTTTCCCGGAAGTTCAAACTGAGTCCGGTGAAATCAATTTTGAAGCACTTCGGGCTTCGCTTGGTGATGTCATCAACGTTGGCCCAGAAGGATATGGAATGTCATGGCCGGGGAAGGCTGAATGTACGAAAGTTATCCAGCGACCAAGTATCGCAACACTTCTTCCCTCAGTAGACGAGAGCGTCGACTGGGAGACAGCAAGAAACGTGGTTATTGAGGGTGACAATCTTGAGGTTTTGAAAGTTCTTCAAAAATCCTATCTTGGCAAAGTGAAAATGATTTACATTGATCCGCCATACAACACGGGAAATGATTTTATTTATCCCGATGACTACACTGAAAGTTTGAAAGCTTATTTGCAGTACACAGGTCAGCTAGATTCTGAGGGAAAAAGTTTTTCAACAAATACCGAATCAAATGGGCGTTTTCACTCAAAGTGGCTCAATATGATGTATCCACGCATTTCACTATCTCGCAATCTGCTACGAGAAGATGGCATTCTTTTTGTGAGTATAGACGATTCCGAACTCCCTCGATTAATCACGATTTTAAATGAAATTTATGGTGAAGAAAATTTTGTAGGTATAATGATTATTGAAGGAACTCCGAAAAATGATCCAAAGATCTTGTCTACCGCTCATGAATACTGTGTTTGTTACGCAAAAGATCTAAAAATAGCTGGTGATGTTGGATATGGAGTAGCAAACGAATCCTTTGCACTGCTTCAAGATTTATTCGAGATGAATAAGGCGAATGAATCAAAACTAGCATCAGAGCTAGATGTTTTCCTAAGGAATTTACCTGAAGAATTTTCGAACATACAAAATTATAAATATTTTGATAAAAAAGGAATTTTTCGCACTGGTCCGATAGACGATCCTCAAGGGTCTGGCCCCAAAGACAATCGCATCAACCCAAGAACCGGAAAGTCGTGCAAGACTCCGAATAGTGGTTGGCGTTGTAATTTAGAAACCTGGAACAGCTGGGTGTCAGAAGACTTGATTTGGTTTCCTGATAATGATGAGCAACTACCAGCCAAAAAAACATATGCAACTAGCTCTCGCCGTGAACCGTTACGGGCCTTTCAGAAAATTCAAAGTCGTAAGTCAACGCAGTATTTAAAGAATTTATTCGGAACCGCAGTATCAATTTTTCCTAATCCGAAACCTTCAGAACTCTTGGATCTGCTCGTTGAGCTTGTTACTGAGGCGAGTTCAAACGAAGAAACCTTAATCTTAGATTTCTTTGCTGGATCGGGTTCGCTTGCGGATGTTTGTCTCCGTAAAAATGCCCAGAAGCACACGAAAATAGAAACTATTTCAATTCAACTTCCCGAAGTTATTGATCCAGCTAAATCAAGTAGTCCTAGAGATAAAAAACGCGCTCAAGAAGCTGTGGCTTTTCTAACTTCGATAAACGTGCCAGCGACTATTTCTGAGATTTTAAAGGAGCGAATCAGAAGGGTCTCCGCTGAGGTTGGCGGCGGATTTCGTTCATTCAAATTAGCAGCTTCTAATTTCGCGGTATGGGATTCAGGGTCTATTAAAGGAGATGAAGAAAGATTGGAGCAACAATTATTTGCTCAAGTTGAGCCTGTATTACCTGGAAGAATAAACCAGGATGTTTTATTTGAGCTGATGATGAAATCTCGATACGAGTTAACTACGTCGGCCGAGTCTGTAAGGATTGGTAAATGTGAAGTCTGGAAGGTTGCTGGTGGTGAACTGGTGACCGTAATTGATGTTGGGTTAACTGTCGAAATTATTCGCGAAATAGTTACATGGAAACCAGCAGCCGTTGTGATACTAGATAGATGCTTTGCTGGTGATGATTCACTTAAGACTAATGCTCGAAAAATCTTTGAAGATGCCAAAATCGATTTGAAGACCGTTTAGTTCATTTGATGATGAAATTCCATTTTGATCCAACTCAGCAGTACCAGTTGGAGGCTATTGCTTCAGTCAGTGACATCTTCAGAGGCCAGCAACGTAAATCCGTGCAGTATTCGGTTATTTCGGGTGGGGAAGATTTTGGAGTAATTCCAGGGTTTGGTGAACTCGGTGGAAGTGTCGGCAATATTCTTGGAATAACAGAGTCGGAATTGCGCGCCAATGTACGTGAAATCCAAGCTCGAAATCAAATTGCCGATTCGGAGAGTCAAACGGACTTGGCGCATTGGTTGATTGATGATCCGATAAATGGTTTACCTCGTGCCTGTCCGCACTTCACGGTTGAGATGGAGACGGGTACCGGAAAAACATATGTTTATTTGCGTACGATGATGGAATTAGCCAAGAGTTTCGGGTATAGGAAATTCGTGGTAGTTGTGCCCAGTGTGGCCGTCCGCGAAGGTACGCTGAAAAGTATTGAGCAAACCAAGGAACATTTACTTACTCTTTACAATGAACCTGTAAATTCTTTTGTGTACGACTCTAAAAGCGTTAATCGATTACGTCAATTTTCATCAAGTAACTCTGTCGAGATTATGGTTATCAACATTCAGGCGTTCGTGAAGGGATATGCACCGGATCTGGAATTGGACGGCGAGGACAGTGGTAACGTCATTTACCGAAGAAGTGACAAGTTATCTGGAAAGCGCCCAATTGATTTTGTTCATGCCGCTAGGCCGATAGTTATTATTGACGAGCCCCAAAGCGTAGATAGCACCGCTAAGGCCAAGGAAGCAATTATGCAGCTGAATCCTCTATGCACTCTTCGGTACTCGGCTACGCACAAGGATCGTTTCAACTTGATGTATGTACTGGATCCAATCCGCGCCTTCCAGCTCAAACTTGTAAAGCAAATTGTTGTCAGCGAGGTTACGGGAACGGACGAAGGTAATGACTCTTTGGTTAGGGTTGAGGCCGTTGATTCGAAGAAAGTTATTCGAGCTAAAGTTGCTATAAATGTGCGACAGCAAGCAGGCGTAAAAGAAAAAGATATCTGGGTTGATGTTGGTGATAATCTATATGAGAAGTCGAACAAACTTCCTGTTTACGAACATGGATTTGATGTAACTGAAATCAATACAAATCCAGATGATTCGTACATCAAACTTTCAAATGGTCGGCAAGTTCGTTTAGGTGAACAAATTGGTGGGGTTCGCGACTCGGTGTGGGAGCAGCAGATTGATCAGACCGTTAAGCATCACTTCGAGAAGGTTCTTCAGTGCCAGCACGCGAATCTTAAGGTACTCTCACTCTTCTTTATCGATAAAGTCGCTCATTACCGAATAGACCCATCGGATCGAAACAAGCTTGGAAAGTTCGGACATGTGTTTGAAGAGTCGTTCAAGAAATGGTCGGCAGACGATCGATATAAGGATCTTCCTCTAGCAAATTTGGCTCCAGAAGATGTTCATGAAGGTTACTTCTCTTCGGACCGAAAAGGATTTAAAGACACTAAAGGCGAAACAGCCGCTGACGAAGATACCTACAACCTCATAATGAAAGACAAAGAACGCCTTCTGTCAGCGGAAGTGCCACTTCAATTCATCTTTAGCCACTCGGCATTGCGTGAAGGCTGGGACAATCCAAACGTGTTTCAAATTTGTACACTCAATGAGACAACCAGCGTAGTGAAAAAACGGCAGGAGATTGGACGCGGTTTGCGCATTCCGGTCGACTTTGGTGGAAATCGTCTATTCGACGAGTCGATTAACAAGTTGACCGTTATTGTTAATGAGACTTACGAGGAATTTTGTCAGAAACTTCAAACTGAGTATCAGGATGATGCAGGTGTAGTCTTTGGAAAAATCACCATGCAAGCAATTGTTCACATGCTTCGTACAGCTGATGGTGGCGATCCACTAATTACTCCAGATGCGGCGACTAAGTTGGCTAAGGAGATTAAGGCTGCACTGCTGCAAGCCGGAGTAATTGACGAAAGTGACATCATTCGCCCAACTGCAGACCCAGTTGCCTTGTTTGAGGGAGTGCAATTACCAGCGGAGCTGGAAGAGCTTCGACCAGCCATCCAAGACTTATGCAATGGGTCTCACATCAATGCCGTTGTCAAGCGTGCACGGAATATGGTTCCTAATAAGCTGAAGCCAGAAGTGCTGATGTCACCAGAGTTTAGAGCCCTTTGGGAAGAGATTTCTCCGCGAACAACTTACACATTGACTTTCGATAGTGAAGATTTTGTTAACCAAGTCGTTTATCACGTTAAGACAATGAATCCGATCTCAGCACCTAAGGTGACTATTCGAACAGGGGATGCGTTACTCAGCCACATGGGGGTCGGCGGAAACATTGCCCTGGGGGAAGATGTAGAGATAGATATGAGAATGCGAGCGTGTCAAGACATCTTGGCATACCTGCAGGCGGAAACAGATCTTACGCGTTCATCGCTCTTGAAAATTCTCACTGGTTCAAAACGCCTCAAAGATTTCTTTGTTAATCCTCAAGTATTTCTTGATCAGGTTACTGAGGTGATTCGATCAGAAATGGGCAAGCTTATTGTCGAACAAGGTGGCTCAGCGCTCGGCGCAAAAGGAATTAGATATTCAAAGATTATTACGAATGGAAAAGAACTTCGCTGGGATACATCAGAGTTCTCATCCGAGGAACAAGTTGATATCGAATCATCTGTGGCAATCAATAAGTCTATTTACGAGCGCATAATTTTTGATTCTACTATTGAGCGGAATTTTGCTCTTGCGATGGATAAAAGGCCAGACGTACTGCTATTTGTGAAGCTTCCTTGGTGGTACAAGATTGATACCCCAGTTGGTAAGTACAATCCGGACTGGGCCATCGTATTAAAAGGGGGAACGATTGCATACATTGTTCGAGAAACAAAAGGAACAACAAATCTGGACAAGCTCCCGTTCGAAATGGAAAAAACTAAAGTTTTGAGTGGTGCAGCTCATTTCCAGGAACTTGGTGTAAGTTACAAAGTAGTGACGCGAGCAGAGGACGTTCGGGATGTCTAGGCTTTTTTCCAAAACTTGATTTGGGTTCGTTCCGAATTAAATTTTGCAAATCTATTTCTTGTTGGATTTCTTACTTTCTAATTTTTCAAATTCTAAGTTTCTTTTCATCTGTTGGTAGAGAAAATTACCATCATGTCCCGATATCATCGAAAAACCTTTTTGCAATCTGCTCGTATGGATCTCCGTTCCGTCGAAAACCATTTTGGTCAGAGATATCTTCAGGGGATTTTTCGTTTCGATGAGTATCTTGAACGGGACAATTGCACCATAGCGATAGACCCCACCTGGCCAAGGAGCTTCTTCATGCGAAAGTGGTCTTCTCATGGGAGACGTCACAATGGCTGTGGACAGGAATCCTTTTCCTGCAGCGTAAATGATTAGATGATCACCTTTAACAACGCGATCGAGTCGAGGCTTTCTCTCACCACTTGCGGCAATACCCCAGGCGGAGATTTCCTTGCATATTTCCCAATTCTTAAATCCTTCCTTGGAAATCGTGCATATGAACCATGAGCTGCTAATCGATGAATTCACTTTAGAAAAATACCATACTGAATAGTCTGAGACTACGTCTATTTGCATCGGCTCTATAGCTGATTCTTCCCAACCTGCTTCAACATCTTCAGCGCCTTCGGAGTAATCACTCCGCCGAAGCTTCCACGCTTTGGATTGGTTAGTAGCCCGTTCTCCATTGCCGTACTTACACATTCACCCAAAAATTCCTCGTCTAGTACTAATTCATAGGCTAAATCAATCACGGGGATTTGAGATCCGGATTTAACGATGCGGTCATAGAGCCAAGAGATCTCAAGGAGATAGTCCCAGTCATCACTGTCGGGGGTCATTGATCGGGCGCGTTCGAGTGCGAAGTCCATGGTTTTAACTTACGCAAGGCCGCTGACAGTCAATACTTTCGGTGATGAAAAAGGCAGATTGATAGAATAGAGCCATGAAATTGACCCGCCACGCAGCGATGTCCTTATATGACATAGGCGAAGTTCCGGAGGATCAAAACATCGAGTTGGAAGATGAAATCAGTGATTATGTATGGTCTCTCTTGGGCGACTTTAAAGAAACCTATTCACCGTTTGCACATCGGTGCCAAGGAGCAATTTATAAGTACTTATACGAGATTGATCCCGTCGGGATAAGTGACGAACAAGCCGAGAATTACAATGAGTATTTTTTCGAAGCGTCTGCCATCTTTTGGCTTTTAAAGAATGATCGCCTAACAGAGAAAGCAATATGGGCTTTATGGATCTTCTACTTTGACCGGGCGATTTCACCGTATAAGGATGAATTTCACCCTCAACTTACTGAGATTCGCCTAATGGCCGAGGATGCTTATAAGAATTCAACGAATGACCCGTTGGATTAGTTCAGCCACTCGCTCTTACGATTAAGAGTTAACGGAAGTGAGGGATTGCTTAATATTTAGATTGGAAATCTTTGGGGAGAAAATGACTAGCCGCGTTAGATCCTCGCTGCTACTCTTCAAGCATGCATGTGCGAAGATTTGATGGAAGGTAATTCGAAGTGAGCCACGTTTACATACTCACTAATGAGGCCATGCCTGGATTAATAAAAATAGGACTTACCGAAGGTCCCATTACGGACAGAGTTCTACAGCTTGATACAACAAGCGTCCCCATTCCTTTTCAATGTTATTACGCGGCCAAGGTCCTAGATAATCGTCAAGTAGAGCGTGCCTTACATACAGCATTTGGCGATGTACGAGTTCGGCAGAATAGAGAATTTTTCAGAATTGACCCTTTCAAGGTTAAGGCGATACTCGAGTTACTGGCAGTTGAAGATGTAACTCCGCGGGATGAATTGGTAGCCAGCGCGGAAGATGCACGGGCAATGCGTGCAGTCTCGTCTAATTCAGGAAAGTTTAGATTTTCTTCTGCAGCGATCCCTAAAGGAGCTATTCTTAATTTTGTAAAGGACGCACAGATAACAGCCGTTGTAGAAGATGACGCGACCGTACTTTTTGATGGGAGTTTATACAGCTTGACCGCGTCAGCGCTTGAAGCCCTAAAGAAATGTGGATACAACTGGAGTTCAGTTCAGGGGCCTGAGTACTGGCTTTATAACGGAGAAACAGTAGGCAGTCATCGAAACAGGCAACGCGAACTCCATGATGACAACGATTAACTCTGGTTCCAACTAAATTCAAACATCCAACCAACAGAAAGTAGCCTCCACCCATGTCCTTCATCATGTACTCAACCTCCTGGTGCGGCTATTGCAAGCGCTTGAAATCTCAGTTATCTGATCTCGGGGTTAGCTTTGAAGAGATCAATATTGAAGAGGTAGAGGGTACGGCAGAGATTGTTGAGAAGGTAAATGGTGGCAATCGCACGGTGCCGACGCTAGTTTTTTCAGATGGAAGTGCGATGACTAATCCTTCGGCTAA
>Ga0164294_10001957_pt1 | contig 18816 bp, 15 predicted proteins | sample GEODES005metaG_FD_111479 | JGI IMG/M metagenome (GOLD analysis project Ga0164294, IMG submission 111479) | Oligotrophic lake water microbial communities from Sparkling Lake, Wisconsin, USA - GEODES005 metaG | ecosystem: Environmental > Aquatic > Freshwater > Lake | place: USA: Sparkling Lake...
ATCCGCGCCCAGCGGGTGCCGCTTGATGCCCGCTGGGGTGAATCGAAAGACATGATCGACCTGCTGGGGTCGTACCAGCAGAAGCTGGAGACGCTCGGCCTCGACGGGCTGGGGCTGGTGCCGATCCGCCATCCGACGGGGCGGCGGTTCGCGGGGAGCGAGGCCTGTGCCGAGTGCCACCAGCATGCTTACGACATCTGGAAGGAGACGACGCATGCCACGGCGCTGACGACGCTCGAGGAGCAGAAGCCGAGGCGCGACGGTGATCCGGAATGCCTCTCGTGCCACGTCGTGGGCTGGGCGCCGCAGCGGTTCGAGCCATTCGAGGGAGGCTTCGCCGGCATGAAGACGACGCCGCAGCTGGCCCATCAGGGTTGCGAAAACTGCCACGGCCCTGCGGCGGCCCACACGGCCGTGGAGCGGGGAGACGTGCGGGCGAGCACTACCGAGCGGGATCGGCTGCGGCAGGAACTCGTGCTCACACTGGCCACGCCGGAGGGCAAGCAGAAGGCGGTGAACAACTGCCTGGAGTGCCACGACCTCGACAACAGCCCGCAGTTTGACTTCGACGACTACTGGCCGCAGGTCGAGCACAACGACCCGGACGAATCCGTCGGGGAACAGTCCCAGCCGACCGCCGCCGTCACGACCCCGTAGCTGCGGGAAATCAGGGATAGGAACGATTTTTGGGAGGTGCCCTCGCCGGTTTCGTTCGGCAAGGGCGGTGCTGCCTTCGGCTACGGAAAATCGCTCCCGTTCCCGATTGGCCGCTGGGCGGCCCGCGGGCGGGAGAGAGCCGCGGCGGTTCAAGCGGTTCGCCGAGGTGGGTGAGGTGCTACCTTCACGCGGGCGAAGCCATCCTGGCCTTCTCCCGCTTGCGAACCTCCGGTTCGAAGTGAGCCGGCTCCTGCCGGCCGTCTCCGCTGAGCCGGATGTCGCCGCCGCACGCCGGGCACTGGCGGGGAAACTTCTCCCCCACCCGCGCCATCAGCTTGGCCCAGGCAATCCGGGATGTGTCGTGGGAGCGGGGCTTTTGCTTCGCATCGCAACAGCCTTCCGAGCCGTGACCGTCACCCCCATGCCCACCGGTTACGACATCGCACTGCGTGCCGACGTTGCCGACCGCCAGAGCCGTGAATCCCGTACGCGCAAATTTCCGAGGGGAGCATCCTCGGCGTCGTGGGGAGTGGGCCGCGGCGGGCCGTGGATTTGCGTAACCTTGTGTAAAAGTACTTGCTGCCTGCGCTATGGTGGGATAAGAAAGCTGTCGATTCGAGTGGGGATTGGTCCCTTATTGAACAGCGGCCACGATTTCGAGAGTCCCACGATGACGGTGTTGCCTGGCTCTTCGCGTCGCGCTTTGGCAAGCCTGCTTATCTGGTTCGTGGCCGCCGCGGGGCATGCCGACGACCCGAACACCGTGCCACCATCGGGCTCGCCAGTGGCAGTGCACGGGCAACTGCGGACCCGTGGCAACCGCATCGTCAATCACGATGGCCAGGCGGTGCAGCTCCGTGGGGTATGCACGCACGGCCTTCAGTGGTTCGGCGAGTTCTATCGCAACGGACGGGCGATCGACGCCGCCGCCACGTCCTGGGGTGCCGATGTCGTGCGGATCGCCGTCTACGTGTACGAGGGTGGATATCTCGACAACCCCAGTCTGCGGCCGGAGGATTTCGATATCCTGCTTCAAACGCTCGTCGATCGCTGCGTTGCCGCGGGGATTTATTGCATCATCGACTGGCATGTCCATCATCCGGGTGATCCGGCGTTTTATCGGGACGACGCCAAGGCGTTTTTCGAGAAGACGGCGCGGCGGTATGCCGGCGTCCCGAACGTGATCTACGAGATCGCCAACGAGCCCAATCCCACGGGACTCGCGGGCGTCGTCGATGGCCGCCCCGTGTCGTGGGCTGACATCACCGCCTACGCCAACGAGATCATTCCCGTCATCCGTCGTCATTCGCCCAAGGCGTTGGTGATGGTGGGAACCCCCGACTGGTGTTCGTTCGGGATCTCCCAGGGGAATGACTGGCGGGATGTCGTGGATCACCCGCTCGATCATCCCAATGTGGCCTACGTCGTCCATTACTACGCTGCGGGCCATACGTTTCATGCCCAAATCGACGCGATCGCCAAGCATCTGCCCCTGTTCGCCACCGAATGGGCTGCGGCGACGTGGCGGCGCGACAGCAGCAACGATCTGTACAAGACCCAGCCGTGGCTGGATGTGTTGAACCGCAATCAAATCGGCTGGACCTACTGGAACTTCGCCCCTGGAGACGGCATTTTCGGCGCCTTCGCCGAGTCGACGAGTGCCGAGGGGCCGCTCGGGCCTGACAGCCCGGATGTCACCGACACGGGCAAGCTCCTCTTTCTGCTCCTCAATACCCCTCGGGATAGCTGGTCAGCTCCCGAGGCCGTCGCAGCCCCACTGCCGCCTGAGCCCACATTGCCGTGACGTGGCATGGAGATTCGGCACAGGCTGGCGGAAAAAGGCCACGGATGGCTTTTTCCACAGACAGCTAAAGCTGCGTCACCGAGGGAATCTCAAAGCCAGGGTTGTTGGGGGCCTTCAGCAAGGCGTTCGCGGCCTCGGCATGGTCGCCGACATGTCGCTCGGTGGCCGAATCAAACGTCAGCATGGGTCCCAGGTGATACCGGGCCTGCCCCTCGGCGATGCCGACACCATCCCGCATGATCGCGTGCAACCTGGCGAAATGCTCGGCCACGTCGGTGCGGCCGCCAAACGACGATACCTCTGCCGAAAAAGGCACATCCTGCCCCAGCCGGTAGGAGTTGTTCATGAGGTGCCCCAGCACACAGCTGGAGTGGGCATCAACCACGTTGCCGTTGGCAAGCGCCGGATCTCCGGCTCGGATGGCTGTGATGAAGCTTTTCCAGTTTCCCCCCGGGGTCACGTCGCCCGGCTCGAGGTCGAGAGCCTCGACGGTATCGCTCCCAGGTCGTCGGATGGTGTATTTTCCCTCGCCGGTGATCACGCTGCCATCTTCCAGGTAGTATTCATTGAAGACCTGGTTTTCATAGCCCTTGTAGCTGACGTTGCGGACGTTGAAGAGCACGGTCTGGCCATTGGCGTATTCGGCCATCGCGAACATCGTGTTGGGCGTCTGTCCCTGATCGTCCCACTGGAAGCGGCCCCCGATGGCCATCGCGCGGACGGGATGCGTCTGGTCGTCATCGATCGCCCACTGTGCCAGGTCCAGTTGGTGGGTGCCCTGGTTGTTGAGATCGCCGTTGCCTGTCTCCCAGAACCAATGCCAGTTGTAGGGGACGTAATTGTCATGGTAGTTCTCGATGACGGCGGGCCCTTTCCAGAGGTTCCAGTCGAGGCTGGCCGGCGGTTGCTTCACGGCCTTGCGCCCGATGCTCCCTCGCGGCTTGCAGCAGTATCCATACGCGATCTTTAGCCGGGGCAACCTGCCCGACTTGAGCGCCTCGTGGAGGCCGGCGATCCCCGGGTCGCTGCGGCGCTGCGTGCCGTGCTGCACGACGACGCCGTACTTCTTCTGGGCTTCCACCGCGATCCGGCCTTCCGCCACATCGTGGCTGAGCGGCTTTTCGACGTACACGTGCTTGCCGGCCTGGGCTCCCCAGATCGTCATCAGGCTGTGCCAATGGTTGGGCGTGGCGATGGAGATCGCATCGATGGTCGGATCCTCCAGTACCCGGCGGACATCGCTGACGCCCCGAGTGGTCAGGCTCCCGGTGGCCTTCTTCTCCAGTGAGGCCATCGTGCGGGCGAGCACGTCGGCATGCGGGTCGACGACGGCGGCGATTTCGACATTGTCGACGCCACTGAAGCCCTCGAGATGGGACTGACCGCGGCCATTGACGCCCACCACCGCGATGCGAACACGCTCGCTAGCGCCAATGATGCTTCCCGAAACCGGTCTGGCTGCGGCGACGGACAGGCCCGAGGCAGCCAAGGTTTGGAGAAACCCGCGACGGGACTGACCAAATCGACGCATAGTGAAGGCTCCAGGGGGAGGAGGATGATTCGAAGCGTAGCGTGCAAGTGGTTTATCACGGCACAGACGTGTCGTGGGGAAGTGGGGGCACCACCTGCCGGGGGATGGTCGGGCCACGAGAGCAGCATCTCGACATCCTCGGCCGTCAGGCTCGACACCATGCTGTCGTCGGCACGAACGATCGACTCGGCGAGTTCCCGCTTGCGATCCTGGAGTGCAACAAACTTCAAGGATAGCCCGGCCAATGGCACTTCCGCCAGCATTTTCCGTCCGGTGAACTGCGGATGAGCTCGGGCTGGTCGCTGAGTTGTGCCGGGCGGGCCAGTTTGTGGGGCAGTCCCAGGCCCCGGCGCTTGGCCTCACGGAATCCTCCCTCCTTGAAGCGTGTCCAGGGGTACGTGGCCACGGAACGGCGTCTGGCCGCCTTGGGCTGAGCCTTTCGGAAAAGGTGCGAAGGAGGAGCGGAAAAGGACAGCCACGTGGCTGTCGCCTGTTCGTCGTGAATCCCCTTGTGTGCACGACGTGACGCGGCCCGGTACGGCATTGAACCACGGCCGTACACCACGACTACCACCGCCACATCACGCGGCTCAATGGCCGACTCCAGGCAGTAACGGAAGCGGACCACTCACCCCAGCTGGGCCAGCGCCTCGTCGGGGATGCTGAAGTTGGCCGACACGCTCTGCACGTCGTCGTGGTCGTCGAGCCGCTCCATCAGCTGCAGCACCCGGCGGGCCGTGTCGATGTCTTCCACGTCCACCGTGTTGGTCGGGATGCGGACGATCTCGTTGGATTCGACGGCCAGCCCCGCCGTGGCGAGCGCGTCGATCACCGCCGCCATCACCGCCGGTTCACAGGTCACCTCCCAGCGGTCGCCCGAGAGCTTCACGTCGTCGGCTCCCGCCTCGATCGCCACCTCCATCAGCCGGTCCTCGTCGCAGGCCGCCTGCGGCAGCCGCACGAGCCCCTTTCGCTCGAAGAGATAGGCCACGCAGCCGGTGCCGCCGAGCTTACCGCCGCACATCTCGAAGATCTTGCGGATCTCGGGGGCGGTGCGGTTCTTGTTGTCGGTGAGGATCTCGCAGAGCACCGCCACGCCGCCGGCGCCGTAGCCCTCGTAGAGCGACTCCTCGAGGTCACCCCCCTTGAACTCGCCCGTGCCGGTCTTGATCGCCCGTTGGATGTTGTCCTTGGGCATGCTCACGGCCTTGGCCGCATCGATGGCATAGCGAAGGCGGAGGTTTGCATCGGGATCGGCCCCGCCGTGCTTGGCGGCCACGATGATCGCCTTGGCGAGTTTGCTCCAGAGCTTGCCCCGCTTGGCGTCGATCAGCGACTTCTTGCGGGAGATGTTCGCCCAGTGGGAATGTCCGGCCACGCGTGTTCCTTCCTCGCGAGAGTCTGCTGCCGTCTGCCTTGCGTCACCGCGGTTTCCGCTTGCTCAGATCCGCCGAATGCGGGTCGCTCTTCGTCGGTGCCGGCAGCTTCTTCGCGGCGGCCGGCTTGGGCTGCGGCTTCTCCGGCTCCGGTGGCGGCGCCAGCTGCGGCTTGATCGTGAGCGGCTTGCCCACGTTGGGCTTCACCACGAACGGCTTCGGCCCCGGCTTGGTCTTGCCGTCGGCCGACTTCTTCGGCCCCGAGCCGGCCGGCGGCATCGGCGTCTTGCCGGCGGGCCGGGCAGCGGCCTGCGGGCCCGCGGGACGATGCTCCTCGGCGGTCGTCCGGGCGGCCTCAGCCACCTTCAGGCTCTCCTTGTCGGTCGCCGGCGGCGGCGGGATGGGCGTCGGCAGCGGTTCGCCCCGCTTGGGCATCCGGTCCTTGAGGGCGGCGGGATTCACCGCCTGGATGACCTTCCGCACGGTGTTGCCGTGGAGATTGGTGAGCACCTCGATGCCAAACTGGTGCAGCAGCGAACTGAACTCGATGCCGGCCTTCTTGCCGATGATCCGCTCGAGCCCGAGCACCTTGCCGGAGTCGTATTCCTGGCGGGTCGTGAGCCCGCAGACATAGAGCGCCGCGATCGCCCCCTTGTCGAGCGGGATCATGTGGCCCCCGAGGGCGGTCGACGCCACCTGGGCGACCACGAAGGGCGGGATGCCGTGGATGTGCTCGAGCGTCTTCATCCCGTGGGCCAACGAGTGCTTCTTGGCATGATCGAGGGAGAAGTTGTAGGTCGACTCGAACACGCTCTGCAGCACCCGCCGCAGCGAGAGCGCCGCATGGGCGGGATCGGGAAGTTCGGCGAGCGCTTCGGCGAGTTCGGCGACGGTCGTCACCCGGATTTCATTGAGGTCGAATGCCGACTCCAGCAGCTTGCTCAAGGCTTTCTCAGCTACGTCGGCCGGGGCATTTTCCATGCAGCAGGCGATCAGCACCTGCTCGAGCAGCGGGCGGCTGGTATTCACGGCGACCGGCTTGAAGCTGGCCTTGAGCGCCTTGGCAAGCTTGGGAATCAGTTGGCCGCGGGGGGGCACCTTCTCCGGGATGGGCTTCGGTACCGGTGGAGCTTTGACGACGGGGGCCGGCACAGGTTTCGCTGCAGGCTTCGCCGCGACGGGTTTGGCTGCGATGGGTTTGGCTGCGATGGGTTTGGCTGCGATGGGTTTCGCCGCGACGGGCTTGGGGACTGGCTTGGTCGGAGCCGGCTTCGCGGCCGCCTTCACAGCTGGCTTTGCGGCCACTTTCGCGGCGGTCTTGGCGGCGGGCTTCTTCGGGCTGGCAGCCGTGGGCTTGCCGGCGGGTCGCTTCGGTGCGGTCATGCGTCGTCCTGTGGGTGATCCGCGGAAGGGTTGTCTGACTCGTCTTCGCCGGCCGGCGTCACCGCGGCGGACGGCAGCACTTCACTCAGCATGCGGGCGATCTCGATCGATTTCTTCACGCCGCCATCGAGTTCGAACCGTAGTTTGGGCGTGTAGCGGGTCTCGATGCGGTCAGCGATTCGCGACTGCAGGAAGCCCGCGGAACGGGCCAGCCCCTGGAGGGCGAGTTTTTCCTTGGAAGGCCCCCCCATGATCGAGACGTGCACGGTCGCCGACCGCATGTCAGGCGCCATTTCCACGCTCGTGACGGTCACGTCGCGGACCCGGGGGTCACGAACCTCGGTGAGGATGGCCATGCTGACCACCTCGCGGACCGCCTCGGCCGCCTTCAGCAGTCGTCGAGTGCTCACGAGAGCGTCCGCGCGACTTCCTCGACGCGATAGCACTCGAGGATGTCGCCCTCCTTCACGTCGTTGAAGCCGGCCAGTTTAATCCCGCATTCGAGGCCGTCACGGACCTCACGGGCGTCGTCCTTCTCACGCTTGAGCGACTCGATGCCGTACGAACCGAGCACCCGATTGTCGCGGATGACCCGCATGCGACCGTTGCGAGCGATGACGCCCGCGATCACGCGGCAGCCCGCGATCACGCCCAGCCGGCTGATCGAGAACGTCCGCTGCACCATCGCGCGGCCGAGATCCATTTCCTTCTTCTCAGGGGCGAGCATCCCCTCGAGCGCCTTTTTGAGGTCGTCGGTGACCTGGTAGATGATCTCGTATCGCCTGACCTGCACGCCCTTGTCTTCCGCGAGCGAGCGGGCCCGTTCGTCCGGCACCACGTTGAAGCCGATGATCACCGCGTCGGAGGCATCGGCCAGTTGCACGTCGGCCTCGGTCACACCGCCAACCGTGGCCTGCAGCACGCGAACCTTCACCTCGGGGTGGTCGAGCTTTTGCAGTTCCTTCACGATCGCCTCGATCGAGCCGCGGACGTCTGCCCGCAGGATCAGGTTGAGCGTCGGCGTCTTCTGCGTCACGAGCCGGTCGGCCAGGTTCTCGAGCGTCACGTGCACAGGTTCGCTGGAGAGGTTCGATTGTCGGCGGATGTCGGTCCGCTTGAGGGCGATCTCACGGGCCTTGGCGATTGAGTCCACCTCCTGGAAGCGGTCGCCGGCACCCGGCGGCACGTCGAGGCCAGTGACGAACACGGGCCGGGCGGGGCCCGCTGCGGTCACCTTCCTTCGCGTGAGCGTGTCAAACATCGACTTCACGTGACCGGTTGCCTCGCCGCACACGATGGCGTCGCCAATGTTCAGCGTGCCCTTCTGCACGAGCACGCAGGCCACGACGCCGCGGCCCTCGTGGATCGACGCGTCGAGGCAGACGCCAGCCGACTCCCGGTCGGGGTTGGCACGGAGGTCGTGGAGTTCGGCGATCGTGAGCAGCGTGTCGAGGAGCGTGTCGACTCCCTCGCCCGTCAAGGCGCTGGTCTTCACCACCTCCGTCTCGCCGCCCCACTCGGTCGGCAGGAGGTCGGCGGCGGCGAGTTGCTGGTAGACCCGCTGCACGTCGGCGCCAGGCAGGTCGATCTTGTTGATGCAGGCCACGATCGGCACGCCGGCGGCCTTGGCATGGCTGATCGCTTCCTCGGTTTGCGGCATCACACCGTCGTCGGCAGCCACCACGATCACGGCGCAGTCGGTGACATTCGCGCCGCGTGCCCGCATCTGCGTGAACGCCTCGTGGCCGGGCGTGTCAACGAAGGTGATCGACTTGTCGTTGCGGTCGACCGTGTAGGCGCGGATGTGCTGCGTGATGCCGCCGCTCTCCCGGGCCGCAACGTCGATCCCGAGGATCTTGTCGAGCAGCGACGTCTTGCCGTGGTCGACGTGGCCGAGGAACGTGACGACCGGCGCCCGCGGCTCTCGCAGCGAGGGATCCTCGTCGATCGCGTCGAAACCGACGAGCAGTTCCTTTTCGAGGTCTTCGGCCGTCTTGAGGTCGAGTTGCACGCCCAGTTCGACGGCGAGCAGTTCGACGGTGTCGCGGTCGAGCACCGTGGCCATGCTCGGCATCTTCTCCATCCCGAACGACAGCAGTTTCTTGAGCACGTCGCTCGCGGACAGGCCGATCGCCTCCGAGAAGGCCCGCACGGTGCACGGCACCTGGATCGAGGCGTTGGTCTTTCGCGGAGCAGCGGTCGAGACGCCGGAGCCCTTTCGCGGCCGGGCCCCGCGGCGGCGGCGGTTGCCGAAGTCGTCATCGCCCATCCCGCCCCGGCCGTCGGAGAGTCTCTTGCGGCCGAGTTGCCGCTGCTCGCGACCACCGGGCGTCTCGTCGCCACCCGTCTTGGAGGGCGTTCGCCGCGGCCGCACGCCGGGCTGCATCGGAGGAGGCACCGCCGTCGGCCCGCCGGCCCCGCCGCGGAGGAGTCCGGCCGTCCGCGGCCGCTGGGCGTCGGCGGCACGCTGCTGCTCGTGCTTCCGCATGTGGTCGGCCAGCGGCTTCGCACCACCGGCCTTCGCGCTGCGGATCGCGTCGAGCGGCAACTTCACGTCGGGCTTTTGGGCAACGGGCTCCTGCGAGGAAGGTCGCGCGGTGATCGGGGCGCGACCGGCCGAAGGCATGGGGGCGAGCTTGAACGCCGGACGCGGCACCGGCTTCGGACCATCTCCGCCCGGACGCACGGTCGGCCGCGGCTTGGGCTCACCACTGGCGGCAACGGGCAGCTTGGGCGGCTGCATCTCCGGGGGCTTCCCCTTGCCGGCCACACCGCCTGGGGCGATGTAGTCTTCCCGCTTGAGGGTGGTGGGAGCCGCGGGCTTCACGGGGGCGGCGGGAGCCGCCGGTCGCGCGGGCGGGGGGGCCGGGCGTTCAGCCGGCCGAGACTTCGCGGCGATGAACTCCTTGAGTTTCGCCACCTCCTCGTCGGTCATGCTCGCCAGCGCCGAGCCCTTGTCCTGGATGCCGGCGCGGGTGCACAGTTCGACTAGCTCTTTGCTGTCGATCTTCAGGTCTTTCGCCAGCGTATAGATTCGGACAGCCACTCGAGCCTCTCTCGCAACGCCTCTCGCCGATCCCCTTCATACAACCGCTTCCACGATCACGACTCGGGCGCGGCTTCGGGGATGGCTTCCGCCACCTCCGACTCCGACTCCGACTCCGCCACCGCGGGCTCTCCGGCCGCCAAGGCCTCGGCGGCATCGGCATCCGCCGTCGCCTTCGCCAGTCGGTCCGCGTCTCGCTGCTTCCGCCGTTCGTCGGCTGCGGCCGCCTCGGCCATGGACGCCCGCTGCTCCGCCTCGAGCACGATCGCGTCGACCTGCTCCGCGGTCAATCCGCCCATTTCCATCAGGTCGTCCGGCTCGATCACGGACAGGTCGTCGTAGGAGAGAAAACCCTCGCCCACGAGTCGTTCGGCCACGGATTCGTCGAGGCCTTCGATCGATGAGAATCCGCCAATGGCCCGCTCGATCTGCTGATCGAGTTCCTCGCGGGTCATGATCTCGATGTCCCATCCGCAGAGTTTGCTCGCCAGCCGCACGTTTTGGCCGCGGCGGCCGATGGCCAGGGAGAGCTGGTCTTCGCGGACTAGCACGATGCCCCGGCCGAGCATCTGACAGAGGATCACCTCGTCCACCTCCGCCGGCTGCAGGGCATTGGGGACGAGCACCTGGAGGTCGTCGTTCCAGCGGACGATATCGATCCGCTCGCCGCCGAGTTCCTCGACGATGTTCTTGATGCGGTTGCCGCGAACGCCCACGCAGGCACCGACGCAATCGATCCGGTTGTCGGAACTGATCACGGCCACCTTGCTGCGGTAGCCGGGCTCGCGGGAGATCGCCCGGATCTCGATCACGCCGTCGGCGATTTCGGGGATCTCCTGCTCAAACAACCGTTGCACGAGTTGCGGGCGAATCCGGGAGAGAATGATCTTCACGCGGCTGCCGACCTTCCGCACCTCGAAGATCGTGCCGCGGATCCGCTCGTTGGGATGGTACGACTCGCCGGGGATCTGCTCGCTCCGAGGCAGGATCGCCTCCTGGCCACCCAGGGTGACGGTGGCGGTGGAACCCTCAAACCGGCTGACGACGCCCGACACCATCTGGCCGATCTGTTCCTCGAACTCGTCGTGGATGGCGTCCCGCTCAGCCTCGCGAATCTTCTGGATGATCACCTGCTTGGCCGTTTGAGCGCCAATCCGACCGGAGAGTTCGGCCGTGTCTAGCGGTTGGCCATCGTGCGTGCCGGTGACTTTGCCGTCGGCGCGGTCAATCGCGACCGTCACCTGGGCGGTTTCGCCGAACTGTCGCGAGAGGGCGGTTACCAGCGCGGCCTCGATCGCCTGAAATACGATCTCCTTGTCGATGTTTTTGTCGCGATGGATCGCGTCGACGATACGGAGGATTTCTTCGGGCTTCATAAGGTTCTCGGATGCCGTCCGCGGAATGGTGCAGCCGGCACGGCCGACGCCATATCACGTCATGGGCGCCGAAACGCCCGCGCACACAACGATGCAACGGGCATTTGGAAAGCGAATCCGCGAACCAGCAGCCATCCTCACCAGGAGAGCAACCCGTGAAAGGTAAGCCGGGTGCGGATGACTGTCAAGGAGCGGCCGCCGGCTGCGGCGCCGGCGTCAGGCGGAGTCCCGCCATGAACGAATGACCAGCGATCCCGACTGCCCTTGCGGCGTGACGGCGGTCGATACGAACACCTCGCCGGCGGGGTCACCACGGCGGGCGGGACGGATCCCGCAGGCCTCATCGGTTACCTCGTGGTTGAGCAGCGGAAAGAGCTCGCCGTGACGCATCGCCAGCACGCTGCCCACGCACTCCACCAGGCCGCTGCCGCCGCCGAGGTTGCCGAAGTGGCTCTTCGCCGCCACGGTCGGGACGGTGCGGGCTGCATCGCCCAGCGCGTCGTGGATCCCCTCGGCCTCCTCGCGATCGCCGGTCGCGGTGCTCGCGCCGAACGCATGAATATGACCGAGCGCCGCGGCCGGGACGGCAGCCATCTCAAGTGCCCGCCGCATCGCGTGGGCGACAGCCTGCCGGCGGCGTCCGACACCGGCGCGGTCGGCGGAGGACCGCGCCGCGTGGCCCAGGATCTCACCGTAGATCGTTGCGCCCCTGGCCTGAGCGTGGGAGAGTTCCTCAAGGATCATCACGGCTGCCCCTTCACCGAGCACCATCCCGCGGCGGTGCTTGTCGAACGGCCTGCTCCAGGTGGTGGGGTCGTCGGATCCGGTCGCAACCTGCTCGCTCTGCAAGGCATGCACCGTCTTCATCGGGTGCACGCGAGTGCCGGTCGCACCGGCCACCATGATGTCGGCGGCACCCCGCTGGATCGTGACCACCGCCTCGCCCACGGCGAGGTGGCCACTCGCCTCGCGGAGCGTGAGCGAGTTGCTCGGGCCGCGGAGGTCGTTGTAGATCGCGATGTGGCTGGCCGGCATGTTGGGCAGGTATTTGAGCAGCCACAGCGGTGTCAGTTGGGGCATGCCATTGCTCGCCCAGAGCTGAAAGTCGAAGCTGCCATCGGCACCGCGGCACGTGGCGACGCTGGCGGTGAAATCCTCCGGCAGCGTGAGCATGTAGTCGGAGCCGAAGACGCAGCCGAACCGCTCCGGGGCATGGTGCGTCATGGCGGTGCCGCAGTGATGGAGGGCCCGCTGCGCGGCCGCCACCGCCATCTGGCTTTCGCGGCACATCACCTTGCAGCCTTTGCGGATCGCCTTTTTTCGCTCGCCGTCGAGGGGGCCGAAGTTGTCGATCTCGCCGGTAAAGCCCCGGGCTTGGGCCGCGTGGTGGAGCGGGATTCCGCCCGTGGGAAAGGCGTCGAGCGGGCCGACACCGCTGCGGCCCTCGACCAGGCCTGCCCAGAGTTCGTCGAGCCCGAGACCCAGGGGGCAGACAACGCCCATGCCGGTGATCACCACCCGTCGCTCGGCCGACCCACTCATGCACACGTCCTGTTCGTTGCTGGCCCGATGCGGGCCATGGCCATCGCGTTTTGGTCACGGTCCGCCGCCGAGCCGGGGTTCGACGACGATCACCACGTCGCACCGCTTGACGTCCGTCAGCAGCGCCACCGGCGAGACATTTTGCGCAGGCACCGGCCAGGGTACCAACCCGAGTCCGATCAGGAGCGTCTGGTTGACCGGCCAGCGGAATCGCTCGCCCACCCGGACGGCGGCCACCTGGGGCACCTCCACCTGGACTCGCTGCTGGTTCACGGGGGAGGCAAGCGAGACGGCGGCCATCCGCTCGATCTGGTCGATCCGGCAGCGGACCACGGCCTCCACGGCCGTCTTGTCGGTGGAGATCAGCGGGTGGATGTCGATGGCAAGGCCCTCGTCGCAGGCCGACGATTGCATCTGCCAGCCCGGCCAGGCGTCGGGCCGCGGGGCGATGTCCTGCACGTACGGCTGCGTGCGGCCTCCGGAGAGCGTCGCGGGAAGGCCGTTGGCCGCAAGCACCGGGCCCGTGGGGAGTTCGTGGCAGTCAGACCGTGACCGGAGTCGGGCGAGCACGGCGGCGGCCGTCTCACGGGGGGCGATCCAGGCCTGCACGCCGGGCGTGGCCGTTGGGATCGCGGTCAAGGCCGGCCGGGCCTCCGTCCGCCAGGCGGGGCTGTCGAGCCCGAGCACCCGAACCGTGAAGCGGTGCGGCCTGTCAGACTCGGAGACAAACCGCGAGACGATGCCATCGACCTTCGCCTGCATGTCGGCCGAGTGAAAGCAGGAGAGCGTCTGGGCGTTGGCCGAGAGCGAGGCGGGGCTCTCCCCGTGCCAGGCCGGATAGCCCGTTTCCTGCAGGATCCAGTCGACCACGTGGTGGTGGCTGTCCGGGCCGGCCTGCTGCACGAACGGGGCGATGTCGTAGGTCTTCCACACCTGCCCGGCATCGGCCGGGATCTGGCCGTGGGCCGCTGGCATGACCGCCATCAGCAGCACGGCGGCGAGGCCGAGGGACGACCGATCCATGGTCGATTCCTCCCGATCGGGGGTGGGGCGCGTCTGGCCGCGCGGACGGGTCAGGGCCGGACGAGAATCAGGCTCGCGTTGTGGCCGCCGAAGCCGAAGGAGTTGCTCATCGCCACGTCGACCTTCGCGTCGCGGGCGAACCGGGGCGTGTAGTCGAGATCGCACTCGGGGTCGGGCGTGTCGAGGTTGATCGTCGGGGCGATCACTCCCCGGGCCATCGTCAGGGCGCAGACGACCAGTTCGATGCCGCCGCTGGCGCCGAGCGTATGGCCGAGTTGGCTCTTCGTGCTCGAGATCGCCAGCCGCTTCGCATGCTCGCCGAACACCCGCTTCATCGCTCGCGTCTCAGCCCTGTCACCGAGCGGCGTGCTGGTGCCGTGGGCGTTGATGTACTGCACGCTGTCGGCGGCCAGTTCCGCGTCTTGCAACGCCATCGCCATGGCACGGGCGGCGCCGCGGCCCTCTTCGTCGGGTTGCGTGATGTGGCCCGCATCGCCACTGGCCCCGTAGCCCTTGAGTTCGGCGTAGATGCGGGCGCCCCGCTGCTTCGCGTGTTCCAGTTCCTCGATCACCACGACGCCCGCGCCCTCGGAGAGCACGAAGCCGTCGCGGTCAACGTCGAAGGGACGGCTGGCCTGCTGCGGAGCCTCGCTGCGGAACGACAGCGCCCGCATGTTTTGGAATCCGGCCAGACCGATCGGCGTGAGGGCCGCCTCGCTGGCGCCGGTCACCATCACGTCGGCGTCGCCATACTGAATCGCCCGCATGGCGCTGCCGATCGAGTTGGCGGCACTCGCGCAGGCCGTGGCCACGGCGAAGTTGGGCCCTTTGATCCCGTAGAGGCTCGACACGTGGCCGCTGGCCGAGTTGACCATCAGTTTTGGAATGGTGAACGGCGACACCTTGTCGATGCCCTTGTGGAGCAACCGCTCCTCCTGGGCCTCGAACTCCCAGAGCCCGCCGATGCCGGAACCGATGACGACACCGCAGCGGTAGGGATCTTCCGCGGAGAAGTCGAGACCCGAGTCGGTGACGGCGTCTTTGGCCGAGGCCAGGGCGAACTGCGTGAACCGATCGAGCCGCTTGAGATCCTTGAGTGAGGCGATGCCCTCGTTCTCGGGCTCCCAACGGATCTCACCACCGAACTGGACCCGGTAGCCGGAGACGTCGAACAGCGTAATCGGACCCACGCCGCTGTCGCCGCGCACGATCCGATCCCAGAACACGTCAATCGGCCGGCCCAGGGAGGTCACGACTCCTACACCGGTCAGCACAACCCGTCGCTTCATCGCTCGCTCCGCCATCCCTGCTTTGCGATCAACCGATCACGACTGGTTCTTCTCGATGAACTCCACGGCCTGGCCGACCGTCTGGATCTTCTCGGCGGCGTCGTCTGGAATATTGATCTCGAACTCCTCCTCGAGTTCCATGACCAACTCAACCGTATCGAGCGAATCGGCGCCCAGGTCCTTGATGAACGACGTTTCGGGCGTGATCTGATCCTTGCTAACGCCGAGTTGGGAAGCCACGATGTCGATCACGCGCTCTTGGACTGAAGCCACCTTATGAATCCTCCTGAGGCCCCGCTGCAGGCCAGCCGCATGGGCGGCGTGCGAGGCAGGGCAGTCTGACGTTTCGATCCCGGTGGCAGCCCTCCGAGGCTGCGCACCTTACCTGGGTTGTCGGGGAAGATATACCCGCTGCGTGCCGGACGTGTCCAGACCGGGAAAATCGCCGCACCTAACCGATCATCCCGCCGTCGACGACTAGGGTCTGGGCCGTGATGTAGCCCGAGGACGGGGCGGCCAGGAACAGTACCGCCTCGGCGATCTCCCAGGCCTCGCCCAGCCGCTTGGCCGGCACCCGCTTCTTCACCTCGTCGAGCAGCACGGAGCCCAGGGCCGCCGTCATGTCGCTGGCGATGAAGCCCGGCGCCACGGCGTTGACCGTGATCTTGCGGCCGGCGAGCTCCTTGGCGACGGTCTTTGTGAGCCCCACGAGCCCCGCCTTCGACGCCGAGTAGTTGGCCTGGCCGGGGTTGCCGATCAGCCCCGACACGCTCGCCACGTTGATGATCCGGCCGTACCGCTGCTGCATCATCGGCCGGCTGGCGGCCCGCATGAAGAGAAACGGCCCGCGGAGGTTGGTGTTGAGGACGGTGTCCCACTCTTCGTCGCTCATCCGGGGCAGGAGCGTGTCGCGGGTGACGCCTGCGTTGTTGACGAGGATGTCGAGGCGGCCGCACTTCTCGACCACGGCGTCGACCACCCGCTGGGCCTCCTCGGCCTTCGAGACGTCGCAGGGAACTTCTTCAACCGTGCCCCCGGCCGCGCGAATGCCGGCGGCGACCTGGGCGAGTTTGTCGGCCGAGCGGGCGGCGATGGCAACGGTGGCGCCGCCGGCAGCGAGGGCCTCGGCGATCGCCTTGCCGAGCCCCTGGGAGGCACCGGTGACCAGCGCCACCTGGCCGCTCAGATCCACCTTCAAACGCTTGGGTCCTGAAATGTCGTCCGCCATGACATCGATCTCCTGAAGAACGGGAACGAAAAAACCTGCTTCAAAACCCGCCACTCCAGCCCATGGCCGCTCAGTCGAACACGCCGGAGCAGGGCACGCTCCGGTCAATCCGCTTCATCAGCCCTCGGAGCACGCGGCCGGGACCGATCTCCCAGACCGACCGCACGCCGGTGGAGAGCATGTATGCCACGGACGCGTTCCACTCGACAACGCCGACGACCTGCCTGGCCAGCAGATCGCGAATCTCCGCGGGATCGGTGTGCGGCCGGGCATCGACGTTGCTGACCACCGGAATCCGCGGCGGCCGGAAGGCGACGGTCGCCAGGGCCGCTGTGAGCCGCTCGACGGCGGGTTGCATGAGCGAGGTGTGGAACGCGCCGGCGACCTCCAAGGGCACGCACTTCATCGCTCCGGCGGCGACCGCTGCCGCGTCGAGCCGCCGGCAGGCCTCGGTGGCACCGGAGACGACGATGTTGCCGGGGCAGAGCACGTTGGCCACCTCCAGCACGTCGCCGCCGCGGCACTCGTCGCAGAGGGCGACCAGCTGGTCGCGGTCAACGCCGAGCACGGCGAGCATGGTGCCGGGCCGCTGCTCCGCGCATTCCTGCATCGCGCGGCCGCGGATGTCGACCAGCCGCACGGCATCGTCGAAGTCGAGGGCGCCGGCGAACACGAGGGCGGTGTACTCCCCGAGCGAGAGTCCGGCGGTGATCGTGGCCGCGTCGAGCGGGTGGGGTTCGCGGCCGCGAAGCACTTCCATTGCCGCCAGGCTCGTCACGAGGATCGCCGGTTGACTCACCGAGGTGGCGTTGAGCCGGTCGGCAGGGCCGGAGCGGCAGATGGCGAGCAGGTCGTAGCCGAGCCGTTCCGAAGCCCGGGCAAAGAGCGCGGCGGCCTGGGGGCAGGTCTCGACCCAGTCGCCAGCCATACCGACCGTCTGGGCACCCTGACCTGGAAACAGGATCGCCGGGGCACCGGCCTCGCCGGGAGCGGTCGCGTTTGCCACGGGCCTCACTCCCGGCAGATCAGGCTTCGTCGGTCTTGACGACGGTCTTGCCCATGTACGTGCCGCAGTTGCCACACACGCGATGGGTCGGCACGGCCTTGCCGCAGGTTGAGCAGAACGTCAGTTGCCGGGGCGTGAGAAAGTCGTGCGCCCGACGGGACCGGGTCTTTTGGTTGGATTGACGTCGCTTTGGAACGGCCATGAAGTCACCTAAACGTGGGCTGTGAAGCCCCAAAGAGTAGCCGCCGGACCGGGCTGTGGTCAATCCGCCGCCGAAAACCGGCGGGAGCCAAACTCAAAACAGCTTTCCCGGCCCGGCCTTGGGGGGCGCGCCGAGGTGCTCGTCGCCCTTGGCGGTGAGCCGCCGGCCGCGGGGCGTGCGGACGATCAGTTCGCACCGCAGCAGGTAGGGCTCCACGTCGTCCTCGAGCGTGTCGGTGGCCGTGCTCATCGTATGGGCGATCGCCTCCACGCCCGCGGGCCCGCCGGCGAACACCCGCTGAATCGTCTCGAGGTAGCGGCGGTCGAAGCCGTCGAGGCCGAGTTCGTCGATCCCCTGCATTTCCAGGGCCGTCCGGGCGATGCCCACGTCCATCTGGCTGCCGGCCCGGCTGGTGGAGAAGTCGCGGATCCAGCGGAGGCGGTTGTTGGCGAGTCGGGGCGTGCCGCGGCTCCGCCGGGCGATCTCGTCGGCGGTTTCGTCGTCCATCGGCATCGAGAGCTTGCCGGCCGAGCGATGGACGATCGCCGCGAGTTCGGCCGCGGAGTAGTAGTCGAGGTGCTCGCGGACCACGAACCGGTCGCGAAGCGGGGCCGAGATCAGCCCCGCCCGCGTGGTGGCTCCCACGAGCGTGAACGGCCGCAGCGGCATGTTGATGGTGCGGGCGGCCACACCGTCGCCGAGCGTGATGTCGATCCGAAAATCCTCCATCGCCGGGTAGAGAAACTCCTCCACGGCGATCGGCATCCGGTGGATCTCGTCGATGAACAGCACCGAGCCCTCGGCCGCATTGGTGAGGTAGGGCAGCAGATCCTTCGGGGCCGAGAGGGCCGCCCCGCTGGCGATCTGGCAGGTGGTGCCGAGTTCCCGCGGGATGCAGGTGGCGAACGTCGTCTTGCCGAGGCCCGGCGGCCCGTCGAGCAGGATGTGGCCGAGCGGTTCGCTCCGCTTCCGCGCCGCGTCGATGGCGATCGAGAGCCGCTCATGCACGGCCCGCTGGCCGATCATTTCGTCCATGCGCTGCGGCCGCAGCGCGCGGTCTTCCGGCGGCGCGTCGTCGGTCGCGGCCTGAATGCTGGGCTGGCGGAAGGATTCCATGCTGTTCACCGGTTCACATGGTAGAGGAATCTGGCGGAAACGTGAAAGCCGACCGGCCGCAGGCCCCGGGGCGCGAGTGCTCGGGGCTGCCAGTGCCCCGTCGCCGGACGTTCGCTGCGCCCATCCTGGGCTCCGCTCCCTCGATGCTGACAGCGCGCCGGGGCGTGAGTGCTCGGGGCTACCCGTGCCCCGTCGCCGGACGTTCGCTGCGCCCATCCATGGGCTCCGCTCACTCGA
>Ga0164294_10001958_pt1 | contig 18808 bp, 18 predicted proteins | sample GEODES005metaG_FD_111479 | JGI IMG/M metagenome (GOLD analysis project Ga0164294, IMG submission 111479) | Oligotrophic lake water microbial communities from Sparkling Lake, Wisconsin, USA - GEODES005 metaG | ecosystem: Environmental > Aquatic > Freshwater > Lake | place: USA: Sparkling Lake...
CTGATCGACAAGGCACAGGCCGGCCGCCTCAGCTTCGAGGACATGGATGGCGGCACGTTCTCGATCTCGAACCTCGGCATGATGGGGATCGAGGAGTTCGACGCGATCATCAATCCGCCGCAGGGCGCGATCCTTGCGGTGGGGGGCATCAACCGCGTGGCGGTGGAAACGGCGGACGGCGACATCGGATTCGAAAGCCAGATCAAGCTCTCGCTCTCGGTAGATCACCGCGCGATCGACGGCGCGGCGGGTGCTGGCTTCCTGCAGACGCTGAAGGCGCTGATCGAGACGCCGGAAAGCCTGTTCGCTTGACCCGGCACCTGCCGATCCGGCAGGTCGCCTATTTCTGCGCCGACGTGCGCGCGGCGGCCGCTGCGCACCACGCGCTCTATGGCTCAGGCCCGTTCTTCGTGGCGGACAACATTCCGCTCGCGCGCGCGGTCCATCGCGGGGTCGAGCGGCTGCACGATCACAGCTCGGCCTATGGCCAATGGGGCGAGGTCATGGTGGAGTTCGTGCAGCAGAACAATCCCGGCCCCTCGCCGTTCCATGACCTCTATCCCGAAGGCTCGGGCCGCTTCGGGCTCCACCACGTTGCCGTCTTCGTCGAGGATGTGGACACCGCGCTCGCCGATCTCGCCGCGCAAGGCGCCCCTTGCGCGATGCGCGCCGAAATGACCGACGGCTTCGTCTATGCCTTCGCCGATACCAGCGCGAGCCTTGGCCATATGACCGAGCTCTATGCCCCGCGCCCCAGCCTCCTCGGCTTCTATGCCATGGTCGCCGAGGCCGCCAAGGAAGGCGCGCCGGAACGCGACCTCGTCACCACCGTCCGCCTGCGCTGAAAGCTGCTTACCATGACCACCAACCGCTACTGGCAGCTCGATGCCCACCCCAAGGGCGACGATTTCGCCAGCGCGCTCTCCTTCCGCGAAGAGCCGCTGCAGCCGCTCGCCGAAGGCGAGGTGCGCATCGCTGCGCAGTGGCTCTCGATGGATGCCGGCACCCGCATGTGGATGAGCCCGCGCACCGATGGCTACCAGCCGCCACTGCCGCTCGGTTCGAAAATGTCCGGTCTCGTCATCGGCCGCATCACCGAAACCCGCGATCCCGCGTTCCCCGAAGGCACCCTCGTGCGCGGCTTCGGCCAATGGGCGGACCATTCGGTGGTCACGCCAGCGATCGCCGGACTCATGGCGCTCGACGAGACCCTCCCCGATCTGCGCGAGCATTTCGGCGCGCTCGGCATGAACGGCTGGACCGCCCTGCTCGGCGTGCGCGACACCGCGCGCATTCAGCCCGGCCAGTGGATCGCTGTCTCCGCCGCTGCCGGGGCGACCGGCAGCCTGGCCGTGCAAGTCGCGCGCAATCTCGGCGCGCATGTCGTCGGCATTGCCGGCGGGCCGGCCAAGTGTGCTTACCTGACCGAGGAACTCGGCGCGGACATCGCCATCGACTACAAGGCGGACGACATTGCCGCGCGCCTCGCGGCCGAAGTGCCCGGTGGCCTCAATGCCTATTTTGACAATGTCGGTGGGCCGATCCTTGATGCGATCCTGCCCAATATGGCGCTGTTCGGCTGCGTCGCGGTCTGCGGCCTCGTCGCCGCCTACGATGCCGACAAGCCGCTGCCCGGCCCCGCGCGCTATGATCAGGTGCTGATGAAGCGCCTGCGCATCGAAGGCTTCTTCGTCCCCGATCACTTCCACCGCGCCGAGGAATTCATCCCCCCCTTGCGCCAGTGGCACGACGAAGGCCGCCTCGTCTCGCGCTTCGATGAAACCCCGGGCCTCGAAAACACGCTCGCCGCCTATGCACGGATGCTAAGCGGCGGCGCGATCGGCAAGGTGCTGGTGAAGGTGGCCTAGCTCCCCTCCCGCGCGCGGGAGGGGTTGGGGGAGGGCGTGCTGGCTCCCTGGAGCAGGATGACATCAGATAGAAACGTCGGCCCGGACTTGATCCGGGCCTTGGCTTTCTTCTTTCGACCCCGCGGCAAAACCAGAGCCTAACCCCGTGTCAAGCACGGGGTCACGGAAGACCGATAAGCGAAATGGCAGCGTAGGCTAGTCCGCCATCCACTTTTCCAGATTCTCATGGAAATACCGCACCCGCCGCTCCTGCCAGGCGAGGTAATCGCGCTTGTAGCCGCGCGAATGCAGGCCGCGCTGCTGGGCTTCCCACACCGAGACGTCCTGATCGATGCCGGGCCCGGCGGAAACATCGCCCCACTTGCCCTGCACGTGCGGCGCGGGCACCGAAACGTCGACCCATTCGGACATCGATTGCGAGTAATAGCGCGTCGTCCCCGCCGGGAAGAGCGTCATGTACCACATGTCGAAGTAGCACTTCTCGGGATCGGTCTCGTGCGGGCGTGCGCGCAGCCAGATATTGCCATCGGGCTTGAGGCTGAACGAGAGATTCGGGAAGATCGTGTAGTGCCAGTGGTCGGTCAGCTGGTCGTCGTGATAGGTCGAGAAGTCGAAGCCCTTCTCCGCCCCCTTCTCGCGCTTCGCCTTCTGCAGCGCCGCCCGGATTTCGCCCGTCTTGCCGCCGCGGAACTGTTCGGGATCGAGGTCCCAGAATTCCAGCTCCTCGCGCAGCATTTCGAGCGTTTCCGCCTCGCCGCCGCGCAGCTGTTTGGTGGGGCCGGCGCCGGGCATGAACATGCGCGCGTGGCCTTCGGGGTAGAGATCGAACTGGCAGTGGCTGTAGCCGTACTCCATCACGAACTTCGTCTGCGGATGGACGAAGGGCACGTGATAGCTCTCGTTGAAATTGTCCTGCACCAGCTTCCAGTTGAAGTTGCCCTCGATCGTCACCCAGTGCGTGCGCACCATCGCGTCCATCGGATAGGTATCGATCTGGTCGGCGATGGGCCCCATGAACTGGCGCAGCGGCGCGGCGTCCTTGTCCATGTTGATCCACACGAACCCGGCCCAGGTCTCGCACTTCACTTCGACGAGGTTGAGCTTGCCGCAAGGCGAGCCCTGCACGAAATCGGCCTCGTCGGGCACGACCTTGAGCTTGCCGGTGAGGTCATAGGTCCAGCCGTGATAGGGGCAGACGAGCCGCTTGGAATGGCCCTGTTCGCCAACGACCACCGGCATCGCGCGGTGCTGGCACACGTTGTAGAACGCGCGCACCGCGCCATCATCGCCGCGCACGCAGACAATCGTCTCGGGCCCGAAATCGGCGGTCAGCCAGTCACCCGCATTGGGGATCTGCGCCAGCGTCCCGGCAATCTGCCAGGTCTTTGTCCAGATCTTGTCCCACTCGCGGTCGGCCCATTGCTTCGAGAAATAGCGATCCGGAGTGATCGGCGCATTGCCCAGCGGCGGATCGGCGAGCGGCGAGATATCCGCGAGCGACGTGGCGCGGCCGCGGGCGAGTTCAGCCGAAGTCGTTGTCTGCGTGGTCATGTGATGGTCTCCTGTTTCAGGCACCGGAAAAATGTTGGTACGAAATGTCGGCGTGGCCGCGCGCACCGAAAGCATAGTCCGGCATCGCGCCGCGATCCCACATGTCGGTCGATGGAGCGACTGTACTCCAGTCATAGACCGCATGGCGATGCGAAATCTTCCATGTCCCATCGCGCCGCTCGAACCGGTCGAGATAGCGCCCGCCGGCCACCATGAAATTGTCGCCGTTCTCCGCCGGGATGTGGTGATGCGCGATGAAGTAGGTCTCGCCCTGCGCCTTGTCGCCGTCGACCTCGATCAGCACATTGCCGATCACGTGCTGCGTGCGGCGCATGCCGGCGAGGACTTCCATCACCCAGGGCACGAAATCCGCCGCGCTGCCTTTGTACATGCCGTGATCGTCGGTCGCATCGGGATGAAACACCGCGCTCACCAGATCGGCATCGCACCGGTCGATCCCGCGCGCGAGGCGGTGGACCAGTTCGGTGCAGGCCATCTTGTCCAGCAGCAGCGCCACGCGCGGATCGAGTTCAGCCGCCATATGTCAGTCTCCGGTGTAGAGGGGATCGTGGGGCATGCGCTGGCCGTGCCGCTTCAGGGTGCCATAAAGCGGCCCGTCCCACTGCGCGGTGGAAGGCCCATTGCGGCTCCAGTCGAGCACATAGCGGCGGTGCAGCAGCCGCCAGTCATCGCCGCGCCGCTCGAGCCGGTCAAGATAGCGCCCGCCGACGTCCATTTCCTGCGGGCCATCGGGCGAATCGACTTCATGCCAGGCGCGGCAATATGTCTCGGCGGTGGCAGTGCTGCCATCGATATCGATCAGCATGTTGCCCAGAAAATGCTGCGTCCGGCGCATGGCGGCCAGCGCCGGGATCACGCCCTCGGACCAGGCCGCAGCAGGCACTTCGCCCGTGCCGTAGTCCACCAGCGCATCGTCCCACCACACGCTTTGCAGCACGGCCAGATCGCAGCGGTCGATGCCGCGCGTATAGCGGTTCAGCACATCCATGATCGCCAGCCGGTCGGCGACGTCTCCCGGGGTAACCTTGCTCATCGGTTCCGCATCTCCTCGCGTCGGCAGCTGAGATCGTGGGGTGCCCGCGCGCCCCATGGAAACATCGTTTCGCCCCCCGGCAGATCGGCGGCCGGCTCGTCACGCACCCAGTCGACCAGTTCGCTGCGATGCGCGATCTTCCATGACCCGCCGCGCCGCTCATACCGGTCGACGTAACGCCCCGCGACAAACATGTCGCGCTCGCCGCCGTCCGCCGCGATCCGGTGATGCGCCTGAAAATAGACCTCTCCGAACGCGACGTCGGCGCTCTCGAAATCGATCCGCACTTGCCCGATCATGTGGTGGTTGGCCTTGTGCGGGGTCAGCACGGCTTGCGCAAATGCAACAAACCCCGGCGCGTCGCCTTGCCACCCTGCGCCATAGTCGGTCGTCGCATCCTCATGAAACACCGAGATGTGCAGCGCCGGATCGAGCCGGTCCTGCGCGCGCATATAGTCGCAGCACAGATCGTAGATGGCCTGCCACGAAACAAGGCGATCAAGCGGGTCCATGGCCCTCACTCCCCTGCCGGATCTCTTGGCGCCAGATAGGTATCGAGCGTCTGGTGGAACTGGCGGATGCGGGCTTCCTGATAATTGCCCAGCGTCTGCCCGCGTTTCGCGGACCCCAGAAAGCCCTGATATTGCAGCGCGAGGTTGTCGGTATCCTGATCATAGACCCCGCCCAGCCCCGGGTTCATCCCCGGCGCCTCGGCATAGGATTGCTCCACCGTCAGCCGCACCGGCTCGGGCGGGTGCTCCACTGGTGTGCCCGGCGGCACGAGTTTGAGGAACATCAGATCGAACAGCGAGCGCGATGGATCGTTGCCGATGGGTCGGAAGCGGTAGATCATCGGCAGCGAGACGCCCGGGAACAGGCACATGTTCGGGAACAGGTGATACTCGATGGAATCGAGCATCTCGCTGTCCGAATAGACATCAAGCGGCACCCCCAGATCGGTCGACATCTGTTCGCGCAGCAATTGTGCAGCATAGGAGCGCGCGGTCCGTCCTTCGGGCAGCGGGCCACCGCCGACGCGCAGCTTGTCAAATAGCTCCGCCTCGGTCTGCGTGCCGGTATAATGCGGGCTCGCCACGCCGATGGTGTGGACGAAGCGCGTCACATGATCGCTGAACAGGTCGTACTGCGCATTGGCATCCGCCGCAGTCGGCAGGGCCTGCGCATGGGTCTCGTAGACGTGGTAGGCCTCGAGGAAAGCCTCCTGCGCCGCCTTCCAGTTGGTCGGCAGCTCCTTCTGCAGGTGCAGCGAAATCCGCCGGTCGGCCAGATCCCAGCGCCCGGTGAAATGCTCGGCGAGCGGCCCGAGCTGGTCCCTGAGCGGGCGCGCCTCGTCATCGAGGTTGATGAAAATGAACCCGCCCCAGGTCTCCATCCGCACTTGCGGCAGCTGGAACTCCTCATCCTTCACATGCGGAAAGTCCCAGCGGCAGGGCAAGTGCACAAGCTCGCCTTCCAGGGACCAGCGCCAGCCGTGAAACGGGCAGCGGATCTCCGCCGCATTGCCGTTGGTGTCAGACCGCTTCAGCTGCGTGCCACGGTGCAGGCACACATTGCGATAGGCGCGGATTTCGCCGTCATCGCCGCGCACGATCAGGATCGACCAAGGCCCGATATCATACGTGATGTAATCGCCCACCTCGGGCACATGCTCCTCGCGCGCGGCCCATTGCCAGGTGCGCGCCCACATCTGCGTGAACTCGCGCGCCATGAAATCGGGGCTGGTATAGCGCGCGTAGTCGATATCGGCATCGCCGGCGAAGGCATAGGCCTCGGCGATCAGCGCGTCGGGCACCTCCTGCCCGTCGGCAAGGATGATGTCACGCGTGCTCGGGCCGGGGCAGCGGGCTGCGCCGGGCTCAGCGGGGAGAGGCAGGCTGGTTTCTAGGTTCATGGCCCTTATGGCTCCTTCGCACCCTTGTCTGCCTCTCCTGCCGCGCGATCAATAGCGGACCGTCACCTGCATGCGCACCGTCCGCGGCATTGCGCCGTAGCCGATGATGTCGCCCAGCGTGGCGGCATTGGTGCCGGTGCCCGCGCCGGTCAGCGGCGCGGTGCCGCCGCCGATGAAGTAGAACTTGTTGGTCAGGTTCTTGCCGATGACGGCGATCTGCCAACGGTCGTTCTCGGCGCCGATCCTGAGGCCAGCATCGAGCACGGCATAGCCGTCCTGACGGGTGAAGGGATCGCCAAAGCTCGAACCGAGGTACGAACTCGAGGTGCGCGTATCGATGTTGCCGCCGATCTTGAGGCCCTTGCCGATCCCGGCCTCATAGGCAATGCCCGCAGTCGACGTCCATTCCGGCGCGGCCGAGGTTGGCACGCCCGAAAGGTCCTGCCGCTCGATGCCGGCCACCTTGAGCGAGCAGCCCGCCGCGATGCTCTGGCCCGACCAGCACGGCGCGATGAAATTGAGGTAGCGGGCCTGGTTGTAGTTGAGCGAGCCGTGGAACGAGAGGCCGGGAAGACTGCGCGGGGCATATTCCAGTTCCAGCTCGACACCCTTCGACCGCGCTGCACCGGCATTGTAGGTGACGTAAGCAAAGACCTGCGAGTTGAAGAAGTCGATCTGCAGGTCGGTGTACTTGTAGCTGTAGAGCGTCAGGTTGGCGCGCAGCTGGCGGTCCATCAGCGTGGTCTTGATGCCCGCCTCGAAGCCGCGGCCGCGTTCCGGGTTGAACGCGAGGTCCGCGCTGGGGTTGTTGGTCACCAGCGAGGAGTTGATCGCGCTGTTGGAGAAGCCGCCCGACTTGTAGGCGGTCTTGTAGGCGCCGTAGACCATCACGTCAGAGCTGGGCTTCCAGCTCAGCGTCACGTCAGGCGACCAGTCGTTGAAGGTCTGGTCCCCGAGCAGCGTGCCATCCTTGGCCGCGCTTTGCGGGCGGAACAGGAACGTCAGGCCCGGGTTCACGTAAGGCTGGGTGAAGAAGCTGTCCTTGGTCTCGTGCGTGTAGCGCACGCCGGCGGTCGCCTCGAGCGTGGGCATGATCTTCCAGATGAGCTGGCCATAGGCCGACCAGGTCTGGCCGTCGGTCGCCGAATCCTTGGCATAGGAAACATAGCGCATGCCGGTCGGTGCGGCGGAGTTCTCGCTGCCCGCGAACAGCACCGTCTGGAAAAACGTGCGCTTGGTCTTCTGATAGAGCCCGCCGAACATCACGTTGACCGGTGTTTCAAACTTGGTCAGCGCGCGCACTTCCTGGCTGAAGGCGTGGTAGCTGGCGTTCTCCGTCGCCCAGACCGGACCGCCGAGGAAGTCGCAGTCGCAGCCGAACTTGTTGTTGTTCCAGTTGTAATTGGTGACCGAGTTAAGGGTCACGTTCTCCATGTCGTAGTTGATCGTGCCGGTGACCTGCCACGACTTGTAGGTGTTGTAGAGATCGCCGTTCTCCCGCGCAAAGGGCGTCGCCTTGGCAATCTCGAGCGGGAAATTGTTCTGATAGAGTTTGAAGCCGCCATCGCATTTGTAAGCCGGGTTGACCGCGGTAAAGCCGGTCGGGCAGCGCACGGCCGAATAGTTCCAGCCGTTGCCGATGGTGTCGTTCCACGAACCCGACGCCTTGAGCGTTGCGGTCAGGCCGCCGCCGCCATCATACTTCAGCGTGGCGCGGCCGATCAGCTCGCGTTCCTGCGGCTGGTCGGCCGCAGAGGGTGCCGCGGTCAGGGCGGTAGCCGCAAAGCCCTTGGCCGCGTCGAACGTGGTGTAGGTCTGCGATCCGGCCGCGTTGCGGTAGAGCCCACCGAACATCTTCGAACCGCGCACCGCTAGGCGCAGGCCCCAGCTGTCCGAAAGCGGCGTCGAATAGACAAATTCGCCGTAGAGCTGGCGGGCGTTCGCCTCGTAACCCACGCGGGCCATGATCTCGCGGTCCTTGCCGGGATCGGCCGTGGTCAGGCTGATCACGCCCGCGGTCGCGTTCTTGCCGAAGAACAGCGCCTGCGGGCCCTTCAGGATCTCGACCCGCGCAAGGTCGAAGAAGCCCTCGTTGATGACGCGGCCCTGCCCGTAATAGACGCTGTCGACCACGATCGCGACCGACTGCTCGATGCCGATCGAAGTGGCGTTGGAGCCGATGCCGCGAAGTGTGAGCTGCGCGCCGGCGCCGTTCGAGGCGCGCGCCACGGTGAACTGCGGCGTGGCCGCGGCGATCTTTTCAAGGCTGGTGAGGTCGCGCGCCTGCACGGTGGCGGCGCTGATCGCCTGGACCGAAACCGGAATGCTCTGCACGCTTTCGTTGCGGCGGCGGGCGGTCACGATAATGTCCTCGACGCCGGTCGAGGCGGGGTTCTCGGCGGCTGCGGCAGCGGCCTCTTCGGCGGCGAGCGCCGGGTTTGCGGCCAGCAGCGCACCGGGTGCGAGCAAGGCCAGCGCGGCGCCGCGCGCCGTGCTCGAAAGGAATTCCAGTCGGACTGAATCGGTGTACCGCATCTCGTCTCTCCCAGTTTTCTTGTCGCCGCCCGGATTCTTTTGGGGGTCTGCGAACTGGAACAAGGGTATCAATACTGCGCGTCTGCTCAACTGTTTATGCGGAAACTGACTACTTTTGATAGGGAAACCGGCAGCAGTGCCGGAAGTATCAGGCGCCTTCGCGCGGCCTCACCCGGCAACCGTGATGCGCACGTTGACAGGGCTGCCAATTCCAATCCGGGCCGCCTTCTGCACCGCCACTTTCACCGGCAACAGATAGCCGCCGCCGCGCGGAAACAGCGATGTGGTGAACGGCACGCCGTCAAGCTCGGCCGCGACGGGCACCACGCCCCAGCCATAGCTGGCAAGCCGCGCGGCATGGCGCAGTTCATCGACCCATTCATCGGGCACGGGCACAAACAGGAAGGGGGCCGGACCGCGCCATTCAATCACGGTGCCCGCAAACGCCGCGTCGAACAACGGCTCCGGCCCTGCCGAACCCATTACCAGACGTGCGGTTCGCCGTTCCACTTGCGGAACTCGCCCGTGCCTTCCAGCGTCCATTCCGCGCCCAGCTTGCGCAGGCCGGCGGCGCTTTCCGCAGGGGTGATCTGCGCGTGCGGCCCGCCCATGTCGGTCTGCACCCAGCCCGGATGCACGAGGCCGATGACGATGCCCTTCGGCTTGAGATCGATCGCCACTGAAGCCATCAGCCGGTTGAGCGCTGCCTTGGCCGAAGCATAGGCATACATGCCGCCCATCGGCCAGGTCGAGGCCCCGAGCTGGCTGGTCACGTTGATCACGCAGGCGCCCTCGCCAAGGCGCGGCAGGAAGGCCTGCAGCACGCGCAGCGGCCCTTGCACCATGATCGCGAAGGCCTCGTTCCACGCGTCCCAGTCCGCGCCCTCGAGCTCGTTAGCCACGGGTCCGGTCACGCCGGCCACGTTGTAGAGCACATCGATCGCGCCATCCCCGCTGGCTGCCGCCGCGGCGCGCACTGAGGCATCGCTGGCGACATCGCACGGATGGATGGTCAGCAGTCCGCCGGAAGACGCGGCAAGCTCTTCGAGCGCAGCGCTCGCCTTGCGCGGCAGCGCGATCACGGTATCGCCCGCAGCCACATGCTGCGCGGCCAGCTCAAGCCCGATGCCGCGCGCGGCTCCGGTAATCGCAACGGTTGCCATGGCGTTATGTCCTTCCGATCACAGCTTCAGCAGCTGCTTGCCCTTGTTCGAACCCGAGAACAGCCTCTGCAAAGTGGCAGGTGCATTCTCGAAGCCATGCTGCACGTCTTCGCGGTAGGCGAGCTTGCCTTCATTGACCCACTTGACCAGCCGGCGGCGGATCTCGGGGAATTCGCTGGCCCAATCAAGCACGATGAAGCCCTGCATCCGCGCGCGGCGGAACACGAGGTTGAAGTAGTTTTCCGGTCCTGCGGGCAAGTTGCCGGTCTCGTAGCGGCTGATGCCGCCGCAGATCACAACGCGCGCATTCGTCGCGATGCAGGCGAGCATGTCGTTGAGGATCGTGCCGCCGACATTGTCGAAGATCACGTTGATCCCGTTCGGCGCCAGCTCCTTTAGCTGCTTGCGCACCGGCCCCGCCTTGTAGTCGATGGCGTGGTCGTAGCCAGCTTCTTCCTTGAGCCAGGCGCACTTTTCAGGCCCGCCGGCAATGCCGATCACGGTGCAGCCCGCGATCTTGGCGAGCTGGCCGACGATAGACCCCGTCGCGCCTGCCGCGCCCGAGACGACGACCGTATCGCCCGCCACCGGCTCGCCGACCTTGAACAGGCCGCAATAGGCGGTGACCCCGGTGGTGCCGAGGATCGAGAGCATCGCAGTCGGCGGCAGATCGGGCATCGCCGGGATCAGGCCTTCGCCATCATGGACGAGATATTCGCTCCAGCAGATCGAGCCCGAGAGCACGGTGCCCACCGGATACTTGCCGCCATTGCTCGCGACGACTTCGACGATCCCCGAGCCGCGCATGACATCGCCGATGGCCATCGGCGCGACGTAGTCGGCAATGTTCTCCATCCAGCCCTTCTGCGCGGGATCAAAGCCGAGGTAATGCGTCTTCAAGAGCATCTGGCCCGGCCCCGGTTGGGGCAGCGAGGTGGTCACCAGCTTCAAGTCGTCATCGGCGATGGGGCGGCCGCGCGGATGTCCATTGAGCAGCCATTGGCGGGTTTCAGTCACACGAGGTCTCCCAGAAGCGTTGTATTGAAGCCGAGACTAGCGGCAGTGCCGCGCATCCGGACCTACCGAATTGAATGAGCCCCAAAGGGCACGCCCACAGGTCCCTACCGCACCATCCCCGCCATGCGCGTGGCGAGCGCCGGATCGCGCGGATCGTTCCAGTCCTGTCGCGCGGCCATTCGCCAAGGCTCGCCGGCTTGTGCTTGAAGTGCTTGGCCATTTCCTCCGGGGAGACAACCAGCGGCGACTGGGGCTGCGCGTTGTACCACCGATAGAACTGCGCCATGCCGTCATAGATCGAGAGCGGCTTCACCTCGGACGATCCCGTCACCAGCAGGCTCATCGCTGAGGCAAAATCGTCGGGCGTCAGGCTCTTGAACACGATCGGCTTGCCCGAAACGGCGCTGAGGATCGTCGCGACCTCGTCACCCACTAGCGCCTCGGGCCCGCCGACGCGGTAGCGCCCGCTCGGCAGTTCGGGGTTCGCCAGCGCCTCGACCATGAAGGCCGCAACGTCATCGAGGCAGATCCACGAGATCTTGAGGTCAGGCTTGGCCGGATAGGCGAAAATGCCCTTGCCCACGATTCCGGGCTTGTTCCAGCTGCGGATCATGTTGTCCATGAACACGCGCGATTCGATGATCATCCATTCGCAGCCGCTGCCCGCAATCGCCGCGATGATGTCGCGCCGGCCGTCCATCGCCGGGCTGCCGATATCCTCCTCGGCGATATGGCAGCTGGTGTGGAAGACGATGCGCTTCACGCCGTTCGCCCTGCCCGCCGCGGCAATGTTCGCCCCCATTTGCTGCGCCAGCTCCCGATCGAAGACGAACGGCAGATGTGCAGCAATCGCATCCATGCCTGCCGCCGCCGCAATCATTGAAGCCTCGTCGTAGATATCCGCCGCAACGGTCTCGACATGCGCAAACTCGGTGCCCGCCAGCGCCTGCGGATTGCGCAGCGCGGCGACCGGCGTCATCCCCGCCGCCTGAAGCCGGGTCAACAGCGGATGCCCCTGGTCGCCCGTCGCGCCCAGTACCAGAATGCGCATGATCAGCTATCTCCGTTCAAGAATTGGCCAGCCGCGCGGCCGTCCGCCCCGCAATGCAGCCGAAAGTGAGCGCCGGACCGAGCGTGCCGCCCGCGCCGGCATAGACGCTGCCGGTGGGGCAGGCGATCACATTGCCCGCGCCGTAGAGCCCCGGGATCGGCTCGCCATCTCCATCGAGCACTTGCGCCGCCGCATTGGTCTTCGCCCCGCCGTTGGTGCCGAGCGCACCGAGCTTGAGCTGTACCGCATGAAAGGGCCCCTGCACGAGCGGACCCAAGGTCGCTGCCGCACCGGGCCGCGAACGGTCCCCGTAGAAGTGATCGTACTTGCTGGTCCCACGCCCGAAATCCGGGTCCTGCGCCTCTGCAGCATGCGCATTGAAGCGCTCCACCGTCTGCAGCAATTGCGCAGCATCGATATCGATCCTTGCCGCCAGTTCCTCCAGCGTATCGGCCACGAAAACCCAGTCCGGCAGCGCATCGGTGGGCATCACCGGCCCGATCGGATAGCGCGCGCGATATTGCGCATCGAACACCAGCCATGCCGGATTGTTCGGATAGTCGTAGGTCGCCGGATCGAACTGGTGGAATGCGCCGGCGAGCGAGGAGTAATTGATCGCCTCGTTGCAGAAACGCTTGCCCGCCCGGTTGACCATGAGGCCGTGCGGCAGGGTGCGCTCGATAAGCACCGGCGCCGCGCGCTGCTCACCCCCGCCCCAGGCTGCGCCGCCGATGGACAGCGTCGGCACCCACCACGCCGAAGTCATGTTGCCCAGCCCGGCGCCGACCGACATGGCGAGCTTCAGCCCATCGCCGGTATTCCCCGGCGGCGAGGCCGGCATATCGAGCGGGCCGCGCAGGAACGTCTTTTTCAGCGCCTCATTCCACTCGAACCCGCCCGTCGCGAGAATGACCCCGCGTGCTGCAGATATGCTGCGGCCTCCTGCAAATGCCACACCGACGACACGGCCATCCTCCACGATCAGCCGCTCGGCCTTCATGCCCAGCTGCGGCTCGATCCCGCGTGCGAGGCAGGCGGCCAGCAGCCGCCCGACCATCGCCTGCCCAAACCCGCGCAAGTCCGCCTCGGCGCGGCGTTTCAGCTCCGCCGGATCGACAAATCCGCTGCTGCCGCCGAGCGGCGTTTCGCGCAGCATCATGCGCTGGATTACGCCGTCGCTGAACACCTTCTCCGCCCAGGGCCCCAGCGTGGTGAAATCGAACAGTTCGTTGTCGAGCGCCCGCCCGCCATCCGGCTTCGCGCCGGGCCGGTCGAGGTAGTAGTCCGGATAACCCGGCAGGATGCTCACCGAAAGCGCGCCTGCTGCCTCCAGAAAACTCAGTGCATTCGGCGCCTCGCGCACGAAGGCGCGCAGCACATCACCGTCCATCTCGCCGTGATCGAGGCTACCGAAATAGGCGAGCGCATCTTCCTCGCTGTCGGTCAGCCCTGCCGCCTGCATCCGGGGGTTGTTCGCCGCCCAGATGATCCCGCCCGAAACAGCCGCCGTGCCGCCCAGCCGCTCGCCCTTCTCGACGAGCGTAACCTGCGCCCCTGCCGCATGCGCGGACAGCGCCGCCGCCATGCCCGCCGCGCCAGCGCCGATTACCAGGACGTCGCAAGCTTCGCTCACCTCACAGCCCCCCAGTCACATAGAGGCACTGGCCGGTCACCCAGCTCGAGGCCGGCGAGGCGAGGTAAAGCGCCGCTGCGGCGATATCCTCCTCGCGGCCAAAGCGCTGGAGCGGAATGCCGATCATCTCGCGTAGGGCCTCGCGCTTCGCTTCGTCCCCGGTGCGCATGCAGTCATTGAAATTCTCGGTCGGGATTGGGCCCGGTGCGACGGCATTTACGCGGATCTTCGGCGCGAGCTCGCGCGAAAGCGTCTGGGTCAGGCTGTTCACCCCGGCCTTGGCCGCGCCATAGGGGCCGTTCTTCACTTGCGGTCCGTAGGCTGCGCGCGAGGAGGTGTTCACGATCACGCCGCCCGCCTCACCCATGGCCTTGGCCGCAACGACCGCCCCCATCCACACCGCTTTCAGGTTGAGATTGACTTGCGCGTCCCAGCTCTCCTCGGTGGTCTTGGTCAGATAGCGCGGGTTGCCATCGGGAATGCCGCCGGCATTGCTCACCCAGATGCCGACGGGCCCCAGTTCCGCCGCCGCGCGTGCGGCGAGATTTTCGAGCGCCGCCATGCTTGTCGCGTCCGTCGGCACTGCCACCGCCCGCCGCCCCCGCGCGCGGATTTCCTCGGCCACCGCCTCGATGTCCGCCGCCGTGCGCGCGCCCAGCGCGACATCGGCGCCAGCCTCGGCCAGTGCAATCGCAATCGCCCGCCCAATCCCCTTGCCCGCGCCGGTAACGACCGCGACCTGCCCGTCGATACGGAACCCGTCCAGAATGCTCATGCGGTTTCGACCTGCCGTTCCATTTGCGCCACGCGCGGATCATTCGGCCAGACCCATTCCTGGCCGATGACCTGCTCCACGGCGAGGTGCGCCGGCACCCGACCCAGCCCGATCATCTTGTCGCAGGTCTGGTGGAAGCTGTAGATGCGCGCTTCCTGATAGCTCAGCGGCACCGACTTGAACCCGTCGCTTTCCATCGACTTCTGGATCGCCTCGCCGAACTGGGTGTCTTCCTGGATGATCGGGCTCATTTCGCGCCCGCCCTTGCCGTCAGGCAGGGTCCACAAGTCCGGCACCGGCCCGTCGCCCCAGTCGAGCGCCATGGTGATGAGCTCAAGCCGGGTGGTATTGAGGCTGGTCGGCCAGAAGATCAGCGGCGGAATGAAGAAGTTGGACAGCGGCGAGACCCAGTTGGGGAACATCGTGTAGCTCTGCGTGGTGGTCCGCCCCAGCTCGCCCACCGTCTCCACCGATTGCCATTCGGGCGGATTGTCGATCGCCCGCACATGCTCGCGGTTGGTGTTCTTCGGCGGCGGCGCGATCATCCGCGCGTGGCCGCCGGGGAACATCGTGTTCACGTTGCGCTTGTGATCGACGAGCGGCGCGACCGTCTCGGCGTGGATGAAGGGCACATGGTAGACTTCCATGTTGGCCTCCATCGCCACTTTCCAGTTGCACTTGAGATCGAACGACTGGCGCGACGCGAGGCGCATCCGGTCGAACCCGAACTCCTCCCATTCGTCCCAGATCGGGCCCATCCACTCGCGCAAGGACACGGCATTCTCATCGAGGTTCACATAGATGAGCTTGCCGTACATCTCGCAACGCACGGAAATCAGGCTGCGGCAGCTTTTGTCGAGACTCGTGAAATCCTGCGATTCCGGCACACCGACGAGCTCGCCGTCGGTCTTGTAGGTCCAGTTGTGATAGCCGCACATCAGCCGGGGGCTGCGCCCGCGCTGCTCGGTGACGACGGGCGCGCCGCGGTGGCGGCAGGTGTTGTAGAACGCGCGGACCAAGCCATCCATGCCGTGGACGATGATCAGCGGTTGCCCCGCATTGTCCCACTGCATGAAGCAGCCGGGCTCGGGCACTTCATCGAGGTGCGCGGCAAACAGCCAGCTCTTCTTCCAGATATACTGCTGCTCGAGGTCGTAGTATTCTTGGCTGGTGTAGCGCCCGGCAGGCATGTCGGGCAGATGCGGGAAGCCTTCGGGCGGGCGGTCTCGCGCCGCTTCCCATTCCATCAGCCGCTTGATCGTCTCGACCGTCTGCTGATCCATCATCTGCCGATCCTTCCTTGGTTGGTGATCAGGGGTTCCCTGCGATCACCGATCTTGCGTCGTCGACGCGTATCGCCGCGCCGTTGATGAACTTGCTCTCGTCCGAAGCGAGGAACACCACCGTGTAGGCAATGTCGTCGGGCTCGCCGAGCTTGACCAGCGGGCCGCTGTTGAGCGCCTCTTCCGCGCCGCGCATCAGTGCGGCCTGCCGGCCCACTTCCATCACCATCGGCGTGAGGATGCCGGCGGGGTGAATCGAATTGCAACGGATGTTGTAGCCTTGGCGCGCGCAGTGGACCGCCACCGCCCGGGTCAGCCCCTCGACCGCGCCTTTTGCCGCGCAATAGGCCGCCACCGCGCTTTCGCCCTGCACCGAGGCGATCGAGGCCATGTTGATGATCGAGCCGCCGCCATCGTTCTCCTTCATCACCCGCACCGCGTGCTGGCAGCCGAACCAGGTGCCGTCCGCGCTCACCGCCATGATGAAGCGGTAGTCCTTCTCGGTCTGGGTCTCGATATCGCCCAGCTCGACCACGCCCGCGTTGTTGACCAGAATATCGAGCTTGCCGTGCCGCGCGACGACGTCGTCGACCAGCGCCTTCCACTCGGCATCGTGGCGCACATCGAGGTACTGGAATTCGGCCATGTCGCCCAGTTCGGCCGCGACCCGCTCACCGTTTGCGCGGTCCACATCGGTCAGGATCACCCGCGCGCCTTCGCGCACAAACATGCGCGCATCAGCCTCGCCCAGCCCCTTGGCGGCGCCGGTGATGATTGCGACTTTTCCAGCCAGCCTGCCCATTTTCCGCGTTCCTCTCACTTATGCCAAGTTCCCACCAATTCACCCCGGATGCTAGGCAGACGTTACTAGCAAAAGAGAGGGGTGAGGCCGTGACCACAGACGAGCTGCTGGCGCGCGAGGAAATCCGCGACATCCTCCACCGCTACTGCAAGGGCATCGACCGGCGCGACTGGGCCATGGTGCGTTCGTGCTTTGCCGATGATCACGTCCACAAGCATGCGACCATCGAGGGTTCGGCGGACGATTTCGTGCGGATGGCAAGCGCGGTGCTGAGCACCATCCCCGCGACGCACCACACCGTTGGCAACATGCACTTCGCCTTCGCCGAAGATGGCCTGAGCGTCGAGACCGAAGCCAACTTCGTTGCTTATCACCTCATCGAGGCCGGCCACATGGAAGGCACCCCCGTGCCAACAGGCGGCAAGGCGACCGACTGGATCGTCGCCGGGCGCTACCACGACCGTTTCGAGAAGCGCGACGGCAAATGGATCATCGTGCGGCGGCAAGCCTACCACGACTGGGAACGCGTCGATCCGGCAAATGTGTAAGATGCAACCCACCAGCAATCCCCACACCCGCTCACCCTGAGCCTGTCGAAGGGTGCTGGCGCGACGGGTGCGTCAGATACTTCGACACGCTCAGCATGAGCGGATGGGATGTAAATGAGTTTTGAAGAGGAAAAGCATATGCGACTGAACGGCAAGACCGCCCTTATCACCGGTGGCTCCTCGGGCCTCGGCGCCGCCATGACCAAGCGCTTTGTCGCCGAGGGGGCCAGCGTCGTGATCGCCGACATCGATGACGCGGGCGGCGAGGCGCTTGCCGCCGAACTGGGCGAGAAGGCGCGCTACATCCACCTCGACGTGACGCAGGAAGCCGATTGGGCAGCCGCGGTGGGCGGCATCGAGACGCTCGATTGCGTGATCAACAACGCCGGCATCACCACCGCGGGCAATATCGAGCAGGTCACGCTCGAACAGTTCCGCCACGAGTTCGAGATCGACGTCGTCGGCGTGTTCCTCGGCTGCAAATATGCGGTGGCCAAGATGAAAGGAACCGGCGGCTCGATCATCAACATGTCCTCGCTCGCCGGCATCCGCGCCAATGCCGATCTCGTCGCCTACAACGGCGCCAAGGCGGCCGTGGCGCACATGACCAAGTCGATCGCCGCGCATTGCGGCAAGAGCGGCTACGGCATCCGCTGCAATTCGATCCATCCCGGCGTGATCCGCACCCCCATCCTCGACAAGGTGCTGGCGCAGGTCCCCAATCCGGACGAAGTCTACGCCGGCTGGGTCGCCGTCCACCCGATCGGCCGGATCGGCACGCCTGAGGAAATCGCCGCCATCGCCGTCTACCTCGCCTCCGACGAATCCACCTTCACCACCGGCGCGGAATTCCGCATCGACGGCGGCAGCTCCATCTGATGAACCCGATCAGCCTCGCCTCGGGCGTGGTGCCCGAATTCGGCCCCGTCGAAACCATCCGCGCGGCAGCGTTCGGCGGTTTCGACCAGGTCGGTCTCTGGGTCGATCCCGCGACGTGGACGGAGGCCCAGACCCGCGAGGCGCGCGCCGCGCTGGCGGATACCGGCCTGCCGCTGCTCGATGTCGAGGTGATCTGGATCCAGCCCGGCAGCGACATGGGCCTGCATAAGAAGGTGATCGACGTCGGCGCGGAGCTCGGCGCCAGGAACGTGCTCTGCGTCTCCTCCGAGCCCGACATGGCCGCCACCGCCGCGCGCCTGCATGAGCTTTGCATCCATGCCGAAGGCTGCGGCATGCGCGTAGCGCTGGAGTTCGGCATCTTCACCGAGGTGAAGACCCTCGCCATGGCGCTCGGCGTGCTGGATCAGGTCGGCCATCCGCTGCGCGCGCTGCTGATCGATCCGATCCATGTCGATCGCTCACGCAGCCCGGTGGCCGATCTCGCGCAAGTGCCGCGCGAACTGCTGCCTTACGCCCAGTTCTGCGACGCGCCCGCCAAGCACCCCGACCCGGCCGATTTTGCCGCGATCATCGAAGACGCCATCGACCTGCGCGAGCAATGCGGCGAAGGCGCGCTTCCCTTGGCAGAGATGTACAAGGCACTTCCGCCCGGAATCCCGCTCAGCATCGAGCTGCGTTCCAAGGCCTTGCGCGACGGCTTCCCCGATCCCGGCGAA
>Ga0164294_10001961_pt1 | contig 18797 bp, 23 predicted proteins | sample GEODES005metaG_FD_111479 | JGI IMG/M metagenome (GOLD analysis project Ga0164294, IMG submission 111479) | Oligotrophic lake water microbial communities from Sparkling Lake, Wisconsin, USA - GEODES005 metaG | ecosystem: Environmental > Aquatic > Freshwater > Lake | place: USA: Sparkling Lake...
AAATTGAGATACAGTTTCTTGAGTTATGTTCCTATTGATCCAGTAGTCATGACAACTCTCTAACCTATCTAGAATAGATATATCAAAATTTTTTGTAGATTTAATTAAAGGCTTTTCTACATTGGAAGGGAGTTGAGATATGAAATTTTTATTTTTAAGCCATTGTTTGGCTTCATCTACTCCATCTAATTTTAAAGTTAATTTTACTAACGAATTTAAATCTCCACTTATGTTCTGTTTAAAGTCGAACCAGTTACCGCTATTTTTTTCTATTTTTAATACTGTATCATTATCGCTATCTCTATATAAAGGTCTTGCACGATATTCTTTACCATGATCTTTCAATTTATATCCTAAATCCGTAAGGACTTGAAAGACGTTTAATTCTTCCATTCTAATGCCTCTGCTATTACTGGAAAGTTATCTATGAATATTTTTTTACATTCATCAGCAATTAATCTGTGTTCTTTTTGAGTATTTTCTTGAGTTCTCAATTCGATATAATGAATCCAACTTCTTAAAGAACCTTTCATATACATGGTTGTTTGAGTTGTCAAAGGTAAAATCATTCTTGCTACTTCTTTAGCGATGCCATTATCGATCATGGTTTGATAACAATGTTCCGATAAAGAAAGAGTTTCTGCTAGTAATCCATTTAAATTATTATATTCTGGATGGCTTCTAGGTAAAAGATCTTCTCCAACTTGTCTATTCTTATTTCCTTGAAGCCTTAATTCTACATCTTCGTAATCGGTTGCTTCGCTATATCTTTGAGAGAACTCTTGAAAATTAAATGATCTGTGTCTTAAAATTTGAGCTGCTATAGCTCTACTAGTTTTAATTTCAATAGCCATATCTACCATTTCAAATGGACTCCAATGCTTGTGCTTAATAAGGAATGCCAACAACTTGGGTGCAGTTTCTTTATTGAATTGATTTGAAGGATTGCTAACTCTAGCATAATAAGCTATTAGATGTTCTGCTTTTTCTATTCCTGCTATTTCTGGTGCTGTGGTTGATATTAATTTTACGTTCATAGTATTTCACCATCATTTTGATTAGAGTCATTGAGTTCATATCGCTCTCTTTGAGAAGCAGATACATCATTCAAAGAGCCGCGCTCTTCAATATTAAAATTTTCTACTTGATAATTTAGATAATTCTGAGCCCATGTTTCTTTACCAGTGCAATCTAACCTTCTAACTAGATCTTGGTGACCTGCAGCATCTTTACCTTGAAATCTGGTTTTTGTTGGTATTAATTTATGCGTACCAAACGCTTGACCATCTAGAGCAAGCTCATCTAGAGTTTTTCTTCTAAAGATTGCTACGAAAGAAGCAAACCATTGAAGTCTGTCTGATAAAGAGATTACTGAGCTATCGTCAACTACCTCTGTGCCTTTTCTGTTAAAGCTTTCTCCAGTTCTATTTAGTTGCATTGCGGTAATAACTGGGCATTGAATTTCTTCTGATATTCTTTTGAGTTTATCGATTTTATCTCCAATCGCTTGATGCTCTGCCCAATTTTGACCTACCTTTTCTCCAGTTAATTTTATATAATCATAAGCTATCATAGCTTGATTTCCTCTGCCGACTTTTGAAAGATACCATCTACGGATAATAGAACAAATTTGATCTATGTTTTTATTACCAACGTGATAATGAAAATATTCATACTTCTTTACTTTACTCCAAGCTTCTCTTACCTTCTTTGTCATTTCTTCATTTTTACGCCAATTACCAGTTTCAAGATACCAAACTGGTACTCCACTCAAAGATGCAACCATTCTTAATTGAATATCTACAGTTTGCATTTCGGTGTCCAGAATCAAAGTCTTAGTTTTATTTTTTGGGTTAATGGCCGTTTTAAAGCAAATATCATTTAGCCAAGTTGATTTTCCTTGTCCAGGTCTGCTAGCAATAGCATAAATATTGCCATTTTTTAAACCACCATACATTCTATTAAATTCTGAATATGGAGTAATAAGTCCAGTTTCATCTTTAGGTGAGTTGCCTCTTTCTTCAATAAGATCTTCTACTCCTTCAAAAATATTAATTGGTATATCGTTCTCTGAATAAGATGATATTTTTTTATTATATATGCCGTCTATCTTACCAATTATCTCATCTAATGAATCTTCTGCATTTTTAGTAACATACTCTTTGAGGTTGTCTGCTGTTTGACAAAGCTCTCTTCTAACCCTAAATTTAATTAATTCCTTGCAAGCTGCCATAGTAGCTTCTTCTGTGATCTGAGAAAAAGTTAAATTATCTATATAATCAAAAATATTAATTTCATCTTTAAAAGATATACCTAAGTTCTTTATCTTTTCTGCTAGTAAGACTTTATCTACATTTTCACCTTTATATTTGATATTCTTGAATACTGAATAAATGGTGGAATGGACATCATTAAAGAAGTCATTTTCTGATAAAAACACATCAATATCCGCGAATAGATCTTGATATTTTAATAAGCCACTTAGGACATGTCGTTCAACTTGCAGGGAGTAAATCATTCAATATACATGATACCAAACTAAAAATTAAAAGTCAAGTTTTAACTATCCTCATCATTATCTTCTTCGTCTTGCTTTTCGTTATTTCTATTAATTAAATCTGTGGTAGCTTCAAAATTTAATTGATCAACGCTTTGGCCCCATGTATTTAAATAATATAAAAGTGCCATAGCATTTATTTGATTATCAAATTTTGTATATACTTGAGGTTCGCCTTTTGCTGAGAAATTAAATAAAATATATCCACCATAACTGCACTCATCAATCTGTTTTAATAAAGATTCTGGGAAGTTGAATTTCTTCTTATTAGTCACTATAAAGTTTTACACTTAAATAATAAGTACGCCACATTTTTCTTCTATATATTGTGGTGATAAATCTTTAAGATCATTTTCATACAATTCTATGAATTTAAATCCATTAGTGTCTATCCATTTTTCTTTTTTAACATCTCTTTTGATACTTTCAAGATATTTTAATCTAGAGTTATCATGAAAAAATTTATTGAACGATTCATGTTGAGAACCTTGTATCTCTACGGCTATTTTTTTTGTTGCATTTAATAAATCTATCTTAAGCATGCTTCCATAAACAGGAAACTCTTCATAAACTATATGATTTTTCCAGTAAGGATAAAAGAATGCTTTGAACTTATATTGAAGCTTGCTTCTGCTTTTTGCTTCCCAATTAATCAAGTACCTTCTGACATTCTTGTTAACGAGTTTTCCGTTAACATTTAAAAGCCTCATAGAGCTAATGTATTGATAAATTTATTATAAAAATAATCTACAATAGGCCTATTATCTTCTAAATAAGATCTAAGATTATCTATACCTTGATGTTGCTTTTTTAAAGCTAAATTTTCTTTTTTAAGCTCTTCTATTATTTCATCTGTAAAAGTAACCCATGCTCCTTTGGCAGAGGCAAACTCCCAAGAAAGAATTTGATCAATAATCTCGTACTCTTTCCATACTGAAGAACCATCTTTTCTACCATACTTAATAGGATATTGAATTTTTGAATTTGTAGTTTCATTGGTTGATTTTTTAATAATGATTTTAACATTATGTCCAATTATCTTATTCTTGATTTGATCATATCTTTCATTTGGTTTTTCGAGTATAAGATCTTTACCGAATTTTGGTTCAAATTCAAGAATCCAATTAGCAAAATGCAACAGAGCATTTCCACCAGTTGCAGTAGTTTGGCGAACATCTTTATTAGCAGCATATGGATCAAGTTTAATATCAGAGCGCACTTGACTTATAAAAATAGCCATATGACCACGTTTAGAAAGAGCCAACGATATTCTTTTCATAAGCATTGAGGATATTACTGCGCCACCTGCAACTTTTGTCGCTTCAGTCATACTTTTAAGACTATCACCTTTGGTCATTAATCCGTCAACTGAATCCAGTATGAACATATATTTTTTACCTTCATCATTATTTTGAATGAGGTCTTTCATAAGCTCAGAAACCGTTTCAAAAATATTACATTCAAAAACAAAACATGTGCCGTCTTCCCATTCTTCAGCAGAAGTTACAAACTTTATTCCAGACCTTTCTTTAATTTCCTTACTTAGTCTTCCTTCAGCTTTAAATAATAGAGCTTTAGAATCCTTTACGGTTTTAAGAAAATTCTTCATTACTTCTAGAGCTTCTGAAGTTTTCCCACCCTCATTCATTCCTATAAATCTATGCAATCCTGGACATAGTCCTCCACTAGTAGCGATATCTAAATTTAAGCTACCAGTAGAGACTTTATAGTAAACCTCTTCTTCATAATTATAGTGATCATCTTTATTTTCTTTTAAAAATGAAGATAACCTGCTTTTTGCGCTTGGACCAGATGATTCAATAATTTCTTCTTTAGATTTTTTTGCCATATTATTATTATATAATGAATTTTAAAAAATGCAAGTTTAAATAAACTCTTTAGCTGTTCTTCCTTGTGCATTTATATTATTTGGACCTAAACCATAAACTGTATAGTTTCTTAAGCATAATTGCGCTGATGGGTCCCAATAATGTTCCTCTGTATCGTTTCTAAAAACATGCCATCCGAATTGTCTTCTAAAGAAAAAGTCTGAAGTTGTACAATCACCATTTTCTGGATATTGTAAACCTTGTTTTAACCATTTGCTTTTAGCATGGAAAATTTGTAAATAACCCCACCCCCAATCAAAACTTCTTATTTCTGGTTTATAATTTGGATCTTTATTTACAAAGACTTTTTCGTAATCTTGATATTCTTCTAATACAAATCTTCTAGCACTTATCATTTGATCGAATGGGCCATTATTTTTTAGTTCATTAAATATATTTATATAATAATCTGGTAGTATTGTATCTGCATCAATTATGGTTATTAACTCTGGATTCTCCATTTTTGACATAGCGTATGTGTAAGCTGCGCCTCTATTGAATCTGGCTGGTTTATTTTGATAAGTATAAAATTTATCAGTTTTAATTAATTTAAATTTTGAATCGCTACATATAGCCTCTAATTCTTTATCCTCTTTTGTATCTGTAGCCACATATATTTCATCAAAAAAATGATAATTATGTTTTTTAAAAATCTTTAGATAATCATTATAGTTAATCGCAGATGTGAGTGCTATGTGTTTCATTTTATTTCCTTATGAAGTCTAACAATGTTTTTGGTTTTTTGCAAACCTTTTTATCCTCCCCAACTTTTATTTCTTGTACTTCGAATTTAATTGGTTTATCTAGCTCTAAATTATCTTTAATCTTTTCCATAGCTATAAACTTCTTACCATCTTCTGTCAAAAAGAATGCTAAACTAGGCAAATTAGCAGGCTTGAGACCATGCCAGAAAGAATATCCTTTGTATGTTTTAATTAATTTTTGAGCTATTTTGACTTCTCTTGGCCAGTCTACCTTTTGGTTAATATATTTCTTAATTATGAACTGACAGAGTTTATGATTTGAAATTTTCAATATCCCAGTTTACCATCTTTTCTATTAGTTTGTCAAATGAAATTTTGGGTTTCCAATTTAATTCTTGTCTAGCTTTATTAGAATCTCCAAGTAAAAGCTCTACTTCTGCTGGCCTATAGAATTTTGAATTAATTTGAATTAAAATTTTCTTATCCTTAGATAGATATACTTCGTGCTCTTTTTCACCAATCCATTCTCCATTAATTCCAGCGAAACTAAAAGCTTTTTCTGCAAATTCTTTAATAGTATGAGTCTCGTTGGATGAGAATATATATTCTTTTGGTTCCCCAGAATAATTTAGGCTATATTTATCTTGATTTAACATCATCCAAACGCCTTCTATAAAATCTTCTGCATCGCTCCAATCTCTTTTCGCTTCAATATTTCCTAATTCAAGTGGTTGAAAGTCTTCATTATTTTTAATTGCATTGTGTATACGAGCTACATTCTTGCTGATTTTTCTTGTAACAAACTCTTCGCCTCTTCTAGTGCCTTCGTGATTAAATAGCCAGCCTTGAATTGCATATATCCCATAAGACTCTCTATAAACTTTTACTAGTTGTCTTGAGGCGGCTTTACTTGCTCCGTAAGGGCTTCTTGGTTTTAGCGGGTGATTTTCATCTTGTGGAGAGTATTGTACGTTCCCGAATTCTTCGCTAGATCCAGCTTGATATAATCTACACGATGGTTTATATAGTCTAATCGCTTCAAGAATATCTAAAACTGCTGTTGAATTCGTCTGCCAAGTTTGTCTAGAGAAATCCCAACTACTTGCAACGAAGCTTTGCGCAGCGAAATTAATAAAATAATCTGGTTGCAATTTTTCTACAGTTCTTGATATAGCATGAGAATCCGTTAAATCAAAATTAATAAGATGAAATCTATCAGACTTGATATGCTTAATATTTTCGTGATTATATACGCTCAGTCTTCTTACTCCGCCAAAAATAAGATAATCAGTATTTTTAAGTAAAAAATCTACCATGTGACTTCCATCTTGACCAGTAACACCAGTTACTACAATAGTTTTTCTATTATTGATAAGCTTACTTGCGTCTTCAATATTTAAGATATTGGAGGTATCTATTTTTTTTCCGTAATAGGTTTCTTTAAAATTCTGACTCATATTATTATATTATAACAATTTTTTATAAAAATCAATTATATTCGTCAAACCGTATTTAGCATTTTATTGTAGTAATCTACGTAACTCATTCCAATTTTATTATTAAATGCTAGATTATTCCATGGCGGGTCCCAACGACAAAAATGGGATATTATATTATTATCATTGTATTCTGTCCAAAATGAAAAATAATGATTGGGAATCTGTTGTGCGATTTCAGAATAAATTAAATTTATAATTGGTTGATCTGTACCCTTTTCTACATGTTTGTTTATTTTTTTATATTTTTCGTCTAGATCATATAGATTTTTAATTGTATTTTCTTTTATTATTGATGAATTATAAAGAAATATTCCTCCATTAAATCCATACTTATTTATATCGGTTTCTTGAGCTAAAAGATTATAGTCTTCTGTATTAGATGAATTAATTGGACTCCACATTGTAAAAAAATCTTTAATCGTGCTTCTTTCAAAATCAACAAATAAATTATTGCTTTCATTTAGCAAATCAAATAAAACATCGAGTTTGTCAAAAATCATGGTGTCGCAATCTAAATATAAAATCTTATCCCATGATTTAAAATATGTTTCAAAAACGTGATATTTCAAATGATAGGCTCTATCGTAAGTTTTTCCATTTGGAGATGAAACTGGAAGAAATAGTACATTATATTTATCTAGCTCTGGTTTTATTTTATGTTCTTTAGTTTTATCGTAAATTATGCAAATATCAATTTCTCCATGTTTATCTCTAATATTATTGATATTATATTTAATATGATTTAAATAATTTTCATCCGTACCGAATATGATTAATTTATTTACTTTATTACCCACCATAATGATCCATCTAGATTTAAACTTAAGTTATTATTAATGCAAAATTCATCTATTGCCTTTCTAACCCCAAAGTTATGTTCTTCAAATACTCCATAATCATCTCCAGATAAAATGCCACCCTTTTTAATTTTTAAAAAAGTATTAACTAAATCCTTATTAACTCCTTCATATGTATGATCGCCATCAATATAAATAAAATCAAAAAAATCATCTGGTTCTTCCTGTAGCTCTTGACTTGTTCCTCTTATGAAGATTGAGCGATTCCCAAATTTACTTTTTAATCTATTTGAAACAAACTGGTAAAATTGATCTCCTTTTTCATTTTCAACTAAATCGCTCATTTTGTCTTCATCCGAGTATTTTATATATGGATCTACAGAATACAAATGAAGATTATTAAAATTATTTAATAAATTAAAAGAATTAGAGCCAAATGCTACTCCAATTTCTGCTCCATATTTTGGATTTGGAATAGTTTCTTTTATTAATTTACATAATTTATGATGGTTCTCTCCCCATCCTCTATCGGAATTAGGAATTAAATCTTCTATCCATTTCATATTTTTTTACCTAAAATCCAACACTGAGCAACATTTTGTTCTTCATTTTTTATGATTCCATTACCAATTTGTTTTAAATATTCATGATCTGGCCAACCATGATTGTTAAAAATATAATTTAAATAATTTATATTTCCCCATTGACCAATTTCCATTATTTCAAATCCAGCAGATTCAAACATAACCGCTAATCCCATTGGATAAATTCCAGCAAAATGTATTGGTTGCATATGGGGTATATTAATAGTTGGAACGCTAGTAAATACAAATCCGCCAGATTTAGTATGTTCGTAAATTTTTTTAATTCCTTCGAATGGATTATATAAATGCTCTATTGTTTGAGAAAATAAAATAAAATCATAATCTTTGTCTTTTAAATCTAATGTATGTAAGTCTCCAAAGTCTTTATTACTATCGTATTCAACAAGTTCTTTAGATTTTGGATTTATATAATTTAATTCAAAATCTGTATCTGAAGTATATAGCATTTTATCTGGAATAATGTTATATTTAGAAATCCATTCTTTAAAATCTAAAATACATGGTATCCTTGGATAATCTCTGCCGTTAAACATTTGCTCTATTTTACCATCTTTATGTGTGTCTAGATTTTCATATTTTGCAAAATATGAATGATTCTTTTGAACTTTATTAGAGTGCAAATTTAATAAATCATTATATGTGTAGTGTTTCATTTTAATTTAATTAATATTTTTTCGGCGCAACCATTATAGCTATAGTATTGTTTATATACCTCTTTTCCAATATTTGTTTTTTTATCTACTTCTTCTTTTGATATAGATTTAAGTATATCATCTATATGTTCTATATCTTTTTCATTAACGATAACTCCGTAATCATTGAAATCTATCATATCATTAAATGGAATCCATGGTTTATCAGAAATATATACTGGAATAGATCCATGCTGTAATGCTTCGCATATTCTAAAGGATGTTGCGCCATATCCTCTTGGACATAAAGAAAAAATACTTCTAGACATTACGTTTGAAAATGCATCGTAGCTAATAGAACTTTCGAATAGATATCCATTTTTTTGTTTAAGATCATTATGTAATTTTTCTCTGATCCAATTATTTCTTCCATATATCACGCCTATAAAACTAGCAAAAATATCTTTATTCTCTATTTTTATATTTGGATTTGGTTGGCATATTAATGGAATTGAGTAATCCCCAATATAACCTCTTTTTGCTCCTCCACCTCCTTGTCCAAAAACATATATGTTTTTATATTCAAATGGATTTACAATACCATCGTCCCATTGAATTATCGTGAAGTAATCTTTGTCTTTATCTAAAGTATCTAGAAATCTATTAACTTCAGATATATCTTGCTGTGCATAGTCCTTTGAGATATAATAATTCGTCCAAAAAATTGGTAAATATGTTTTATTAATTATAGGTTTATTTTCTACGAACCAGTTATAAAAATATTCTTCAAATATTATTTTATTATTCTGAGGGTATTCATGATTGGTTTTAACCATGAATGGTGTTTCTACAATATTCATTGCCATGTGCAAGTATGAAAATGTATGCAAATTGTTTCTGGTTTAGCAAAAGATTTTATATACTCTAAAGAGCTTTCACTCATATTTCTTACAGATTCTCTTTGACCACCTGGAAATGGAAAGAAGTAATTTTTACTTAAATGCTTAATGTTCGGTAATGTATTATTATTACTATAAACTTTATGTATATAATAAGGCCCAGTTTTGTGCATTACCATGCCAATCTCATCTTCATTTTCATTTTTTAATACTGGGGTAGTATTTGATAGACCGTCAATAAAGTCTTTGCATATTTTATGATTAGGGATAGATCCCACCAGACTGTTCCAAGTCTCATTTTCACTTCCGCTACCAATAAAAAAATCATAATTTAACAATTCATCAAATTTTTTAATTTGAATAAAATCATAGTCCATATAAATTCCGCCATATTTATTAAGCAATTCAAATCTTAGAATATCAGATTTTGATCCTAAATTCTCAGTTTTATTAAAAAAATCTTTTTGAATTAATTCAAAGTCAATATTATTATCGTTCCATTCTTTTATTTCATAATCATTATTTATTTCTTTAATTTTTTGTAATGTAATATTAAATTTATCTGGTTTTTTACCACCAAGCCATATAAGATGAATAATTTTAGGTATCATATATTAAATAAAAATGGATACTGTTTATAAATCCAATCTTCGGCTATTAAGTATTTTTTAGCTAATTCAAAATTTTCCTTTACAGCGTTCATTTTTAATTCATATAATTTATTATCTGCATATTTTAAAATAATATCTAGTTCTTCTAATGAATTAAATTTAATTATGCCATCTGGATTAAAAAATTTATCTATAGTTGGGCATCCATGATATATTGGTATTACCCCAGTAACAAAACAATCAATAATTTTCTCTGAAAAATAAGATGCATACTTTCCATTTTCTACTACTATTGAATATCTATATAATTGACAAGCGTCAAATTTGTCTACATATTCCTCACCTTTTGCTTGAAATATATCTACATTTTTATTTAAAACAAAATTTTTGCATGCGTGTCTAAATCTATGCCCCTCTGTGAATGTTTTATTTGACAATATAAAAGATATATTTTTTTGTTTTGTAAAAATTTTTCTCTGCTCTTTATTGAATCTTGTCGCCCCATATGGATAAAATAATCCATTTTTACAGACTTTAATTAAATCATCACAAAATGTTAATATATATTTAAATTTATGTTGATTTTCATATGCAAATTGATATGCTGGGCCATTTACTGATGGTGGCTCTACTAGAAAAGCTATTGAATTAGAATCCGTATAATCCTTCAAGTATTCATCTGTAATAAAAGTATATTCATCTGCTGGTAATTGGTCTCTAGTCCAGTTAAAATATGTTGGTTCTGTCCATGCGCAACTAGACAGATCATGAGAAAATGAAAAGTTTTTTATTTTTACTAATGGCTTATTCATATTTTATAAAAAATGCATCACCCCAAGTTTCTCCAGCCCAAGTAACTTCTTCTAGTTCAAAATTAAATTGTTTTAAGAAATCGCATAGATCTTTTATGTGTGGGCATCCTTCATAAACTTCTGCTCTATTTACTTCTGATATAATATATTTTATATTTTTTAAAGCGTCTTTTGCGCCCTTAAATACTTCTAGCTCGTAACCTTGGACATCAATGTTTATAAAATTATAGTTATTTTTATTAAATTGAAAATCATCTAGTTTAATCATTTCGACTTCTTCTTTATCTGTGAAATGAATCCAAGGGTATTGCTGTAAGTGAATTTTAGGATTTAAAATAGAGCTTGATTGACCTTGGTTGTTCTTCTCTACATTCATCTGTACTTTTTTATTATCATTTCCTAAAGCTTTATTGATAACTAGCGCTTCATCTTTTACTTTGTTTTTTAATATTTCAAATGAAGACTTTGTTGGCTCAAAATAAATAATATTTTCAATATTGTGCTTTTTGTATGAGCCATGCTCTTCTCCATGATGACCGCCAATATGGATGACTCCATTAATTTTACAATTATATTTATTGATTAAATTTTCTAAAGATAAAAGCATATTAGATAATACTCCAATTTTGTGGTATTAAATCACTTATATTCCATTGTCCATTATATGCTGGTCCTAGCCAGTTTGATGGTGCAACTACTTTATTGTTATTTTTATTAAGCCACGCAGCCCACCAAGCGAAACTACTGTTTGCAAGAATATTGTTTTGGCAGATAGACATTAAATACATGTCTTCGAATGCGTGATTATTTTCTATATAAATAAAATTAATATTATTGAATTGTTGGAAAATTTCTTTTGCTTTTGGCATTGTATCTGAGAATACTAAGTAATTTTCTGAATTAATTGTATCAAAAGCTTTTGTATAGTAGTCTTTATTCATGACTGGATGATGTTGTTGCCTATGAGCGTAATCACCACATCTTAAATGAACAGAAGAAAATTTACTAAAATCTATATCATATTTCTTGTGAGTAGAGTCTTTAATATCATTCTTAAAAGTTAATTGTCTTTTTAAATCATTTTCGAAAATATTAAAGTATTTATAAGATTGAAAGTATCCTTCTAAGTTAGTAAGGTCTGGTATTGTAAATATATTTTTATTATAAAAATTATTAGACCAATTTGCGGTATGTTTTATTTGTTTTAAATCTTCTTCGGTAAGAATATCGGCTGATATATTATCAAAACAATTTAAAAAGTAGTGCTGTATTCTAAATGTGCCCTCATCAAAATGTTCTTCTGTTTTGGGAATTTTAACTTGGTATCCATTTAATTTAGCTACTGAATACAAAGTGGCATATTGAAAAAGTTGATTTCCAATTGCTCCATATCTTCCTAATTGAGAGAATGTTATCATTAGGGCCTATATTTATAAAATTGATCAACAAAGTGTTGATCTAGTTTTGTTATCACTAGATTATTGTCTGAATATGAAACTCTTTGGGTGGCTATAATTTCATTTACCGAAAAACAATAGCCTTGCTTCTGTATATTTCTCATTATCCATCCATCAATTGATTCATTTTTCATTAACCATTCTAATGTTTTTTCTGGTGTTGGAACATTTTCAAGTATAAAATCAAATATATTGCTATTATAAGCTTGTGCGTGAGCACATTGGCATGTATTAACTCTTAATAAATTTTTATCAACTCTTTCAAGAGGGGGTATATTTGGTCTATTAATATCATGATGCCCAGCATGCATGCCTAGATAAAATATATCCCATCTTGATTGTTTATTTAAATCTTCTAGCGAAAGACTCAATTGGCTATTTACGTCATTTATAAATTGAATATCGTCTTCTAGAATTAATACGTTTTTTAAATTTTCTTCTTTAGCTCTTGCAATTACGGCTCTATGAGATGCGCAACACCCAGCAGATCTTATATTAATACAAGGATGAATACCATCAAATTTTATGCCATCAAATCTTTCAACTTTATTTTTTATATTTAATTTTTCAAATTCTTCTTGACAAATTTTCCATTTGTCTGTTCTGTATGACAAATTAATGCAATAAATTTTCTCAAAAAAATCAAAAGAATTTTTCATTTTTTATATCTCAAATTTTCAAAATCTCCATTAAAATCTAATTCTATTATTCGTGGATATAATTGACATTTTGCAGATGATTTGTGCCATCCACCTTGTTTTGCTGTTGTAAATTTAAGATCAGCAATTGTCATATATTTAAAATCTAAAATACTAATTGGTTCTTGAGAGAATGGGCTCTTTCTATTTTTAATACTTTCATCAATTAGTTGCTGCGCTGCTTCTTCTGTTTTCCATTGAGAGTCTGAGCTTCCATCGTAAGTTGAAACCACCTTTTCACTAACCGACTTCGCTCCGCCCATGTAAGAATAATGCCATCCACCGTTCTCTATTCTTGGCATAAAATCTTTATCTCTTCTTAAAATCTGAAGACTCATGCCAGAACATAACGTATTTAAATGTTTTAATCCTTCATATTTACAAGCTACCGTTCCAGTGACATTTTTGTTTGTATAAATATCAATATAATGTACAAAAAACATTTGATTAAATGCAACAATTGGATAAGTTATCATTTGTTGGAATACGTCTTTATTTGGAATTTCATCGCAATCTGAAATCATTACTGTATCTCGATTATCTAAATTTAAAGTTTCAATTTGCTCGAAAAGTCTTATTCTTTGTTCATGTTCTTTTTCAGCAATTTTTGCGTCTGGGAAGAAATTTGGCATTAAGCCATTAAATCTTCCATCTAATTCTATTGGTGAATAAACAATCTTATCTTGGAACTGTTCTAGCCTATCATCTTTCCAGAAGGATAACTCTTTATCTTGCCCTTGGTGAGTTTTTGTAGCTTCATTTATTACAAAATAATCTACAACATTATATAATTCTTTGATCCTAAGATATACAATATCTTTTTCATTGAAATACATGAAGCAGTCAACTAGCTTCACTCCAATCTCCATTCTTCCGAGGAATCAATTAGATATAAAGAATGATTCAAAATATTTAGTCTATAAAATCTTCTTATTAATCTTTCATTGTTAATGAAAAATTTGCTTTTTTCATCAATCGTATTGTCTTTCCAATATTGCTTCAATGAATCTAGGTTAAACTTTATTCCTAAAGTTTCGCAATATCTTCTAAATGTTTGCCTGATCTCTTCTTGTTGCTGATATCGTTCTGGAGTTTTGCCATTATCATAATAATGTAGAACACAATGATTTGATCTTCCGTAAGTAAAATAATATTTCATATCGCTATCAATATAGTGTTTTCTTTGAGATGGTCTTTCCTCCCATGCAAACATTTTTTGATTTTTTGCATAATACTCATAAAGATCAAGATATCCTGGCCTCATACCTTGAAGACCCCAATGAGGACTTCCTTGAAATATCATATCATCAAAGTATTTAATAAGAAAAGCTTTTTGTCTGTCAACGCAACTATTTATATTATTTTTTTCTAAGAAGTTTTCTATAAAATTACGCAAGTTCTTTGCCCAATCTATATCTAATCTTTCACAACTATCACGAATAATAAACCAATCACCATTTTGCATTACATTTGATCTTAAAAAGCTATTCATTTGAAGGTCGTGGTCATTTGACCATTCTCTATTTATAATCTTTCCTTGGCCTTTTCTTGCATTTAATATTTCTAATGTACCGTCTGTTGATCCACCATCTACAAAAATTAACCCATCAAAATATTGATATATGTCTTTAGTCATATCGTCAATGTTCTGCTTCTCGTTTTGAGTAATACCACAAAGCCAGATCTTCATAATCTAAAATTATACTAGGTTATTAAGGAAATGTCCAAGCTTTTCGGTTTCTTTGTCGTTATCAATAATTTGTCTTATAGCACTAGCTGTTGTATATTGAATAAAATATCTGTAGTCTTTACTTTCGTATAAAGCTTTTAATTTTGCAATATATTCGTATTCACTTTCAAAAAATAAAGTTGTTACATTTTCAATGCTCCAATTCATTAGGCTTTTATTTTTCGCCATTTTACGGTGCATAAATACTGGTTTACCGCATGCCATGCTTTCAATTACTGCTATACCATAACCCTCAAGATGTTTTATGTGTTGAGTTGCTATGCTTGATTTTAAACTTTTGGTTAATTCTTCTTGAGAGCTTTCTGTGTGGTAATGATAATCTATATATGGAGTAATTTGTTGTAAAGCTTTACTCATATTATATTCTTGATTAAAATTCTTTTCGTACTCTGATATATAAATTCCAATTATGTTTCCGTCTGTTGGCCCATCAAAAGTACATCTGTCGTAATCTACCCAAGGTTTGTAATATAGGTGATTCACTTTATATTTATTCGCAAGAGTATAACCAACATAATCGGCGCAAAGATAATTTTTAATAATATAAAATGGATAAGCTCCGTCCCAATAATCATTGCCACTATAACAAGCTAGTTTGCTGTTATTTTTTAGATGAGGCCAAATCTCACTTAATATTTCAAATTGAGATTCAAAACTAGTAATAAATACTATTTCTGGTCTGATATCTAATATTTGATCTTTGTTTAAAACTTTAACGTTTTTATGTTGAAATTCAAGATCTGCTTTTTCTTGAGTCCAAGTAGTGTTCCATGCCCATTGATTAAATTCTTTAGGTGGAAAATTAGTTACAATATATTCTTTACTTGGTAGGATTAAAGTATGGCCAAGTTTATATAATGCTTTTGCTATATTTTTTGTTAAATTTAAATGTATATCTGGCCAAAGTATGTTCAATAAGATATTATAAAATAAAAAAAATTAAAATCTAATATTTATGGAGAACTTCCTCTTCCGCTAGGTCTTCCACTGCTGTTTGCGGAACTTGATGTGTTTGCTGTGCTTCCAGCTGCAGGATTTGATTTAGTCGGTTGGTTAAAAACTTGATTTGCAATATTCTGAGCTGCTGTTCTACCGACAGCCTCTGGTGAGGGTGCTTTTGTTTGGGTTGCTGGGTTGTTTGGGCTATTTGTAGGCGCGCTTGTGCTTTGAGGATTGAGCGCATTATTAACAACAGCCCTAGCAATAGGCGCTACAGCATTTCCAACAGCTTGACCAATGGCGACGAAATTTATCTCGCCTCTAGCTGATACAGTGGTGCCTGCTGAAGTCCAGTTAGTACTTGCACTGATAAAAGCCGATACCATATTACTAGAAAAAGCACCGTTCTGCAATTGAGGAAGAGTAGGATTTGTAACGGGTTGATTTGTGGGGCCGATATTGAGAGAACCTTGGGGGCCGTTCATCCTCATATTTGCTGCAAGAGTCGAATCATAATTCCCATTTGATTGGCTGTACAATTGATTCATAGCGGCCGCGTTGGCGTTGGCTTGGGCGTTGCTCTCCGCAAGAGCACTTCTTACATCTCCTCTTCCAAGGGTTTCTGTAAATGCTTTGACGGCATCGTTGTTGTTATCAGGCATAAAAGGCGAATCTTTATCCTTTTCTCGATCTAACCATCCTCCTATTAGTTCCTCGAGCTTTTCACCATATGGGTCGGATGAATCTCCAGCAGTAATGTATTGCTGTAAATTTTTCTCCCACATTAATTGGGACAATTCATTTGTAAAATTATTGTTCATAAATTATAGATTTGAATCTGTCATGTTTACGTTTCCAAGAACTTGATCTGGATCTATTACGCTATACAATGGTAATATAGAAAAATAAGAAAAATCTTGTGGATAATTTACAAGCATTGCTAAATTACTTTGTCCTTGTTTTAGATTTTTACCTCTTATATTTTTTAAATTATAATTAAATGATGTTGCGTCTGCGTGATGCGCACAAATAATTTTAGGATTTATATAAATTACTCCTATGTACGGGATGGTAAAACTATTGGAGTAAAGGTTTAAACGGAGATTGTCTCCAACTAATAAATCTAAAAGCCTTCTATAGGTTGGAAGATTTCTTGTTAAAAGAGTAGGGTTGTCCATTAACATTTTGCCTATTTTTTCCTTAAGAAAATGTTTAGCTTTATAGTATTCATGTCTCATTCTGTACTCTATTATTCTTTCTTGTGATTTGTCCATGTCTGGATTATTCTTGCCAAGAAGAGTTCTCTCTGCGTTAAAAGCTTCTGATATTCCTCTGCCTCCATCTCTGCCAAGTAAAAATGTAAATGGGTCTTTGATACTGTTTATGTTTACGCTATTAATATTATAATCTATAAACCATTTTTGAGTAAAATCTTTTGTACCATCTATAAATCTTGCATTAATTTTTGCTTTTGCAAAAAATACTCCAACCGCCACATTTGGAGTAAATGATATTGGATCATACGAAGTGCCACCATAACTATACTGTGATGAATAATCAAAATTTGAATCGCTAAATGTTTTTACAGCTGAGTAAATAAGATCACCTTTTTCAAATTCTAAATCTATAGATACTCCTGATGTTTGTGGAATAACAGGCTCTGGCTCAATTTTTTCATCTCTGCTTCTCGGCCCACGATAAGCGGTTAAAACCTTTCCAGATTCATCATATGTTACTGCTATTGCGCGCAGGTATATACTCCGTCTTTCTGTGTTTGATAATCCTCCGACTTGGACGTTTGCATAACCACTTGGTATCCATTCTTCCTCTTGGTAAGCTCTAAAACACCCATAATATAGATCATCAACTGTTGCTACAAATCTAAAATTTGATAAATTTGTTTCGCCACTTACAAAAAATTCTAAAGCTGACACTCGATCTCCGTTATGTACACCTGATATATCTATGCGACAATCACCTGAGTAATTGTATCTGCTAAATGGAAGTTGCAGACCGTTTACCTCCTCCTGACTAGTTACTCCTTCGTATTTACCTGTGTTACGCAGAGGAAGCGTAGAGTTATAGTTGAACCCAGTATTAAATGGCCACTTATGCATATAGGTTCTATTACACGAAAACTAACAAAAAATTAATAAAAAATCATAATCTTGGACCCGAGAGGAATTGAACCTCTGTCTTTTAAAAATTTAAATTAAAATACTACAAGTTTAGTTGTTTTTATTTTTAGCTTTATATAGACAAACAACAAACATACTTAGCGATTTTATTTTGTATACTTAATATTAATAGAATAAAAAAACTACTAATAATAAGATATCTAATTACGCAATATCCCAATAGATATATCAAGGGTATCACGCTGTAACTTAAGCTACAGAAGCGGTCAACTCAACAAGAGAAACTCTTGCTGAGATATGACCTTTATATTTTGCTTTTTTGGCAGTTAATATAAGTGAAACTTTTTAAGGAGTCCTCGCTTCAACCTCCACTTGCATTTTAATTTCGACTTCTAAAATCGAAACCAGTACGGGCCCAATAAGAAAGAACTAACTAATCTTACACATTATAAAGCTTTTAGTAATCTTTGGCAATCTTTTTTATAAACAAAACTAAACTTAATTCTTGCTCCATTAATATCTGAAATTAATTGCGGTATAGCAAGACATGGATATTCATTTGGTTCGTCATAAATATTATTATTATCAATATTATAATGTTTGACGCATTTATTTGCGTAAACTGACCATTTAGCTTTGTTTTTCACTACTTCCATTTATATTATAATAAATAAAATTTGACAAAAGATCAAGTTTAATATATTATAAGTCAACATAGTTCCCAAATAGGACAGTTTGTTGATGTCAAAAAATCAACTATCAATCCCTGAGATAGCAATGTCATAAGGGCTGACAACTATTAAAACCTTC
>Ga0164294_10001962_pt1 | contig 18794 bp, 12 predicted proteins | sample GEODES005metaG_FD_111479 | JGI IMG/M metagenome (GOLD analysis project Ga0164294, IMG submission 111479) | Oligotrophic lake water microbial communities from Sparkling Lake, Wisconsin, USA - GEODES005 metaG | ecosystem: Environmental > Aquatic > Freshwater > Lake | place: USA: Sparkling Lake...
CTAATAACTCTTCAGGATTAGCCATGTCACTAGCCATTTTTTCAATGATATCTAATATCTTTAATTTCTGAAGACGAATAGGCTCTTCATATAACTTCCATGTATCGATTCTGCACTTAGCAACATCATTTCGGATTTCTTCTTCAATTTGATTGATTTCAGTTTCATCTGAAAGGGCATTATCGATAATCCATGAACGCATGACAGATAGGCAATCCCATGTACGCTCCCATTGGAGTCTTTCAGGTGATTTATACCGTTCATGACTGCCAGAAGTTGAGTGACCTTGAGGCTGAGTTAGTTCTTCAACATGAAACAAAACGGGTATATGTTCATTTCTGGCTCTTGAAATACCTTCTTCAAATACTTCACAAAGGTTGGCATAATCCCATCCTTTCACTTTGTAAATAATAATTCCGTTTGATTTGTCAGTTTTTTCGAAACCAGCGAGGGCTTCTGATATAGAAGCTTTAACGGTTTGTAATTCTTTAGGAACTGAAATTCCATAACCATCATCCCAGACAAAAACAGCCAGAGGAACCTGGCTTACAGCAGCAGCGTTCAAGGTTTCCCAAAAATGGCCTTCGCTGGTTGAGGCATCACCTATGGTGCAGAAAACAACTTCGGAGCCGTTGCTTGTGAAATTGGTATGGCTATCTAAACCTGGTAATTTTTTGAATAACTTAGAAGCATACGCTAAACCCAGCGCCTTAGGAAAATGTCCGGCAGTAGGAGCCATTCCTGATGAGAAATTTTTTCTTTTGGACAAGTCTAAAAAATCACCTTGGTTATCAATAAAGGGTGTTGCAAAATGACAGTTCATTTGCCTTCCGGCGCTGTGAGGTTCATTTTCCCTGCTTGGGTCTGCATAAAGTTGGGAAAAAAACTGTGGGAGTGTTGCTACCCCAGTTGCAAGAGCAAATGTTTGGTCTCGATAGTAACCTGCATAAAAATCACCTTCCTTGAAGAATTTTGCCATGGCAACTTGAGGCACTTCTTTTCCATCTCCAAAAATCCCAAATTTAGCCTTACCGGTAAGCACTTCCTTTCTTCCAAGCAAGCTAGCCTGACGGCTTTGGAAAGCAATTCTGTAATCGTTGATTACAGCTTGTTTAAAACCTTCAAAAGAAAGTTCATCAACCGTATAAGATTCTTGGCTTTCAGGCTGGTCCATGCAACAAAACTACCCTAAATTTATTAAATCGAAGTATTGCTAGGTGCAAATAATTATTCCAAATTTATTAACACACTTTTTGCTATAAAAAAACCACTACTTGAGATTTCACGTATAGGTAATTTAGACAAAAAATCTAAAAAACAGATAATGACCAAACAAGTAGTGGCATATTTAGTAAGCTAAATGAGACAGATCTACTTTTTTATTTTATCAAAATCAGCAGCAGATAAAACTTCACCACTAATTTTCAATTCGTAAGGAGCATCAATGCCTTTAAGTTTCACGAAAATAGTTTTCTCAAAAGGTCCAGGTGCAGCTGCGTTAAAACCAGCTTTTAGTTTGTCTTCTTTACCTTTCATGATTGGTTGCTGAGGCCATGTTGGGGTTGTACAACCACAAGAAGCGCTGGCTGTTTCAACGATTAATGGTTCATTACCAATGTTTGCAAACATAAAATCATGTGTAACAGGAACTCCCTGTTTGATTTTTCCGAAATTGTGCTTGATTTCCTTGAATTTTATAATATTTTCAGCTTTTTTTACAGCAGTTTGTGCAGAAGCTGAAAATCCAATTGACAATACCATTAGAGAAACTAAGAGTTTTTTCATTGCTTTTTTTTTAAAATTAAAATATTTATTAGTTATTGTTGATTTTAGTTTTTATTCCTTTTTAAATTGGCAATTGATTTGTTTATCGGTGCATGAAATTCTGGATTCTGCCAAACAAATCCTCGAATTGATATTGTTTCAGATTCGTTTTTTCCAAACTGAACATTGATTGTTTTTTCAAAACTTCCAATGGCAGCAGCATTATATCCAACCTTAATTTCCGAAATTGCCCCTGGAGCAATAGAATCCCTGCTCCATTCAGGTGTTGTGCAGCCGCAAGAAGCTTGAACATTATCTATCGATATAGGTTTATCTGACAAATTTTTAACAAAGAAAACATGATGAACCGGTTTTCCTTGGGGTATTTTTCCGAAATCAAATAATAATTGATTTATCTCTAACTTTTTATTGGCAGATAGTATTGAAGGATCTTGTGCAAAAAGACAAGAAGGAAGCAAAAAAATTAGTGCAAAAAAGATGTTTTTCAAAATATCATAAGTTGTATTAGAAATAACGGAAATCAAATTTACTTATTGTTTTGAAATTAACTTGAACATAAGGAGTTAAAATTATCCAAGTATAAAAAACGAACCGATAAAATTTTGAAATAAAATAAGCTAATTTTACAATATGCTTAAACCATCATCAAGAGGCCTCAAAATGCCTGCCTCACCCATACGTAAATTGGTTCCATTTGCAGAAGAAGCTAAAAAAAGGGGAATCAAGGTCCATCATTTAAACATTGGTCAGCCAGACATAGAAACCCCTCCCTCAATACTTGATGCAGTAAAAAATGCCAACATCAAAACCTTGGCATATAGCCATAGTGCGGGAAATGAATCATACAGAAAAAAACTTGTTCACTACTACAAAAAGGTGGGAATTAACATTGACTATGATCAGATAATTATTACATCTGGAGGAAGTGAAGGTATTATTTTTGGACTAATGGCATGCATGGATTCAGGTGATGAAATAATTATTCCGGAACCTTTCTATGCAAACTACAATGGGTTTGCAGTGATGGCGGACATCAAAATAGTACCTGTTACCTCTCATATTGAAAACGGCTTTGCACTTCCTCCTATCTCAGCTTTTGAAGAACTAATTACGAATAAAACAAAAGGGATTCTAATTTGCAACCCAAATAACCCAACTGGCTATTTATACAGCAAAGAGGAAATGAAGAGTTTGGAAGACATTTGTTTAAGGCACAATCTTTTTCTTTTTTCTGATGAAGCATATAGGGAATTCGCTTATGATGGCGTAGCAACCAGTGCTTTGGAACTTGAAAAAATCGAAGAACAAGTTATACTGTTTGATACGATATCCAAAAGATACTCCGCTTGCGGAGCAAGGATTGGAGCCTTCATCACAAAAAATAAAGCGGTTTATGATGCTGCTATGAAATTTGCACAAGCTAGATTAAGTCCTCCTGGACTTGCTCAAATTTTAGCTGAAGCGGCTGTTGATTTACCGGATAGTTATTTTGACATCCCCAAAGCAGCTTATTTATCGAGAAGAAACCTGCTTGTTTCAAGACTTAATAATATCCCAGGAGTTTTTTGTCCAACCCCAGGTGGTGCTTTTTATGTAATTGCAAAACTTCCAATCGATGATGGTGATCGTTTTTGTCAGTGGCTCCTTGAATCATTTTCATTCAATGGACAAACATTAATGCTTGCACCAGCAAGTGGCTTTTACGAAACAAAAGGCTTGGGTAGCGATGAAGTAAGGCTTGCTTATGTAATCAACAATGATGATATAAATGCAGCGATGGATTGTTTAGAGGCAGCTTTGAAAGCGTATCCTGGGAAGACCAATTAAAATTTGTTGATCAGAAAAACTCCTCCAATCACCATGATGGAGCCATATATTGCATACCCTTGAATTTCTTCGCCAAGAATAAGGACGGATAGCAACATGGCAAAAACAGGAATGAGGTTGTTAAAGGCTGAAGCCTTAACTGGTCCAATTTTTTTAATCCCCTCATAATACCAAACAAAACCCAACACTGAACCGCATACGCCTAAATAGACCAGTGCGAGCCAAACATTTAAATCAACTTTAAGGGGATATGGCTCGAATGGAACGAATAACAAGATTAAGAGCAAACCTAACATAATAGCCCAAGTTGAAGCCTGTAATGGCGTGGTAGAAGTCAGTGCATCTTTCGCAAAATATGTATAAAAGGCCCAAGAGATTGGACAACCTAACATGAAAGCATCACCCCAAGAAAACATGGAGAACAAGGAAAATAAGTCCCCCCTTGAAATTACCAGCGCAGTACCTGTAAGTGAAATCAATACACCTAATTTCCTAAGGTTGCTGATGCGTTCTTTGCCAAAATAAGATGATATCAACATTACTAAAACCGGATTAAGTGCTACAATTAAAGCACCATGGCTTGCCTCAACCAATTTAAGTCCATTGAAGAAAAAAAAGCTGTATGCAAAAATGCCAGTTCCTCCTAAAATCAACAACTGAAAAAATTGTTTTTTAGTGATTTTAAAAGAGTTTTTGTCTTGCCATAACATCATTGGAATCATGAAGGCAAGTGCTACCGTATAACGGAATGCAGCTCCAGTAAAAGAACCAAAAACTTGCGAGGCCATGCGGGTTGCGATGAAAGTTCCACCCCACATGATGGCAACTAAAATCAATTTAAAATATGTCACACTGTAAAGATAAAACAAATGATGCGGGCTTTTAGTTTTTAGAACACCCAAATACAACCTTCAAACAACAGAAAAATAAAATGAAAGATAAAAGCATTAAATTTATTTATCTTATTCAAACGATATGAAAAAAATCTTGCTGCTGATTATTCAATTGGTTTCAATGCTATCAATGCATGCGCAATTAAAAAAAATGCCTGCGTATCCGTTGATAACACATGATCCTTTTTTTAGCATTTGGTCCATCAGTGATAAAATAAACGAAACAACTACAAGGCATTGGACGGGAGCAGACCAATCATTAATAGGCATAATCAAAGTTGACAACATTCATTATCGTTTTTTAGGGGAGATACAAAATCCAACAGAAACAATTGTTCCATTTGGCGAAGGAGATCCAATCAATTGTACATATACTGAAACAGATCCAGGTTCGGGCTGGATGAACAATTCTTATGATGACAAATCCTGGAAAGCCGGTAAAATGCCTTTCGGGAAAGGATGGGGCAATGATGCAGCAACCCCATGGAAAAGCAAAAGTATTTGGGTTAGAAGAAACTTTAACTTGACAGACTTAGAAATAGAAAAACTCATTTTGCAACTAAGGCATGATGATGATGTAGAAGTTTACATCAATGGCAACCTAGCCTATTCTTGCAAAGATTGCAGTGTTGGCAGCATCAAAGAATATCCGTTGAACGACACCATTAAAAAATCGCTTAAAAAAGAAAACAACACCCTCGCAATACACTGCATTAATCCACGTGGATATTCATGGGTAGATGCTGGTTTGGGGAAGCAGAAAAAGCAAAAAGCATTGGTAAAAGCAGAGCAGCTTTCAGTTATTGTAACTGCAACACAAACAACCTATCGATTTCGTTGTGGAGCAGTTGGATTAACCGTCAATTTCTTATCGCCTTTATTTGCAACAGACCTAGACTTATTATCAAGACCAGTATCGTATATCGACTTTGGAGTTGAATCGAGAGACGGAAAAGCACATGAAACTGAAATAACATTTGCTGTTTCAGGAGATATCGCGAAAAACGAAAGAAAGCAACTTGTCAAAATAACGCCTGGACGACAAGAAGGTGTGAAGTATTTAAAATCAGGAGTAGAAGGACAAAAAATTTTGGGGAAATCGGGAGATGATGTTCGAATCGATTGGGGATATGCATATTTGGCCAGTGCCAATCCCAATAACATCCTCTCTATAAGCTCTATGAAAGAAATGATTGCAAAATCAGAAGGTAAAATATTCAACAAGGAGACGGAAAGTGATGAAAAACAACACTTCATGACTTCTTCAATCAAGTTGAATGTTGCCAAAAACAAAAAATCTTCTTCGATGGTCATGTTAGGGTATGATGATTTATACTCGATTCAATATTTTGGAAAAAATCTTGAGCCCTGGTGGAAAAAAATTCATGGTTCGATGGAAAATCTTTTGAATAAAGCGGCGAATGATTACCAAAAAATAAAATTAACATGCGATCAGTTTGACAAAGAATTATATGGAGATGCCCTTAAGGCAGGTGGAATTGAGTATGCAGAATTGTGTGTGGCGGCATACAGACAATCACTTGCTGCGCATAAATTAGTGAGGGGAGAAAACGATGAAATTTTGTTCCCACAAAAGGAAAATTTCAGCAACGGAAGTATTTGGACCGTTGATGTAACCTACCCTTCTGCACCGCTTTCACTGGTTTACAATCCAACGCTGTTAAAAGGAATGGTTGAGCCGATTATAAAGTATAGTGAAAGTGGGAAATGGACCAAACCTTTTCCATCTCATGACTTAGGAACCTACCCGCTGGCGAATGGACAAACATATCCAGAAGACATGCCTGTTGAAGAAGCAGGAAACATGATTCTTTTAACTGCAGCCATTTGTAAAGCCGATAAGAATATTGATTTTGCAAAAAAACATTGGGAGATAATAAGCCGTTGGGTTGAGTTCTTAGTAAAAGACGGACTTGATCCAGCCAACCAATTGTGTACAGATGATTTTGCTGGGCACCTCGCCAGAAATGCAAACCTTTCCATGAAAGCTATTACGGGCATCGGTGCCTATGCACAAATGGCAGCAGATATGGGTGACAAACAAAAAGCAGGCTATTATTATGCTATTGCAAAACAATATGCTCAAAAGTGGATGGTATTAGCAGACGGCGGAGATCACTATGCGCTAACTTTTGAAAATAAAGACACGTGGAGTCAGAAATACAACTTGGTGTGGGATAAACTTTTAGGGTTGAATTTATTTCCTCAATCGGTTTATGACAAAGAAGTAGCTTACTACATAAAAAAACAAAACGAATTTGGATTGCCCCTAGACAGCAGAAAAACGTATACCAAAAGTGATTGGGTAATGTGGACCGCCACGCTTGCAAATAATCAAAAAGATTTCCAAACATTAACCCATCCAATTTATAAATACCTGACAGAAACAAGCTCTAGAGTTCCCTTAAGCGATTGGCATGAAACAATCAATGGAAAACAAGTTGGCATGCAGGCAAGAAGTGTTGTAGGTGGGTATTTTATAAAAATGCTTGAATATAAATGGCTTTCAAAATAGAATGATATGTCAACACAAATTGATGCAGCAGACTTAAGCAAACGTTTGGTATCATTGGATTTCATGCGTGGGTTTATCATGTTTCTACTTACGCTAGAAGGAACAGGGTTGTATGGACTTTTAGAAAAAAATACTGAAAAAACTTTGTGGGAACCTTTTGTTCAACAGTTGCATCATCATCAATGGAATGGGTTAAGGTTTTGGGATTTGATTCAACCCGGTTTCATGTTTATAGCCGGAACAGCCATGGCCTTGTCTATCAACAAAATGAAAGAAAAAGGGGTGCCAAAAAATTCTTTGCTTACAAAAGCACTGAAAAGATCAGGCTGGTTATTTTTTTGGGGCGTGCTAATTTATGCAGTACATGAAGATGGTTTAAGATTTGAGCTTTGGAATGTTTTGACACAACTTTCATTCACTTTGTTGATTGCCTTTTTTATTTTTGAATGGAGCATTTTGGCACAAATTTTTTCTTGTCTTATTTTGCTGATTTTAACTGAGGTGCTTTTTCGATTTACCATGATTGAAGGTTATGATCAACCTTTTGTAAAACAACATAATTTTGGTAGCTACGTTGACATGTTACTGATGAATAAAACTAGCAGAGGCGGATGGCTTGCGATCAATTGCATTCCAACCTCTGTTCATACCATTGCTGGTGCCATAATCGGAAAAATTTTAATGAGGAAAGAAGCCCAAATGGATAAACTTAAAAACATATTAACCTGGGCCGTGCCTCTAATTATCATCGGTTATGTATTGGATTTAACCCATATAACACCCATTATCAAAAGAATATCTACCAGTTCTTTCACCATTGTTTCATTAGGATGGTGCTTGCTTGCTTTTGGTGCTTGTTACTATTTTATTGATATGAAAGGGAAGCACAAGAAGCTTTTATTTTTTAATGTGCTGGGAATGAATTCAATTTTCATTTACTTGTTTTTTGAAATACCTGGAGGGAGATTTCTAAACCCATACATCAATGAAATATTTTCAGGGATCGGACAATTGACGAATTTATCAGGTTCAACGATGGCGTTCGTCTCTTGCATCACCATTTTTTTAGTAGAATGGTACTTATGTCTTTTCCTCTATAAAAAGAAAATATTCTTTAGGATTTAATCGATAACCCTGATTTAGACAACAGCAATTCAGCTTGTTTTTTGATTGATTTTCTTTCCTTGTCTTTCTGCTTGATGAAAGAGTTGTCTGCAACTTTTCCAAGCACAGAAATCATTTCTGCTTCATTGTCGTAAACCATTTGTCGAAAAGGATTTTTCATGTCTTTCTCACGAGAAGAAACGATTCCCTTAAAAATCCAATCGTTTGTTTTCACGTATTCAGATATCAACCGATGCATGACATGAATATCTAAATTTTCACGAGACAATCCATCAAGTTCAAAAAGACAAGCGATGGCATGTGTAAGCAACTGTTTGTCGTATAATGCACCTTGGTATTGATAGAAACCATGAACTTGGTCCCAAGATTTAAATTTCCCAATTCTAATATGGTTAAGTAGGTTTTTAACCTCTTCCGAGAGGATTAATTGTCCACCTACATTCATCCAAGTCTTTCTCTCAATCGCATTGGGAATTGTGGCAATAAAGTCTTCAACAGGGTTGGAGCTTTCGGCATTGAGTGATTTCATTATTTTACTTGTAGCATAATAACGAATAATTGTTTTAAAAGCGGCATAAGCTTTTCTGACCTTCAAGAGCACCACTTTACGCTGGCTATTTTCAAAGCCATAAGCAAGTATTTCAAGTTCATCGATTACTGGGTCGTTAGCATCAAGAAGATTTTGTCCTTTTTCTTTGCATTTATTTTCATCATTTGTATCAGCATCGATAGATTTGAAATAGGCTATCCCCGTGAACAATGACATCAAATTCAAAGCATCAAAAATTTCATTGATGCTATCTGGAGCTAAGCAATTGTATTCTAAACGAAGTTCTTTGCTGGTTCTTGCATCTCTATCTTGGTACTTCCACTCATTTCGTTGAAGTGCGTAAAAGTTATATAAAAACCAATAGGCTGGAATGATTCTTAATTCATTTTCCGTAGGATCATTGATGATCAATGAAAATGGAATTTGAATATTTAATTCTGCAGGGAAATCGCCTTTGGCCAAAATGGAAAAAGTAGCAAACTTAGAATTGTGTTTTAGACTTACACAAAGTCCAGGCCAGAATCCTCTTCCAGCAACAAGTTCGCCATCAGCACCGCGAGAGTTGTGGTTTGAGCCTATGGTAGCCCCAGCAGCCATGTTTGATTGTCCCATTAAAAGTGATGCACACAAAAACGAATTATTGTGATGCTGTTCATGAAATGGATATATCAAAGAATTAAGCACTTCGCAACATGAAATGGTAGCATTATTTCCTAAGTAAGAATTGATTAACCTCGCCCCATATTTCAATTGAGAATGAGACGCCATTATAAAACGGACTGCTTTAACACCATAGAATATGCGACAACCAATGCCAATAATTCCATTTACAATTTCACATCCCTCTCCTATTTGTGTGGGAGACTCAGGCGCGCTGTTGATAGTAACATTCTTGATTTTATTTGCTCCTTTTATATAGGCATCAGTGCCAATAAGAACATCCTTAATCATTTTGCAATTCTTGATCACCGTTCTGTCGCCTATCATTCCATAATGACCTCTAAATGAGTCGAATTTGTTAACTGTAAATGAGGCAAAGCTAGACATCAAAGCTTCATCATTGCGGTATTTCATCCACAAAAAAGCATCCGCAGTAAGCATACCATCAAAAGGAAGTACTTTTCTACCTCCATTTTCATTGCAGATTTCAAGCCAAATAAGTTGTGCATCGCCATCACCGTCTTTAAGAATTCCATTGCCAAATTTTGCTGTACTTTTTACGGCCAGTTCATTGACGTTCGCAATCATCACTTCTGTACCAATAACATAATGTGAAAGATAATTAACGTTATGAATGCAGACATTGTCACCAAAATCACAACTAATGATGGTTGAATTAAAAAGTCCAACTGCTAGGTTTAAATTTTTAAATTCAAGTGACAAAGGTTCGAGTTTCCCTATACGCACCAATCCAAAAAAATTGCAGTTTTTTACCAGTTGAGGATCGAACAATGGCGAAACGAGTAGGTCATTCCAGTTACTCGATGTATTGTTGTTTTTAACAAGAATTTCTATTTCAAAAGCTGTCAAGCTTCTGTACACTATGCCGCTTTTATTGAATCGATTTCTAAGATAGTATTCATCCTTTCCTTTAGGCAAAAATTCTGTTGGAATGAAATTATATCCTACTTCTGAAATTGGTTTCTTAGTGATTTTATTCATTGGGTCCTTTAAAAATAATGAGCTAAAGATTATTCCACGGTAACGCTTTTTGCCAAATTCCTTGGTTTGTCAACATCTAAGCCCCTGGTAACACCAATGTAATATGACAACAATTGAAGAGGTATGGTATTGATGATTGGTGCAATCAATTCATCCGCTTCAGGAACAAATATCAAATCTTGAGAAAGCTCACTAACAGAAGTATCACCGTCGGTTACTATGGCAATCAACTTCCCTTTTCGTGCATTTATTTCTTGCATGTTGCTTATTACTTTCTCATGATAAGCATCTTTGGTAGCCACAAACAATACGGGTAAATTTTCATCTACAAGTGCAATTGGGCCATGCTTCATTTCCGCTGCAGGATAACCTTCGGCGTGTATGTATGAAATTTCTTTCAATTTCAACGCTCCTTCAAGTGCAATGGGAAAGTTGTAGCCTCTTCCAAGGAATAGAAAGCTAGTGGCATCAGCATGTTTTTCTGCAATGCGTTTTATCTCAGTGGTATTTTGCAAGATTTCAGCCACCTTATTAGGAACGGCACTTAATTCATTGAGTAAATGAATGAAGCGTTCTTCACTGATTGATTTTTTTTCTTTTGCAATTTTAAATGCGATGAGGGCTAATACAACAAGCTGTGCTGTGAAAGCCTTTGTACTGGCTACGCCAATCTCAGGACCGGCATGGGTATATGCGCCAGCATGTGAGATTCGTGCAATAGAAGATCCCACCACATTTAGAATTCCGAAAATAATAGCCCCTTTTTCCTTGGCCCTTTCGATGGCTACCAAGGTATCCGCAGTCTCCCCACTTTGGGAAATGGCAAAAATCACATCACCTTTGTTGATGATAGGATTTCGGTATCTAAATTCAGATGCATATTCAACTTCAACAGGAATACGGCAAAGTTCTTCAATGATATATTCGGCAATTAGAGCTGCATGCCAACTGGTGCCACAAGCAACAATTATAATTCTGTTTGCGTTTTTCAGCTCCTCAATGTATTTCTGCACACCTGCCATTACAATATCTGCATTGGCAAGATCTAGACGTCCTCTTAAGCTATCAAATATTGTATCTGGCTGTTCAAAAATTTCTTTGAGCATAAAATGTTCGAAGCCACCTTTTTCAATAGCAGCGAGCTCCATATCAAGTTGCTGCACAAATGGAGTAATCTTTTCATTCCCCAAATTCTTTAAAATCAGTTCATCCCCTTTTACAATAGCAAGCTCATAGTCATTTATGTAAACAACCTCTTTTGTGTATTCAATAATCGGAGATGCATCAGATGCCAAAAAATGTTCATTCTTACCAATACCAATAACCAAGGGACTTCCCTTTCTTGCAGCTATTAATGTATCAGGATTTTCTTCATCCAATAAAACAATCACATAAGCACCAGTAACCCTCTTAAGTGCAATTCTAACAGCTTCTTCAAGAGAGCATTCATTGTTCTCTCTAATATCATCAATAAAATTTAACAGAACTTCTGTATCAGTATCACTTTTAAATTGATAACCCTTCGCAACAAGTTCACTTTTAAGTGTTGCATAATTTTCTATGATACCATTGTGGATCATTGAAATTCTTCCACTCTGTGAAAGATGAGGATGTGCGTTCCTATCGCTAGGCTCCCCATGTGTAGCCCACCGGGTATGGCCTATACCAATGGTTGCAGACAGATGAACGCCTAGAAGAGATTCTTCCAACTCAGAAACACGGCCTTGCTTTTTGTATACTTTAATTTCGTCTGAAATAACGGCAATACCTGAGCTATCATATCCCCTGTATTCCAATCTTTTTAATCCTTTTAAAATTATAGGATATGCTTCTCTGTGTCCAACATAGGCTACTATTCCACACATTAAATTAGTTTTATTTAAAGCGAAAATAGATTAGATATATTTCTTAAACATAAACTTTTTGTAAATGATATTATTTTTTATAAAAAAATATTTTGGAGTAACTAACTTAACAAAAAATGTTAAAAATCGACTCATCACTGCGTTATTAAACGACCCAGTTTACCATTGCCTCCAGCGAAAAAAATACTTTTTCCAACCTTTGATTTTTTAACAACATGAAAACTAAGATTAGAAATGTTTTCCCAAGTTAAACCTTGATCATTAGAAAAATCTACTCCTGATGTACCACAAGAAACTACTTCGTTTTCTGATACAAAAGAAACACTGCTTTTGTATCCATGTAAAGGAGTTGTTGGAAATGAAAACTTAGTACCGTGCTCAAATGATACCAACACACAGCTACTGTCTTTATACTTATCGTTTGAAAAATCACCCCCAACAACAATACCAGTTTTGCCAGAAGGGGAAATATCAATTGCATTGGCACCGGTAGAATTCTTCCCAGATTGAAGTGGCAAAGGCAAACAGATATTACCAATAAACAGCCTTGACAAAATTCCTCCAGAAACGTAAACAAACTTATTATTTGTATGCTTCAGTTTTTTCATGATGATATTTGAACCGCTAGAAGCAAAAAATGCTTCGCCTTGTAACATGGAAGTGCCGTTGGATTTCTTTTTCACGACCTGCCAAGTCTCTCCAAAGTCGCTTGTTTCTGCCAAAAAAACCTTATCCTGAATAGGATCGCCAACAACAACCCCATTTTTCCCATTAAAATCCATGGCATCTAGAAACATGCCGGTGGTGGTATCTTCAAAAACTTTCCTCCATGAAAAGCCCCCATCAGATGTTTTTAAAATAATGGCAGGCTCAGCCACTGCCATAATAATGGATGTTGACGAATCAAATGCTTCTATATCACGAAAATCTCTTTTCTCATAGCCCTTTACTTGAATCCATCGAAAAGAAAGGCCTCCGTCTATACTTTTACCCACCAACCCATTGCTTCCACTGCACCAAATAACATCATCTGACACTACGGATAATCCCCGCAGCGACGATTTTGTTCCTTCCTGAAGTAACTCAACACGCTGACTGTATCCGGTTAAAATGCACGCTGAAAGAATGCAAGTAAGAATCGTTTTCATCATAAATTGAAGTTACGTATTTAGCAGATTAAAAATGATCCAAGAATATTCACCCAAAGAGATTGCATTTCACTGAAAAGTAAATATTTTTATCAATCAATTGTATCGAATATCTTGCGGTTGAAAGTTCACTGCAATACGCCATTAATCTCATAAATGAAATTTGTTTCTTCTCTAATTTTTCTGATTTCAATACTAGCATCACTGACTTTGGTTGCCCAATCAAAAAAAAGTAAAATAGTTAGTGGAACACTGCTAGATTCTTCTATAATCGTTTCTAAAAATATAGACAGCTCAAATCCGAGCGGATTCCTAAAAGGCGCCACAGTTTCTATCATCAACAAAAATGATTCTACCACAATTGGGTACGGATTATCGAACGCAAATGGCAACTTCACCATAAAAAACATTCCTAATGGATCTTATCTTTTGAACGTCACTTTTTTAGGATACAATCAAATTTATCAATCGATTGATTTAAATGGACAAGAATCAGCATTTAATGCAGGGAATGTCTTTATGAAGAAATTCGAAAAAGAACTTGAAGGGATTGTCATAAAAGCATCTGGAATGATGATAAAGGGCGATACAACAGAATTCAATGCCGGTGAGTTCAAGACCATTCCCAATGCTTCTACCGAGGACCTGTTGAAAAAGATTCCAGGACTTGATGTTGACAAAGATGGATCCATTAAAACACAAGGAGAACCTGTGATGAGAATCTTGGTTGACGGCAAACCTTTTTTTGGCAATGACCCTAAAATGGCTACTAAAAATCTACCCGCAGACATCATTGAAAAAATACAAATTATAGATGCATTGAGTGAACAAAGTGAGTTTAGTGGATTTGATGATGGAAATAGGGTAAGAACCATCAATATCATTACCAAAAAGGACAGAAAAAAAGGACTTTTTGGTAAGGCAAGCACAGCATTTGGGAATGAGGGTCGCAATGCACATGCAATCAGTGCAAATAGAATTAATGGTGAAGAGAAAATTTCTTTCCTGGGACAGTTCAATAATATCAACAACCAGAATTTCTCTGTTCAGGATTTTTTAGGGGACCCAGAAAAATCAAACAACAAAAACGGAGGTAGTACAAATGTATTTTCAGGAAATGCCACAGGAATTTCCAATACAAAAGGGGGAGGATTAAACTACAACAATACGCTAGCAACCAAAACAAAAATAAATGGAAGTTATTTTTACAACGATATCGATGCAACTAATAACCAAGATCGTTTCAGAGAAACTTTTGTATTAAATGATTCATCTCTGTTCAATACAAAAAAAGTGATTTCTAACAACATCAACAAAACCCACCGTGCGAACATTGAAATTGACCACATGTTCGATAGTTCAAACACGGTGCTGATAAAATCAAATTACAACAATCAAAATACATATATTTTGAGTGCCGTTTCATCCTTTACTACCAAAGGGAAAAACGTAAACATCAATCAAGTCACTTCAAAAAATATTTATGACTATACAGGAGACAACCTATACAACAGTATTTTGCTTCGACACAAATTCAAAAAAAAGGGCAGAACAATAAGCCTTACTGTTTATCAAAGTTTAAATTCAAGTGATCGTGAAAGTTCCAATATATCATTTAACAACCGATACACAAAAGGGATAGATACGTTGGATCAAATCAGCAATTCCGCTGTAGAAAGCAATAAAACCGGCTCTTATTTATCTTATACAGAACCACTAAACGCAAAATCACAATTAGAATTTACGTACAGTTTTAGCAATACGGTAGGAACTTCAGATCAAACAGCATTTAAGCTAGACAAGTTTTCAGGCAAACACAACATTAGCTTACCAAATCTTACAAATGCCTTTGAAAACACAAATATTGCCAACAGAGGAGGGATGAATTTTAGAAAGCAGATTAATCCCCGATTCAATTACAGCGCAGGGCTGGGAATTCAACAAGCTAAACTGATGAGCAACAACTTAACGTATGTTTCATCTATTCGGCAGTCATTTGTAAACCTATTTCCAAACTTCAACTTGCAATTCAAAAAAGGACGCTCCAAAAACTTACAATTAACTTATAGAGGAAATACCCAACAACCAAACGTTACCCAGCTTCAAGATGTGATAAACAATTCTAATATCTTGAATATAAAAACAGGAAACCCTTTCTTAAAGCAAGAGTTTGTAAACACCCTATCAATGACTTACAACACTTCAAACGCTAGGAGAACGAGAAACTTTTATTTCAGCCTGAACTCATCACAGATTTCAAATAAAATTTCTAACACAATCACGACCAACTTTAGCCAAGATGCTATCCTTGTTGATGGATTTAGTTTAATTCCAGGAGCCCAATACTCAAAACCACAAAACCTAAATGGCGCTTATAATGTAAGTGCCAATGCAAATTTAAATTTATCGATGAAAAACCCTAAATCTTCCATCAATTTAGGTACTTATTTATTCAACAGCAAAGATGTCAATTTATTCAATAAAGTAAAAAGCTACACAAACCGATACACCGCTGCAGGTAACATAAAAGTTTCTTTGAACTTAGAAGATTGGCTCGACCTAAATTTTTCAAGCAATTCAACTTATAATATCGCCAAGTACACCATTTCCTCGATCCAAAATGGAAACTTTTTTGGACAGCGGTTTTCTGTTGAGCCAACATTTACATCAAAAAATGGATGGATCATTTCAAATGATTTTGACTACATCATTAACAGGGGAAACTCAGCAGCTTTCAATCAATCTATCCCACTTTGGAACGCAGGCATTGCAAAACTTTTTTTAAAGGGACAATTGGGTGAATTAAGGTTAACAGCCTTTGATATTTTAAATGCCAATAGAAGTGTAAGCAGGGTTGTAGAACTGAATTACATTGAAGATGTAAAAACACAGGTATTGAATCAATACTTTTTATTGAGTTTTACCTATCATTTGAGGTCATTCAAAGGAAGTACAAAAAGTGAAAAGGTCAATAAAAAGTCTGGCAAAAACATTCAATTTTAAACATTATTTCAAATTGAAGAGAAGGAACAGATTAAAATAAAATCTGACTATATTTAGTAAGTAATTACTATTTTTCGATTGAAAATCAATTTATGCAATACCGCAGGTTAGGCAAAACGGAAATGAACGTTTCGATTATTGGCTTCGGCGCATCTCCATTGGGAAATGTTTTTGAAGATTGTGATGAAAAGGTTGGAATTGAATCTGTTCATTGTGCAATTGACCATGGCATTAATTTTTTTGATGTTGCCCCGTTCTATGGCACCACCCTGGCAGAAACCAGACTGGGTAAGGCTTTGATGGGGAAACGAAAAGACATCATCCTTGCTACAAAATGTGGCAGATATGGACTCAGGGATTTTGATTTTTCTTATGATAGAATCATAAAAAGTGTTGATGAATCACTCAAACGTCTGAACACAGATTATATAGACTTGTTTCAGTTGCATGACATAGAATTTGGAAGCAAAGAACAAGTGCTTAATGAGGCATTGCCGGCAATACAAAAAATCAAAGAATCAGGAAAAGCCCGCTTCATTGGAATTACAGGATTGCCAGTAAATTATTTGGCAGAAATTGCAAGAAACATTGAAATTGATACGGTGCTTTCTTGGGCACATTTTAACCTGCTTGCAGATGAAATCAACGCAGAACTCGTGCCCCTTTCAAAAGAAAAAGATTTTGGACTTCTGAATGCAGCGCCATTGGTACAGAGAATATTATCAGATGCCCCAATACCCTCTTGGCACAATGCACCAAGTCAAGTGAAGGCGATTCAACCAACATTGCTGAATATTTGCCAGAATTATGGAGTATACCTAAGTGATGTTGCCATTCGTTTCGCTATTGACAACCCTGATATAGCAACTACCATTATAGGTATGTGTGATTCATCTACTGTCAAGAAAAATGTTTCTGTGCTGGATTTTTCAATTCCTGATGGATTGCTTAACGAAATCGAACTAATTGTGGCTCCAGTGAAAAATAACATGTGGTTTGAAGGCATGCCAGAAAATAATATTTCCCGTAAATAACAAATTAAAAAATGAAAGCATTATTCTTGACTGCCGTTGGAAAAACAGAAGTAAGGGAAATAGAAATGCCACAACCCGGACCAGAAGAAGTATTGCTAAAGATTGGAATGGTGGGGTTTTGTGGTGGAGATTTGAATGGATTCAAAGGACTTTTTGAATTACAAGAATATCCAAACATACTAGGCCACGAAGTTGGAGGCATCATAGAGCAAATTGGTAGTCATGTTCCAGATTCTTTCAAGATTGGACAAAAAGCGACAATTTATCCATACCTAAATTGTGGAACATGCATCTCTTGCAGAAAAAATAGAAGAAATGCCTGTCAAGACAATAAAACCATGGGAGTCAGGCGACCAGGTGCCATGACAAAATACATAGCCATACATTGGCAAGATCTATTTGTTTCCGATAAGTTATCCTTGCGTGAATTGGCACTTGTAGAACCCCTTACTGTTGGATTTCATGCAGCCGCAAGAGGAAGGATTTCAAGCGAAGACTGTGTTGCGGTCATTGGATGTGGAATCGTTGGAATGGGAGCCATCGCATCTGCTGTAAACAGAGGAGCTAACGTAATCGCAATTGATATTGATGAATCTAAAATGGAAATTGCAAAAAAAATTGGTGCTGCAAATACAATCAATTCATCCAAAGTTGATTTGCATCAAGCACTCAGCGAAATCACCAACGGAGATGGTCCTGATGTAATAATAGAAGCCGTTGGAAATTCATTTACTTACCGTGCAGCTGTTGAAGAGGTTGCCTATACAGGCAGGGTTGTGTGCATTGGCTATGCAAAATCGACTGTAGAATTCAACACGGGACTATTTGTCAGAAAAGAAATTGAAATCCTTGGTTCAAGAAATTGTACCAATGAATTTCCTGAAGTCATTGAGTATCTTGAAAAAGGGAAATTTCCTGTTGATGATGTAATCAGCATGGTTGTATCAATTGATGAAGCAGGGGCCGCATTGCAACAATGGTCTACTACCCCGGCAGGCATCACCAAAATAATGGTTGATTTAGAAAAATAAAAAAGATGATTAAATCTTGTGTTACCATAGCGCTTGTTCCACAAATAAAAACCGGTCCATGGATTTATTGGAATGACCTTGAAAACAGCATGGCAAAGGCCGCTGCATTGGGATTTGATGCCATAGAACTTTTCACTTCTTCTCCTGATGCAATAGACGTTCCATCACTATCCAACCTGTTTATTAAATACAAACTAGAATTAGCGGCGGTTGGGACAGGCGCAGGAAAAGTGCTTCACGGGTTAACCTTGACAGATGTAAATGAGGACATAAGAGAAAAGGCTATTTCATTTATTACTGAGATGATTTCCTTTGGAGCAAAATTTGGAGCACCC
>Ga0164294_10001963_pt1 | contig 18794 bp, 14 predicted proteins | sample GEODES005metaG_FD_111479 | JGI IMG/M metagenome (GOLD analysis project Ga0164294, IMG submission 111479) | Oligotrophic lake water microbial communities from Sparkling Lake, Wisconsin, USA - GEODES005 metaG | ecosystem: Environmental > Aquatic > Freshwater > Lake | place: USA: Sparkling Lake...
CCGGAGGTTGAGTATGTTCTGGTCGGTGACCATGGCGAGCCTGCGATGCTGCTTGCCAAAGAGTTGGTCTTGAACGGCGACGTTCTTCACCGGCTCGGCAAGGCGCGCGAAATAGATATTCTCTGGCAGGGCAAAGGCTCTGACCTCGCCGGAACCATCTGCCGCCATCCGATGCACAAACTTGGCGGGTTCTTTGCCAAGCCGCGTCCGATGCTGCCCGGCGATTTCGTCACGACCGACAGCGGTACTGGCCTTGTGCACATGGCGCCCGACCATGGCGAGGACGACTTCGCGCTGTGCAAGGCGCACGGGATCGAACCGGTGTTTGCGGTGCAGGGCGATGGCAAGTATCGCGAGGACTGGGGCTGGCTCGGCGGGCAGGGCTCGGTGATCAATCCCAAGTTCAACGCGCCGGATGGGCCGATCTGCACAGACCTCAAGTCCGCTGGAGGTTTGCTCGCGGCGTCCGCAGATTATCAACACAGTTATCCACATAGCTGGCGTTCGAAGGCCAAGGTGATCTACCGCTGCACGCCGCAGTGGTTTGTGCCGATGGACCGGCCGGTCGACATGCCGCACGCCGAAAGCCGCGCGGAAAGCCGCTGGGACAACGAAGGCGGTGCGCTGGAGCAGCCGAACGCCACGCTGCGCCAGATCGCGGTGCAGGCCATCGCGGACACGCGCTGGGTGCCAGAAAAGGGCCGCAACCGCATCGGCGCGATGGTCGAGGGGCGGCCGGACTGGGTGCTTTCGCGCCAGCGCGCGTGGGGCGTGCCGATCACGCTGTTTGTGAACCGCAAGACCGGCCAGTACCTCAATGATCTCGCCGTCAACGCGCGGATCGTGGCGGCGGTGCGTGCGGGCGGCGTCGATGCGTGGTCCGAGGAGCGGGCGCAGGAGTATCTGGGCGCCGAGTACAAGCTCGAGGACTACGAGCGCGTCACCGACATTCTCGACGTGTGGTTCGATAGCGGCAGCACGCATGCCTTCGTGCTTGAATCGGGCAAGTGGCCCGATCTGCTGCGCCCGGAAGGCTACGCCGGCCCGCATGCCGATCTCTATCTCGAAGGCTCCGACCAGCATCGTGGCTGGTTCCAGTCCTCGCTGCTGGAAGCCTGCGCGACGCGCGGCCATGCGCCCTACAAGGCGGTGCTGACCCACGGCTTCACCATGGATTCCAAGGGCATGAAGATGTCCAAGTCCTTGGGCAACACGATCTCGCCCATCGACCTGATGAAGGAATATGGCGCGGATATCCTGCGGCTCTGGGCGCTTTCGGTCGATTTCACCGAGGACCACCGGATCGGGAAGGAAATCCTGGCCGGCGTGGCGGACCAGTACCGCAAGCTGCGCAACACCTTCCGCTATCTGCTGGGCGCACTCGAAGGGTTCGATTGGGACGTCGAGGGCGTCGAAGCGGCGGACATGCCCGAGCTGGAGCGCTATATGCTGCACCGGCTGTCCGAGCTTGATGCGACCCTGCGGCAGGCCATCGATGACTTCGATTTCAACACGTACACCCGCGTGCTGATCGATTTCTGCAATGAGGATTTGTCGGCGTTCTACTTCGATATCCGCAAGGACTGCCTCTATTGCGATGCGCCGAACGATCCGAAGCGGCGCGCCTATCGCACGGTGCTCGATGTGCTGTTCCATGCGCTGGTGCGCTATGCCGCGCCGGTGCTGGTGTTCACTTCGGAAGAAGTTTGGACGACGCGGTTCCCGGACCGCGGCAGCGTGCATCTCGGCGCGCTGCGCGACCTGCCGGCGGATTGGCGCGATGCCGCGCTGGCCGAGCGGTTCGAGGGGCTGCGCGCGCTGCGCAACACGGTGACCGAAGCGATCGAGCCACTGCGGCGGGACAAGGTGATCGGATCAAGCCTGCAGGCCGAAGTGACCGTGCCGGCAGATGCGCCGGAAGCGGACCTCGCCGAACTGTTCATCACCGCGTCAGTCACACGCGGGCAGGGCGAGAATGTGTCGATCACCCCCACCGCCCACCACAAATGCGGCCGCTGCTGGCGGCATCTGCCCGAAGTCACCGAGGACGGCGCGCTCTGCGCCCGGTGCGACGAGGTCGTTGCGGGGATCATGGCATGAGCAGCCCGACAGCCTTGCGCGCGGGCGGGTTTGCCCTGGCGCTTGGCGTCTTCGCGCTTGATCGCGGGATCAAGGCTTTCGTTGCGGGACCGCTCGATCTGCAGGCCGTCGGCCTGATCAAGCTGCTGCCGTTCTTCGATCTGCGCTGGACCGAGAACTACGGCGTTTCCTACGGCATGTTCACGGCGGATTCGAGCGAGACCAGGCTCGTGCTGCTGGCGATGACCGGGCTGATTGCGCTGGGTGTGGCCGTGTGGATGCTGCGCGAGAAGGTGTTTGGCGAGATCGCCGCGCTGGCGCTCGTGCTCGGCGGGGCGCTCGGCAATATCTTCGACCGCTACACGCGCGGTTATGTGATCGATTATGCCGATCTGCATATCGGCCAGTGGCGCCCGTTCCTGATCTTCAACCTTGCCGATGCGGCGATCACCTTTGGCGTGCTGATACTGCTTGCCCGGTCGCTGCTTTCGCGCGAAAAGCCCGCCGATGCGGGGGACCAGACCGACGATACCACCCCAGATACCGCCACGGAGACTGTTTGATGCGCAAGTCCACCTCGATCCTGATGCTTGCTGGCGGCGCGATGCTGCTTGGCGCGTGCTCGCAGGGGGGCTCGCTCTTCAACCGCATCCGGCCCGATGAATTCGCGGTAAGCCGGCAGGCCCCGCTGGTGGTGCCGCCCGATTTCGCGCTGATGCCCCCCAACCCCGGCGCGCCGCGCCCGCAGGATGTCGACAGCTCGAAGCAGGCGCTCGATGCCCTGTTCGGCGGCCCGGCGCCGCGCAGCGCGGTGGAAACCGATGCGCTGGGCAAGGCCGGCGCTTCGGCGGTTGGCATCCGCAACGTGGTCGGCGATCCCAAGACCAAGACCGTGGCCAAGGGCGCGGGCGTGCGTGATATCCTCGCCGCGCCGGAAGGCGACGGGCGCGAGGCGCAGGCCAGCATTCCGGGCTGAGAAACCCCTCCGTCAGCCCTTCGGGCTGCCACCTCCCCATTTGTACCTTCGGTAAGAATGGGGAGGATCTTTAGCCGTCCAGCATTGTCGCCGCCGGGGCAGGCTTGACCTTGCTCGCCAGCAGCTTGTCGATCTTGCGGCCGTCCATGTCGACCACTTCGAAACGCCAGCCCTGATCGTGGAAGTGCTCGCCCTCGCTCGGCAGGCGTTTGAGCACCGAGAGCGCAAAGCCCGCGGCGGTGGCGAAATCGCGGTCTTCGGGGAGTTCTATCCCGAGCCGGTCGGCCAGCGCATCGGCGGGCAGCGCGCCCGATAGCAGCAGCGAGCCGTCCTCGCGCTCCACCACCATCGGCGCATCGCCATCATCGCCGTGCGCGACGAAATTGCCGACGATGGCATCGAGCAGATCGGCAGGGGTAACGATGCCTTCGAGGTGGCCATATTCATCATGAACCAGCGCGATGGCCACTTCGGCCTGCTGGATCACGCGCAGCGCATCCATCGTATCGAGCTGATCCGGCACAATCGCGGGCTTCTTCATCAGCCGCGCGAGCATCACCTTGCGGCCGCGCAGCAGCACCGACAGCACATCGCGCACCTTCACCACGCCCACCACGTTGTCGACCGAACCATCGGCCACGAGCAGCAGCGAATGCGGGCTGTCGGCAATCGCGGCGCGCAGTTCGGCCTCGGGCGCGCGGCGCTCGATCCAGTGGAGCTCGGTGCGCGGTGTCATCACCTCGCGCACGGGGCGGTCCGCCAGGCGCATGATGCCCGTCATCAGCGCGCGCTCGTCCTCCTCGATCACGCCCGAGCGCGTGGCTTCGGCGAAGATCATGTGGAGTTCCTCGGCCGTCACGTCCTGGTCGCTCCCCGGGGCGACCCCGAACAGGCGCAGGAGCAGCGCCGAGGAGCGATCAAGCGCCCAGACCAGCGGCGCGGTCACGCGCGCCATCAGCACCATCGGCGCGGCGGCGATGATCGCGATGGGTTCGGCCGCACGCAAGGCCAGCTGCTTGGGGACAAGTTCGCCGACCACGAGGCTGAGATAGGTGGTGATCGCAATCACCAGCACGAAGCCCACGATCGGCGCCCACTCGCCAGGCAGGCCCAGCGCGGCGAGCCGCTCGCCCGTAGGGCCGCCAAGGCTCGCGCCCGAATAGGCACCGGCGACGATGCCGATGAGGGTGATCCCGATCTGCGCGGTGGAAAGAAGCTTGCCCGGGTCTGCCGCAAGATCGAGCGCGACTTTTGCACCCTTGCTGCCGGCCTCGGCCGCGACCTTGAGCCGCGTCGGGCGCGCCGAGACAATCGCCAGTTCCGTCATGGAAAACAGGGCGTTGAGGACGACAAGCCCAAGTATGATGAGGGCGTCGGGCCAAGGATACGGGGTCACGCCCAAGGCGCTAGCAGATTTGAACGCGCGCGCGAAGTCCTGCTATTGGCGGCGTGCTATTCGGCTCCCGTTCAGCATGATATGGCGAAAGAGCGAGGCGAAGCCGGAATGCGACACATTGTCCGGCAAGACTTGCCAAGTTCCACGACCCGCCAAAGGGCCGTTCACAGGGGAAACACCATGAAGATGCGCCGCGTTCTCATCTCCAGCCTATGCGCTGTCTCGCTCGTCAGCCTCTCGGCCTGCGTGACCGACCCCAACACCGGCCAGCAGAAAGTCTCGCGCACCGCGATTGGCGCGGGCGGCGGCGCGCTGGCCGGCCTCCTGCTCGGCGGCCTGATCGGCGGCGGCACCGGCCGCATCATCGGCGCCGGCATCGGCGGCATCGCCGGCGCGGCCGTGGGTTACACCTACGACAAGCAGATCAAGCAGCTGCGCGAGCAGACTGCCGGTACCGGCGTCGACGTCACTCCGGTCGATGGCGGCAAGGCGATCCTCGTCAACCTGCCCAACGGCGTGACCTTCGACACCGACAGCACGCTGATCAAGCCCGGCTTCCGCGACACGCTCGACAAGGTGGCGCAGAGCCTGGTGCAATATCCGGACTCGCTGATCGACGTCTATGGCCACACCGATTCAACCGGTTCTGATGCCTACAACCAGACGCTCTCGGAAAACCGCGCGCGCGCGGTGGCGGACTATCTTGCCTCGCGCGGGGTCGCACCGGGCCGCATTCGCAGCCAGGGCTTCGGCGAGAGCCAGCCGGTTGCCTCGAACATGACCGAGGAAGGCCGCTCTGCCAATCGCCGTGTCGAAATCAAGATCGTTCCGGTGACCAAGGAAGACGTCGCCCGCGCCCGCCAGGGGCAATAGTTCGCCCGTTCCGGCCTAGGCGGATGGGATAGGCATCCCGACGCAAAACACCTCGTCGCCCCGTGCTTGACACGGGGCCAGGCTGGCCTTGCCGCCAAGGAAAGCCAAGGCCCGTGTCAAGCACGGGCCGACGAAAGCGGTTTGAGCATGGAGCCGAATTTCAACTCCACCGCGCGAGCCGAAACATTGAAAAGCCACTCCCAGCCGGGTTGACGTCCTGTCGACCCGGCTGGCATCGCTTCTGCACAACAGGAGCGTGTCCATGACTTTCACTCGCCGCACGATCGCCGGTCGCGAGACCAACCCCATCGGCCTCGGCTGCATGTCGCTGAGCTGGGCCTATGGTACCCCGCCAAGCGACGAGGACGGCAAGCGCCTGCTCGCGCGCGCGCTCGATCTTGGCTACGACCACCTCGATACCGCGCGCATCTATGGCGACGGGCATAACGAGACCCTGATCGGCGAGGCGCTTTCCGGCCAGCGCCATCGCTTCTTCCTCGCGAGCAAGACCGGCATCATCGTCGACGGCAAGGCGCGGCGGATCGACTGCAAGCCCGAGACGATCCGCGGCGCGCTCGAAACCTCGCTCCGCCTCCTCAAGACCGATCACATCGACCTCTATTACCTCCACCGCCGCGATTTCACCGTGCCGATCGAGGAATCGGTCGGCGCGCTCGGCGATCTCCTGCGCGAGGGCAAGATCGGCGGAATCGGCCTTTCGGAAATGTCGTCCGAGACGGTGCGCCGCGCCCATGCCGAGCACCCGATTGCCGCGCTGCAGACCGAGTATTCGCCGATGACGCGCAATCCGGAGATCGCCGTGCTCGAAACCTGCCGCGAACTGGGCATCACCTTCGTGGCGTTTTCGCCGGTCGGTCGCGGCCTGCTGGTCGATGAACGGCCCGATCCCGCCCTGATGCCAAAGGGCGACATCCGCCCGAACATGCCGCGCTTCCAGGGCGAGAACTGGGCGCAGAACCTCGGCCTCGCCGAAGCCTTTGCCGCGCTCGCCGCGCGCGAGGGAGTAACGGCGGCGCAGCTTGCGCTGGGCTGGGTGCTCGCGCGGGGGCCGCATGTGGTGGCCATCCCGGGCACATCGCGGCAGGACCACCTGGCCGAGAACATCGCGCGCTGGGACTGGGAACTCTCCGCCGCGCTGGTCGCCGAAGTGGACGCGCTGATCAATCACCAGACCGTCGCGGGGCACCGCTATGGACCGGCGATGCAGGCGACGATCGACACCGAGGATTTCGAAGCGGCCTGAGCGCCGTAAAGGGAGAGCGCGATGCGCAAGCGGACGGTAGGATTGATCGGCGTTGCGGCCTTGGGGCTTGCGGGGCTTGGCTGGTTTGCGAGCCTCGATGCAGAAACACGCGGGCTGCTGGCGGCCTTGCCGACCGACCGCGATGTCCTGATGTGGACGGTGCCGCAGCGCGATGCAGCGTTCCGGGCAATGGACCGCCTGCCCGTGCTGGCCGAGGCGCGCGAGATTGCGCCTTCGGACAAGCCCTTGCCGCTGCCGGCAGGCAAACCGCTCACCGTTCCCGGGGTGGAGGCCTATATGGCCAGCCAGCGCGCGGCGGGGCTGGTGATCGTTCAGGACGGCAAGGTGCGGTTCGAGCGCTATGGCCTCGGCTTCGGGCCCGAGGGGCGCTGGACCAGTTTTTCGGTGGCGAAATCGTTCACATCGACGCTCGTCGGCGCAGCGATCAAGGATGGCTTCATCAAGAGCCTCGATGACAAGGTGAGCCAGTATATCCCCGATCTGCGCGGCTCGGCCTATGATGACGTCACGGTGGCACAGCTTCTCACCATGAGCTCGGGCGTGCGCTGGAACGAGGATTACGAGGACCCGAAGTCCGACGTTGCGTCGTTCAACAATGCCGAACCCGCGAAGGGGATGGACGCGACGGTGAGCTACATGAGACAGCTTCCCCGCGCGCACCCGCCGGGCACGGTGTGGCACTACAACACCGGCGAGACCAATCTGATCGGCGTGCTGGTCTCCTCCGCTGTGAAGAAGCCGCTGGCGCAGTATCTCGAGGAGAAGATCTGGAAGCCTGCAGGCATGGAAGCCAAGGCGACCTGGCTGCTCGGCAAGAGCGGGCACGAGATCGCCGGCTGCTGCATTCAGGCCGCGACGCGCGATTTCGCGCGGATGGGCCTCTTCGTGCTGGCGAACGGCAACGCAGCCGGGCAGCAGATCGTCCCACCCGACTGGTTCGCCGCCGCCGCGCACAAGCAGAAGGACATCGGCACACCCGGTCGCGGCTATGGCTACCAGTGGTGGACCTATGACGATGGCTCGGTCGCGGCGCAGGGCATTTTCGGCCAAGGCATTTTCATCGATCCCAAGCGCCGGCTGGTGATCGCGAGCAATGCCGACTGGACCCGCGCCGACGAAGGTCCGGAAGGCGAGGCGCGCGAGGCATTCTACGCCCGCGTGCAGGCACTGATCGACGCGGGGAACTGACTTCGCGCTGTCCTACAGGCAGGACGGCGAGGTACAGGGGCTGCATGTCCGGCAAGCCCTTCCCCCGCGCTCGTCCGCCCGCTTTTCTTCTTGGAATAGGGCCCTCGCGTTTTCGCTCAGGACCGTGTCAACTGTGTCAACCTGACCTAAATTCGACTCGGTTCCCCCAAGGGTCAGTGGACAAGCGGGCCCACCCGGCCCTAACACCGGCAGCGTGGTGGGTTGGGGGTATGATGATGCGCAAGGCGGCATGGGGCGCTGCTCTCGGAATTGTGGCCTGGTCGGATCCGGCGCTCGCCGAGAGCGCGAAGCCTGCGCCCGTGCCCGCCGCCCAAGCCGCCGGCTATGAGCGCATCCGCGAAGCGGATTTGCGCGCGGAACTGACTTTCGTCGCCTCCGATGCACTGCAGGGCCGCATGTCGTTGCAGCCGGGCGATGACGCCGCGGTTCAGTGGATCGCCGCCGAATTTGCCAAGGCCGGGCTCCAGCCCGCCGCGACGGACGCCAAGGGCCAGCCGAGCTACCTGCAGACCGTACCGCTCATCGAGTATCGCTCCAACCCCGCGGCCAACGCGCTGACCCTGCGCCTCGGTACCACGGAGCAAAGCTGGAAGGCGCCCGAACTGATCGGCGGCTACCGTGACGATGTGGACTTGTCCGCTCCGCTTGTCTTTGCCGGCTTCGGGATCAGCGCCCCGGGCGTGGGCTATGACGATTACAAGGGCCTCGACGTGCGCGGAAAGGTCGTTCTCGTGTTCGAGCACGAGCCGCAGGAGAACGACCCCGCTTCGCGCTTCAACGGCACCGGCAACACCCGCCATGCCACCAATCGGGTGAAGGCGCTTGCGGCGCAGGCGCGCGGCGCGTTGGCGCTGCTCGTCATGGCCGAGCCGAACCGCAAGCACCCCTCGAACCTCGAGCGCGTCAACCGGATCGGCGGCAGTGCCAAGCGCGTTCCCCCGCTACCCGGTCAGGCCTTGCCCGAGGACGAGCTCCGCATTCCGGTGCTCACGGTGTCCGATGCCGTCGCTGCCGCGCTGCTGGCCAAGGCGGGCATGACGCCGCAGGCCTTGCAGGCGGCGATTGACAAGGACCTGGCACCGCAGTCGCGAACACTGCCTGAGACAACCGTGGCGCTGCATCTTGAGAACACCCAGCGCCTGCGCGGCCAGTCCGCCAATGTCGTCGGGCTGCTGCCGGGCTCAGATCCCACGCTCGCGGCCGAAACGGTGATCATCAGCGCACACCACGATCACGATGGCAGCAACGGCCCGGAGATCTGGTACGGCGCGGACGATAACGGCTCTGGCACGGTCGGTGTCGTGGCGCTGGCCCGCGCCTTCATGGCGAACCCGGTCAAGCCGAAGCGCTCGATCCTGTTTGCCGTCTTCGCCGCCGAGGAGCGCGGCCTGCTCGGCGCCTATTACATGGCGATGCGCCCGCTGCGCCCGCTGACAACCACGCGTACGATGATCAATTTCGACATGATCGGCCGCAACGAGGAACCGAGCGAGCAGACCAACGGGCTGCTCGAAATTCCGAACGACACGACCAACCGCCTCAATCTGATTGGCGCGACCTACAGCCCCGATTTCGACCGGACGGTGCGCGCGGCGAACCGCAGCGTCGGGCTCGACCTGGACGACCGGTTCGACCACGAGAACGCGCTCAACGTGTTTTTCCGCAGTGACCAGTTCCCCTTCGTGCTCAAGGACGTACCGGCCATGTGGTTCAACACCGGTTTCCACCCCGATTACCACCACACCACCGACACCGCAGACCGGATCAACTATGCGAAGATGACCAAGATCGTGAAGCTGGCCTATCTTTCCGCCTGGCGTTTTGCCACCGATGCGGCCCCGCCGGCCTTCGTATCCGATCCTGCCGGGAAATGATTCCCTTCCGCCTCGCACCGGCTTTTTGGGACCGAGTGTGAATTAAATTTGACAGTCATCGTGTAAAGACGGATTGTCACCCACCCTGCGGCGCTGCTGCTTTCCATGGAGGGCCACCGCATGCCCGGCCAATTTCCCCTTGAACCCACTGCCAGCCTGACCGTCGAAACGGTTGTTTCGGTAACGCACTGGAACGAGTTTCTGTTCTCCTTCACCATCACGCGGCCGCCCAGCTTCCGCTTCCGTTCGGGCGAGTTCGTGATGATCGGCCTGATGGGCGAGAACGGTCGGCCGCTGCTGCGTGCCTATTCGATGGCGTCGCCCGCCTACGATGAAGTGCTCGAATTCCTCTCGATCAAGGTGCCGGACGGGCCGCTGACCTCGCGCCTTCAGAAAATCCAGCCGGGCGATCACATCTTCCTTGGCCGCAAGCCGACCGGCACGCTCGTGACCGATGCGCTTCTGCCGGGCCGCCGGCTGTTCCTGCTCGGCACGGGCACAGGCCTCGCGCCATGGATGTCGTTGATCCGTGATCCCGAGATCTATGACCGCTTCGAACAGATCGCGGTGGTCCATTCGGTGCGCGGCGTTTCCGATCTTGCCTATCGCGACATGCTGGAGGCCCGGCTCGCCGATGATCCGCTGGTGGGCGAGATGGCGGCCGAGCGGCTGACCTATATCCCGACGGTGACGCGCGAGCCCTTCCACACCAATCAGCGGATCGAGGGCCTCATGCTCGACGGGACGCTGTTCCAGGGCTCGCTCGGCGATCCGAAAAACTTCGACCATACGCATGACCGCGTCATGCTTTGCGGCTCGATGACGATGATCAAGGAAGTCGCCGCGATGCTTGAAGGCTTCGGCTTCACCGAGGGCGCCAATTCGCACCCCGGCGAATATGTGATCGAGCGCGCCTTCGTCGGCTGACCGGCGCGGCGGTTAGGGCAGGCGTTCGAGCAGGATCAGCGTCGTGCCCTCGTCGGCATGCGTGTCGTACCGCATAAAGCCGAGTTTGGCCGCGACGGCCAGCGACGGCAGGTTGGTGTCGTCGATCATGCAGCTGATCCGCCGGCCGGGATAGGTGATATCGAACCACGCGAGCGAGGCGCGTGCGGCCTCGGTGGCGAAGCCCTGCCCCCAGGCGCCGCGCGCGACGATCCATCCGATCTCCGCGGTATCATCGAGCCCTTGCCCGAATCCGCGCCACGAATGGAAGACGACGCACAGGCCCAGCACATCGTCCCGACCGCGCGCGCGGCACATGAACATGCCGTAGCCATAAAGCGCCCACGATCCGGCCGTGCGGCAGAGGCGGTTGAACTCGTCGACCGCGCTGGTGGGGCGATTGCCGAGGTGTCGGCGGACTTCCTCTTCGGCAAACAGATCGATCAGCGCGGCGTGGTCGCGGGCACCGTGGCGCCACAGATCCAGGCGCTCGGTAGAGAGAATGGGTTCGTTCACAGGAGGACATCTACCGCGTGGATCACCACGCCAACAAGCCCCCCGACCAGCGTGCCGTTGATGCGGATGAACTGAAGATCGCGCCCGACGGCGCCCTCGATCCGGTCGGTCACGGTGCGGGCGTCCCAGCGGCGCACGGTTTCTGACACCAGACGCACGATTTCATCGCCGTAGCGCGTGACGATGCCGACGAGTGTGCGGCGGGCAAAGCGGTTGACCAGCATCTGGAGGCGCGCATCCTGCTGCAACGCACGGCCAAGTTCGGCCAGCGAAGCGCCGATCCGGTCACTGGCATCGGAGCCACGGCCGTCTTTGCCGCCGCTGGAGCGGACGGCTCGCAAGAGCTGCGCTCTGCCCCTTTCCCACAGGTTGTCGAGCCAGGCGGCGAAGGCGGGGTTGGCGAGGACTTCGCGCTTCATAGTCTCGACCCGAGCTTGCATGGCGGGATCGTGGACCAGCGCCTCGGCGAGCGCGCCAAGGCTTTCCTCGATCTTGCGTCGGAGGGGATGGTCCTCGATCACCACGGTTTCCGCGAGCAGCTTGTAGAGACCATCGAGAATGCTGTTCGCCAACCGCTCGTCGAGCCCGGTCCAGCGAAGAAGTGTGCTGGCCTTCTCGTGGATCATCCGCCTGACGAGGTCCTCATTGGCCTCGAGCGCCTCGGCCGAGCGACGGATGAAGGCCTCGATCAGCGGCATATGCCGCCCCTGCGCGATCATGGCGGCGAGCAGGTTGCCCAGCAGCGGCGCGAGCGCCAGCCGTTCGATCCGGCTGCGCAAGGCCGCCTTGGCCATGCCGCCGAGCTTTTCCTGATCGAGCGATTCGAGGACATCGGCAATCAGGCTTGCCGCGCCGGCGCCCAGCCGACTCTCCCCCGGACGCGGATTGGCGAGATACTGGCCCGCGGCATTCGCGGCATTGAGGCCGCGCAGCCGGCGGGTCACAACCGGCGGGGTGAGGAAATTGGCCCGCAGGAACGCCGCCATCGAATCGGCAATGCGGTCCTTGTTTTCGGGAATGATGGCCGTGTGCGGGATCGGCAGCCCCAGCGGGTGGCGGAACAACGCCGTCACCGCGAACCAGTCAGCCAGACCGCCAACCATCGCGGCCTCGGCGAAGGCGCGCAGATAGCCCCAGCCAGGATGCGGGTGGAGCAACGCCAATTCTCGCGCGGCAAGGTACAGCGCGGCCATCATCAGGAGCAAGACCGTGGCGCCAAGCCGCATCCGGCGCGCCGGATCGGCCAATCGCCGTGATGGGAATGGTCGCGGCGCTGATCCGCCGGCTGGAGGTGCGCCCGGCGTTGCGCTCACTCCGCCGGGAATGCCTCGCCCGCCGCGTGTGCGCGCTGCTCCCGCGCTGCTTCCTGCGGATCATAGGACAGAACCCGGCGGCCGATCCACGGGCCCACGCGCTTCTCCATGCCGTCAGCAAGGCTGAAGCCGGCGGGAACGAGCAGCAAGGTCAACAAGGTTGACAGCGCGAGCCCGCCGATCACCACGATGCCCATCGGCGCGCGCCAGCCGGCGTCGCCACCGATCGAAACAGCCGTGGGGATCATGCCCGCGATCATTGCCACAGTTGTCATCACAATCGGCTGGGCGCGCTTGTGTCCGGCCTCGATGATCGCGTCGAGCTTCGGCGTGCCCTTGGCCATTTCCTCGATCGCGAAGTCGATCAGCAGGATCGAATTCTTGGCCACGATGCCGAACAGCATCAGCACACCGATAAACACCGGCAGCGAGAGCGCCTGTCCGGTTGCCACCAGCAGAAGCAGCCCCCCCAGCGGCGCCAGGAACAGCGAACCCATGTTGACCAGCGGCGAGATGAAGCGGCGGTAAAGCAGCACAAGCACCGAGAAGACCAGCAGCACGCCCGCAGCCAGCGCGACCATGAAGTTGTAGAGCATCTCCTCCTGCCAGCGGTCTTCGCCGGCAGCAGCATTGGACACGCCCTGCGGCAGGTTCTTCATGATCGGCAGAGCCTTGATCGCGGCATCGGCGGTGCCCTTTACCACGCCTTGCGGCAGATCGGCGCCGACGAAGACGCGGCGATTCTGGTTGTAGCGCTGGATGCTGGTCGGTCCTGACCCGAACCCGATCGTGGCAACACGCGAGAGTGGCACCGAGCCGCCCGAGGTGGTCGGCACGGGGAGGTTCTGCAGTGTGGCGAGATCGCGGCGCGAAGCCACCGGCAGCTTGACCCGAATCGGCACCTGGCGATCGGACAGCGAGAACTTGGCGCTGTTCTGGTCAATCTCGCCTTGTGTGGCGATGCGGATCACTTGGCTCAGCTCCTGCGTCGTCACTCCGAGCGAGGCAGCAAGATCAAGATGCGGTGTGATCACGATCTCGGGGCGGCGCAAGTCGGCACTGATGCGCGGCGCGACCACTTCCTTGAGCTGACTCATCTGATCGACCAGCGTCTGCGCGGTTTTCTGCAGTAGCTCGGGATCGGAACCCGAAAGCATCACACTGATCGGACGGCCCGAGCCACCACCAGGTCCGCCGCCATTCATCTTCATGAAGCTGACGCGGGCATCGGCCACTTTCTGCAAACGCGGGGTCAGAGCGCGTTCGAACTCGAGGCTCGAACGTACGCGATCCCGCTTGAGCTCGAGGAAGACCCGGCCGCTGCCTTCGTTGATGCGCTCCAACGCGACATCGATTTCCGGCTCGTCCTTCACAAGCGCAAGCACCTCGTCAACCTTGCGTTCGGTCTGCTCGATCGTGGTGCCCGGCACCATCTCGATGGTGATTCGGCTGAAATCGCCATCCGTGTCGGGGAAGAACTGCGAGGGGATCACCATGAAGAGCACGACGGTGAAGGCCAATGCGCCAGTCGCAACGCCCATCATCCACAAGCGATGATCCCGCAGGCGCGCGAGGAACCAGCTGCGCGGGTGGCGTTCCCGATATGCGGTGACGCCGCTTGTATCGAGCGACCATTTCAGCACTTTCATGTAGCGCTGCATCCAGGGCCCGTTTCCGTGGTCCGCCTCGCCGTGCGCGCGCAGGAAATAGGCCGCGATCATCGGCGTTATCATGCGCGCGACGAGCAGCGAGAACAGCACCGCGATGACTACGGTGAGGCCGAAGTTCTTGAAAAACTGCCCCGAAACACCGGGCATGAGCGCCACGGGAAGGAACACCGCCACGATCGAGAAGGTGGTGGCAACTACCGCCAGACCGATTTCGTCAGCCGCATCGATCGAGGCCTGGTAGGCCGATTTACCCATGCGCATATGCCGGACGATATTCTCGATCTCGACAATCGCATCGTCGACCAGCACACCGGCGACGAGGCCGAGGGCGAGCAGCGACATCGTGTTGAGCGTGAAGCCGATAAGGCTCATCAGCCAGAACGTCGGGATCGAGGAGAGCGGAATGGCGATGGCCGAGACGATGGTCGCCCGCCAGTCGCGCAGGAAGAAGAACACCACGATGACCGCGAGCACGGCGCCTTCGACCATGGCCGACATCGACGACTTGTACTGGTCCTTGGTATAGCCGACGCTGGAAAACAGCTGGATGAAATGCACCCGGCCGTTCTGCTCCTTCTCGAGCTTGCCGAGTTCCTTGACCGTCTCGTCGAATACGCTGACGTCGGACTCCCCGCGCGCGCGGGCGATGCTGAAGGTGACGACCGGCTTGCCTTCATGCTTGGCGATCGAAGTGATCTCGCTGAAGCTGTCGCGCACGTCGGCAACGTCGGACAAGCGCACAGTGCGTCCGCCCGAGATACCGACCTGCGTACGCGAGAGTTCAAAAGCGCTGGCGGCATTGCCCAGCACGCGCACAGCCTGGCGTGATCCGGCCACTTCGGCGCGGCCACCAGCCGCGTTGAGATTGACCTGGCGCAGCGCGGCGTTGATTTGCGTGGCGGTGACGCCCTGCGCCTTCATCCGCATGGGATCAAGCGTGACCGCGATCTCCCGGTTGACGCCGCCATTGCGCTCCACCTCGGCCATGCCGGGAACGGACAACAGCCGCTTGCGCACGGTATCGTCGATGAACCACGATAGCTGCTCGATGGTCATGTCGTCGGCTGAGACCGCGAAATAGGCGATCGCGTCGGACGAGGTCTGCGCCTTGATCACTTGCGGCTCGAGAATACCCTCGGGCAGATCGCCGCGCACCTGATCAACCGCATTCTTGACCTCGTTCACCGCCGCGTTGATATCCGTGCCGATGGCGAACTGGACCATTGTCTGGCTCGAACCCTCGGTCGCGGTCGACGACAGGGTATCGACACCCGCGATCGTGCGCACGGCGGATTCGATGCGCTGGGTGATCTGATTTTCGATTTCGGTCGGCGCGGCGCCCGGCTGAGCGATGGTAACAATGACCATCGGGAACTCGATGTCAGGTTGATCCTGCACCTTCATGCCCATGAAGGCGACTATTCCTGCCAGCGTGAGGCCGAGGAACATGACGATCGGCACGACCGGGTTGCGGATCGACCAAGCCGAGATGTTGCGGAAGTTCATGGGCGCCGCGCTCCGCTCAAGCGCCGGGGCGGCCAGGGGCCGGAGCGCTGCCTGCCCTGACCGGCCGGATCGAGTCTCCGGGATTGAGGAACCCGCCGGCGCGCATCACGACGCGCTCGTTGCCCGAGAGGCCATCGATCACTACGATACCTTGCGCGGTCACGTCGCCCGTCTTCACGGCACGGCGCTGAACTTTATTGTCCAGGCCGACCACGTACACGAAAGGTCCCTGCTGATCGGAAAGGATCGCGGACTCCGGTAGCAGCGGTGCGATGACCGTACCGCTGCGGAGTTGCGCGCTGGCGAACCCGCCGGGCCGCAGTGCCGGATCATAGGTCAGCGCGACGCGGGCGATGCCTTCGCGCGTTTGCGGGTCGATCGTCGGCGAGATCTGCCAGATCTGGCCAGTGAAGGGCTTGCTCATTCCTACCGGCGTCACATCGGCGGACTGGCCGACGGCGAGCCGCGCAAGATCGCTTTCGGCAAGGCGGGCCTGCATTTCGAACTGGCCTTCCTTGGCGATGCGGAACAGCACGCCGCTGCCCGGACTGACGATCTGGCCCGGCTCTACGCCGCGCGAGAGGACGAGCCCGGCAGCAGGCGCAACGATGTTGAGCCGTGCCGTGCTCGCGCGCAATTGGTCGAGCTGGGCAGAGGCGACGCGCACCTGAGCAACTGCCGCATCCCGGGTAGCAGTGAGCCGATCAACATCGGCCTTGGAAATGAAGCCGCGCTCCACCAGCTTGAGCGCACGATCAAGGTTGGCCTGCGCGATCCTGGCGTTTGCACGCTGAACCTCGATGTTGGCCGCCTGTCCGACAAGCTGCGGAGCCTGAACCGAACGATCGACGACCGCCAGGACCTGCCCGGCACGCACCCAATCCCCGGCATCGACCAGCACAGAGACGACCTGCCCGCCTTCGCCGGCTACCCCCACGGGCATTTCCCGGCGGGCAGCGATCGTGCCGCTGGCAGTGATCGTGCCGGTCACGCTTGTGCGGCCGGGGGTGATAACAGTTACCGATTGGGCCTGCGCGTTGCGTTCAGCGGAAGCATCGGTCCCAGCTGGTGAGCGGTGCATGAAGTACCACGCAAGGCCAAGCGCTACCGCGATGACCAGGCCGACAATCACAAGGCGGCTGCGGCCACCGTCCGGCGCGCCTGGAGTCCCATCGTCCAGCATCGGCTCGATGGCAGGCTGCAGCCCGGATCTGATCGTTGATTCGTAGTTCATGTCGTTCACGTGCCTTAGTCCCGGTCGGGCGCCGTTGTGCCGAAACCGGTTCGCTACCCGGATCGGCGGAAGTGTATTATCTGACTATATCACTTCCCGCAAGCGCGGGAGCCTCGCATTGCCGCACGCTTGCTTTGTCTTAGCGCCGCATCCGACGAGTGACAATTATGGCTCGACAAAGCGCATGAACAAATGATTCCAGCGTGGCGGTGTTGCAACCAAAACCACCGCCCAAGCCTGGCACTTTGGGGCACGCCAAAGCAAATGGCCGCCCCGATGATCGGGACGGCCATCCTTGAAACTCGATGCCGAACAACGCCGAGGACGGCGCGATCAGCTCAAAACTTGAGCTGCCGTTCGTAGAGATCGCGGTAGTGCTGGATCCGGGTGACTCGAAGGCCTTGCATACCCGAACGATCCACGGCGCGCTGCCAGGAGGCGAACTCCTCGAGCGTGAGGCTATAGCGTTCGCAAACCTCATAGATCGTGAGCAGCCCGCCGTTAACCGCGGCCACGACTTCGGCCTTGCGCCGCACGACCCAGCGCGTGGTCGAAGGCGGAGGAAGGCTGTCGATCGTCAACGGCTCACCGAGGGGGCCAATCACTTGCGACGGTTTGATTTTCTGGTTCTCAATCATGGCGATTCTCGTCTGGTCGACGCTTCATCGAGGCGTTTGGGACTGCATCCTGTGTGCCTTCCGCGTCATTTCCATTCGCTGAAGAGGCGGGGTTAACAGCGCCTTCAGCCTGCACTTCAACGTTTTTCAGCAACGTCGCAGCGGAATCGTGGAAACTGAAGCCTTTGATCGTTTGAGACCCCGCCCCGCCATCGTCGCTCGCTACGCGGCGACCGCCCAATGCTCCGCTCACCGCGTTGTCATTCGGACCCGTGAGCACGCCGCGAGTGTCGTGGGCCGCGACCAGACGGGCGCAAAGCTCGCTCCAGCCAAGCGGGCGCAACCCTTGGCTCGAATCGCCCGGCATCTGCGGCCGTGAATCGGTGAACCTCAACTCCATGAGGAGGCCTCTAACCCACCGCTCTATAAAGGAGGGTAAAGCCCGCCTTCACCAAGAGTTAGGTTTTGGCCGGTGCGGATAGTCGGGGCTGGCCATGTTTTTGGTGCTGCCCCTCGCCGGCAAAAACGCCTATGGGGCCCGAATGCACAGCAATTCGGGCCAATTGGGCGCCCACAGCACAGCCGCCGGGGCATGCGCGGACCTGCCGCTTGACGAAGCGGCGGCCGCAGAACTTTTTGCGTTCTCTTCAAACAGGGCTCCCCGGCGAATCGTCGTTGCGATGTCGGGCGGGGTCGACAGCTCGGTGGTTGCAGGGCTTGCTGCGGCGAGCGGGGCCGAGGTGATCGGCGTGACGCTGCAGCTCTACGATTATGGAGCCGCGACCGGGCGCAAGGGCGCATGCTGTGCAGGCGATGACATCCGCGACGCGCGCGGCGTCGCTGACCGGCTGGGTATCGCGCACTATGTGTTCGACCATGAAACGCGCTTCCGCGAAGATGTGGTCGACCGTTTCGCCAACGACTATCTGGCCGGGCGAACGCCGATCCCCTGCATCCGCTGCAACATGGGGCCCAAATTCACCGATCTGCTGACCATGGCGCGTGACCTCGGCGCGGATTGCCTGGCGACGGGGCACTACGTACAGCGCGTTGCAGGCAGCCATGGCCCCGAACTTCACCGCGCCGTCGATCCTGCGCGGGACCAGTCCTATTTTCTCTATGGCACCACGGACGAGCAACTCGCCTTCCTGCGCTTTCCCTTGGGCGGACTACCCAAGCCCACCGTGCGGGCCATGGCGGCGGCGCTGGGCCTCGGCGTTGCGTCCAAGCCTGATAGCCAGGACATCTGTTTCGTGCCGGACGGCGACTATGCCGCAGTGGTCACCAAGATCCGGCCCGAG
>Ga0164294_10001964_pt1 | contig 18789 bp, 18 predicted proteins | sample GEODES005metaG_FD_111479 | JGI IMG/M metagenome (GOLD analysis project Ga0164294, IMG submission 111479) | Oligotrophic lake water microbial communities from Sparkling Lake, Wisconsin, USA - GEODES005 metaG | ecosystem: Environmental > Aquatic > Freshwater > Lake | place: USA: Sparkling Lake...
ATACCGCTGACGTTGATGCGCCTTGTGGTCCGAGTGTTGAGAAAGGTGCGCGGTGCAATTTGAATTTCATGTGTCATGTGATTCTTAAAAGTTGCACAGCCTAAGCAAATGCAGCAGTTCAGTGGAATTCACATAAATTTAGTTTCAGCATCACGGCTTGGGCAACCGCTTCAGTTAGTGTCCCGAAGAATTGGACGGACTCTCAAGCAGCTTGAAAAAACAGAATTTCAATAAGAACTCAAATCAAAGTTTTGGGCAATGAAAGCCCATTTTGTTTTGAGTCGTTAAGAAGAGGGTGCCAACCGCAGAAAACAGTTTTTTAAATTGTCAGTTGCAATATGCAACTTCTCACAATATGAGAGACCTGTGAACTATTAGTGTAATAACCGTGTAATTAATACTTTAGATCAAATAAATGCTATAAATCATTGATTTATATGGATTTTTTAGGGGTATTTTTTAGTAAGGAACTGTTTCTGCGGAGTTAACAGTCCGGCGCTCTACCGACTGAGCTATCGAGGAATGTATTCGGTTTTACTTCATAGAAACAGGCTTTGAGTTGTGTCGGGAATTGACTCGTCGCTCAAACGTTTCGTTCGCAAAGATTGTAACAAAGAATTTTTCTGCTTCGGCGATGGCCAAATTCGCAGGCCCTAGCACAATCGATTTCCAGCAGTCAATTCAGAACAATTTTTTTCATGTGTTTCTGTTGCGTATGAAATAGTGACGATGCGGGAACAGTCAATGTAACTGGCTTCGTCAATACCTCATGTGGCTGCGTTGACGATGAACCGCAGTCCATCATGAGCGATTCACTTCACCGCAGGCAAGGCTTGATCCTTACAGTGAGCGCCAAGAAGCGGGCAATGAAGTTTCAAGTTGCTGAAAATCCTCAAGGGTGTTGAGGTTGCTAAACGCCAAAGGATTGTCAAACGGCACTTCCACCGTGTGATGCAGCGCGGTCCATGCGCCAATTTTTCGTCCGCCCTCGGCCAAGAAATCTTGCAAGCTTTCCTTGAGTGACACCTTCATCAAGCAAAAAACCGGTTGGCGGCGCACCACTCCATCGTCTTGCGCGACTGCGGCCATGGCGATGTCGGCGTCATGGCTTTGCAATGCCTGCATGAGTTGTGCGGCCAAGTTCAATGGGAAGAATGGCGTGTCACACGGCACGGTGAGCAGGTAAGGATGGGGGCATTGCGTCATGCCCGCCAAGAAACCGGCCAGGGGTCCTGCAAAGTCGGCTTGTGCATCGGGCCAGATTGCCAGGCCCAACGCCCGGTAGTCGTTCAGATGTCGATTGGCATTGATGGCTATCGATGCCACGGGCCGGGTTTGTGCTTGCAAGCGTTGTACCGCGTGCATCACCAAACGTTCGCCTTGAAACAATTGCAAGCCTTTGTCGACGCCGTTCATGCGTGAACCGCGACCACCTGCCAACACCACTGCACCCATCTGGTTGGGTTGGGCATTGACAGTCTCTCCTGCGCCTTTGGTGGCGTTGAAGGATGCAATCCGGTCTTGTTCTGCCATCGGCCTTCACGCTTTCTCATCAACACGATCGTGGGCCTATTTTGGCGCACTTGCTTTGGCCTCGGGTTCACCCTAGGCGTGAAGCTGTTGTAATCGCGGGTCTTGCTTTTTGCAGCAATCAATACCTAACAACCATGAACCCAAAGGAACGATGACATGCCCCAAGCTGGACTGATGATGGAACTGCCCTTGTTGCTCTCGGGCGTGCTGCAACACGCTGAGGCGCAAAACGGCCAGGTGGAAGTGGTGTCCCGCGAAACCCATGGACCCATCTTTCGTTACACCTATGCAGACTGCGCCAAGCGCGCACGGCAGTTGGCCAACGCGCTGGCAGGTCTGGGTTTGAAAGCGGGCGATGTGGTGGGCTCGATCGCTTGGAACAACCACCGGCACTTGGAGTCGTATTACGGCGTCTCTGGCAGTGGCATGGTGATGCACACCTGCAACCCGCGTCTGCACCCGGATCAACTCGTCTACATCATCAACCACGCCGAAGACCGGGTGGTGCTTTTTGACAGCACGTTTGCGCCGCTGGTGAAAGCCATCGCGGCCAAATGCCCCCAGGTGGTGGCCTGGGTCTGTTTGGCCGATGCGGTCAGCACCGCTGCTTTGGAAGGCATTCCGCATTTGTTGTCCTACGATGCATTGGTGGACGTCGCCTCTGATCAATTTGAATGGCCGCAGTTTGACGAGCGCACCGCCGCCGCGCTTTGCTACACCTCGGGCACGACTGGCAATCCCAAGGGCGTGATGTATTCGCACCGTGCCATCGTGCTCAGCGCCATCACCTGCTGCATGCCCAGTTTGCTGTGCTTGTCGCCGCAAGAAACCATCCTGCCCGTCGTGCCCATGTTTCACATCAACGCCTGGTGCATTCCTTACGCGGCGTTTGTGGGTGGTGCCAAACTGGTGCTGCCCGGCCCCAAGCTCGATGGGGCATCGCTCTACGAGTTGATGGAGTCCGAGGGTGTCACCATCAGCGCTGGCGTGCCTACCATTTGGCAAGCCTTGTTAGCGCATGTGGAACAGAACCACTTGCGTTTCTCCACCATGCGCCGCACAGCGGTGGGTGGATCGGCCATGCCCAAGGCCTTGATCGCCAAATTCATGGAGATTTACCAAGTGGAAGTTCGTCATGGCTGGGGCATGACCGAAACCACGGCCGTGGCGACCATGGGGACGTTGACTCCAGCGCTGAATAAACAAGCGATCGACGTTCAACTGGACCACTTGGCCAAGCAAGGCAAAACCGTGCATGGCGTGAGTATCAAACTGCTGGACGAAAACGGCCAGGACATCCCCCGGGATGGCCAGACCCAAGGCGAGTTGATGGTGCGTGGCCATTGGATTTTGTCGTCCTATTTCAAGGGCGACAAATCGCCTTTGGTGAATGGCTGGTTTCCCACCGGCGACATCGCCACCATCGACGCCGATGGTGTGATGCATATTCGTGACCGCGTGAAAGACGTCATCAAAACCGGCGGGGAATGGATCAGTTCGATCGATCTGGAAAACGTCGCTCTGGAACACCCGGCGGTGGCGATGGCCGCTGTGATCGGCGTGCAAGACCCGAAGTGGGGCGAGCGACCTTTGCTGTTCATCGTGCGCAAGCCCTCGGCGAATCTGGAGAGCAAGGAAATCTTGGATTTTCTGGCCAGCAAAGTGGCCAAGTGGTGGGTGCCCGAGCGGGTGGTATTTTTGGAAGCGCTGCCTTTGGGCGGTACGGGCAAGATCCAAAAATCCGAGTTGCGCAGGGATTACCGGTAGGTTTTTTCTCAAAGAGGGGCTGCGGCGGCCATACACGCTTGCAGCTGCCTTATTCGGTCTGCAACATCTTCGGCGCCCGTGATGGCGCGCACCACCGCCACCGAGCCGACGCCGGACTGCAAAACGGCGGGCATCGTGGCCAGGTCGATGCCGCCAATCGCCACCAGTGAATGGTGTCGCATCAAACGGGCATACTGATTCAATCGCCCTAAGCCTTGCGGCGCGGTTTCCATGCGCTTCAAAGTGGTGGGGAACACGGCCCCCAAAGCGATGTAGCTCGGTTCGTGCCGGGCGGCATGTTGCATCTCCACATAGCCGTGGCTGCTTAAACCCAAGCGCAGACCATGGGCGCGAATGTGTTCCAGCGGCGCCTCATGCATGTCCTCTTGGCCGAGATGAACACCATAAGCGCCCGCATCTATCGCGGCTTGCCAGTGGTCGTTAATGAACAGCAAACTGTTGCTGCCTTCCACCGCTTTCACCGCTGCGCGTACCTCGCGTTGCACCGCGTGGAGGTCGTCCGATTTGAACCGCAGTTGCACGGTGGGCACGCCCAGGTCCACCATGCGCGCAACCCAAGCAGCGTCGGGCAGCACGGCATAAAGCCCGAGCTTTTGTGGGCAACCAGGAAAGGCTTGGCCGCTGCGTTCGGTGCGCAGGCCAAAGTCCACCGGCTCACAGGGCCAAGCGGCCGGGTCAAACTGGCCGGTACGCTTTGTTTGGGCGTCCCAAGCCTGTGCCACGCACTGCGCGTCGTGTTCCAAAAAACCCAACAGCCGAGCAGCCAGCAGACTGACTGAAAAGTGATCTTCAGCATCTGCGCCGTGCTGCACAGCCGCCAGGCTGGGTGGTGTACCAATTTGCAAGTTGCGATGCAACTGCGCCAAGTTTTGCGCGAGTTCAAGTCTGTTCATGCGTGGTGCCAAAAAGGGGTGCCCAGCACCGGCGTGCTGGCCTGGGCGGTTTCTTGGGGTTGCATGGCCCCTGACAAAAACGCCGCGCGACCGGCTTTGACGGCATTGGCAAATGCTTCGGCCATGGCCGCAGGCTGGGTGGCCAAGGCCACGGCAGTGTTCAGCAGTACCGCGTCATAGCCCCATTCCATCACCTGGCAAGCATGCGAGGGCAAGCCCAAACCCGCGTCGACAATCAGCGGCACCTGCAGGCGTTCTCGCAGCAATTGCATGGCGTAAGGGTTGATCGGACCTTTGCCCGTGCCAATCGGTGCGGCCCAGGGCATGACGGCTTGGCAGCCCACGTCCACCAGGCGTTGGCACAAAACCAGGTCCTCGGTGCAATAGGGCAGCACCTTGAAACCGGCTTTGATCAAGCGTTCGGCGGTTTCCGGCAGCTTCAAGGTATCGGGCTGCAAGGTGTAGTCGTCACCGATCAATTCCAGCTTCAGCCAATCGGTTTCAAACACCTCACGCGCCATCTCAGCCGTGGTCAAAACTTCTTGCACACTGTGACACCCGGCGGTGTTGGGCAGCACCGGCACTTTCAGGTCTTTGAGCAAATTGAAAAACGCCGGCGAAGCTTTGGCATGGGCGGTTTGCCGCCGCAGCGAGGCCGTCAGCATCGCGGGTTGAGACAAGCGCACCGCGTCGGACAGCACTTGCGGCGAAGGGTAGCGCGAGGTGCCCAGCAGCAGGCGGCTGGCGAAGGTTTCACCATAGAGCACCAAGGGGTCGTGGGTTGGGGTCATGTGGTCATCCTCCGGTGATGGGTGCGATCAATTCCACCTGGTCGTTGGCCGACAACATGTGGTCGGCATATTGGCTTCGCGGCACAAACTGCAGATTCACAGCGGCGGCAAAAGGCGGTGTCACGCCCGCTGCCGTGATCGCGTCTTGCAAGCAGGCTGGGACGGGCAGTTGGTACGCCACCTGGTTGATCAGAATCGTCATGCTATTGGAGCTCATGCAACACCTGCAGGGGTAGATTGAGACGACGGTGCTTTTTGCAGCAAACCAAATTGTGCGGACAAGCGGGTGTCGCCTTGAAGCAGGGCCATGGCCGCGTCCATCAGTGCCGGCGCGATCAAAAAACCGTGGCGGTACAAGCCGTTGATTTGCCACACCGTTGGCCCCAGGCAATGGATGGCGGGCAAGTTGTCGGGCAAGGTAGGGCGGGCTTGGGTATTGATTTCCAAAATACGGGCTTCGGCAAAACCGCTGTGCACGCTGTAGGCCGCGCTCAGCAATTCCAAGGTGGAGCGTACGCTGGCGGCCGACAAGTCGTCGGTTTCAATCTCGGTGGCACCCACCACATAAATGCCCTTTTCTTTAGGTGCGATGTACAGCGGGTAGCGTGGGTGGATCAGGCGCACTGGACGGCTGATCTGCACCTCCGGCGCATGCAGGCGCAGCACCTCGCCGCGCACCCCCCGCAAGCTTTGCCATTGCGGCTTGGCCCCCAAACCTCGGCAATCAAACACGGCGTCAGCGTGGGGGAAGTCGTCGGGAGACCGGGAGCTGTGCCAATGCAGTTCGGCGCTGCTGTGTTGCAGGCCCAGCAGTAAAGCCTCCAGCAGTTGGCGGTTATCGAGCTGGCCTTCTTCGGGCAGCCACAAAGCCTGCTGAAACTTGCCAGCCAATGCGGGTTCCAGGGCGGCCAATTCGGCCGCTTGCAGGCTGTGCGGTGCGGGCAATTCAGGCAGTTGCTGGCGCGTGCATTGCAATTTGTCGGCAAAGCGTTTGGCATCCGAGGCGTCTTGTCTGTGCCACAAAATCACTGTGCCCGCGCGCTGAAAAAAGACGGGCGCAGGCAGGCCTGCCAAGAGCTGCGGCCAGCGTTGCAAGCTGTACTGGCCCATGCGCACCACCGGCAGTTCGGTGATGGCCGATTCGGCCAGTGGGGCCAACATGGACGCTGCAACCCGTGCGGCGGCACCTTGCGCATCCGGCCCTTGGGCTTCAAAAACCTGCACCCGATGACCAGCCTGCACCAAGCCCCAGGCCATCAGTCGGCCCATCAACCCCGCGCCCAACACCACGCAGTTTTTCGAGCTCATGCTGCCACCCCGACATAATCACCGTCATGAACACACATGCATTCACTGGTCAATATGTTCGCGTGCTGACGATTGCCGGCTCGGACAGCGGCGGCGGCGCGGGCATCCAAGCCGATTTGAAAACCTTCAGCGCACTGGGCTGCTATGGCATGACCGCCATCACCGCACTGACCGCGCAAAACACCCAGGGCGTGCAAGCCATCCATGGTGTGCCCGCCGCGTTTTTGAAAGCGCAGTTGCAGTCGGTGTTGGATGACATTGGCGTGGACGCCGTGAAGATCGGCATGCTGCACGCCCCGGACATCGTCGAGGTGGTGGCTTGGGCGATCGACCATTACCAACTGAAGAACGTGGTGCTCGACCCGGTGATGGTGGCCACCAGCGGTGACCGCCTGATCGCCGAAGACACCGTGTCGGTCTTGGTGCGACAACTCTTCCCCCGGGTCGAATTGGTCACGCCGAATTTGGACGAAGCGGCATTGCTGCTGGGGCGCCCGTTGCGCCAGGTAGCGCAGTTGCAAACCGCAGCCGATGATTTGCAAGCCATGGGTGCAAAGGCGGTATTGCTCAAAGGCGGTCATGTCGAGGGCAACGAGGTGGTGGACGTGTTGACCGAAACCGGCCACGCCCCGCAGTTGTTCAATTCGGCACGTATTCACAGCCACAACGTGCATGGCACCGGCTGCAGCCTTTCTTCGGCCATCGCCGCGTATTTGGCGCAAGGGCTGGCGTTGGGTTCGGCGGTAGCGCATGCCCGACAGTTCATCTTGCAAGCGATTGCCTCGGGCGCGCAGGTGCGCACGGGCCATGGTCATGGTCCCTTGAACCATGGCTTTGGCCCGCAGGTCATGCATGTGAAACCACGGCCTTGACGGGGCGCGTCAGCCAAGCCAACACCAAGCTGAAGGCTAAACAGGGCATGGCCGCACCCCACTGCGGTGCCCAATTTGCCGCAGCATGAAACACCGCGATGCCCGACAACCAAATCAGCGCGGCGTCCCATTTCACAGCCACTTGTTCTGAAGACACCGTGCCTGCGCCCAAACGGCCCAAGATGACGCCATACAGCGGCACAAACACCGAACTCAGCAGCAGCAAAAACGGCTCCAGGTCATGCATCGGGAGCACCATGGCCAAGCCGGTGCAGACCATGGCGATCACCACACCCCAGTGCTTCAAGCTCAGGCGCGACCACAGGCTGTGGCTGTTCACCGAGGCCGAGTAAACATCCCCATAAGCGTTGTCCAGTTCGTCGAGCAAGATCAAACCCAGTGCCAGCAAACCCCCTTGGGCCAGCAGCAAGGTGTTGACCAAATTCGCATCCGGGGCCGACACACTGATGACCATCACGCCCAAGGCGTAGCACCAGATGTTGGCCAGAGCAAAGCCGACCCAGCTGCCCGTCAGGGCGGTTTTGCTGTTCTTGCCGTGGCGGGCATAGTCGGCAATCAGTGGCAACCACGACACCGGCATGGCAATAACCAAGTCCATGGCCGACAACATGCCCATCTCGCCGTTGCCGGGTCGATTCCAAAACGCCGCCCATCCTTGGGCTTGCAACAAGCCGACGAATTGGTAGCTCAACCACAGCAGCGACAACACCACCAAGGGCAGGCCAAACCGGCTGACGAAACTGCGCACCAAACCCAGCATGGAACCCACCATCAAGAGCGTGAGCACACCGCCCCAGAGCAAGGTGGCCGTCAAGGCCGCTCCCCACCAACTGTCGCCAAACATCGCCAACGTGCCGTCGCGCATCACCACCAACTCAAATGTGGTCCAGCCCACCAGTTGCACGATGTTGAGCAGCACCGGCAGGCGGGCAAAGGAACGGCCATACACCTGGTGCATCAATCCCGCACTGGACAAACCGGTGTCACAGGCGATCTTGGCCACCCAGCCCAACAAGCCAGCACCCAAGAACGAGCCGAGGACGATGGCCAACAAGGCGTCTTGCGTGCCCACGGCGGGCACGAGGTAGGCACCCAGTTGGATGACCAGCAGACCCACACCCAAGGAAAACCAAAGGGAGGCGTGGCTGTACCAGTCAAAGACGCGTTGTTCTGCTTCGACCGGGACCAAGGATGGGTTGTGGGATGTGTTGTTTGCCATCTTGTTGTTCCAAAAGAATGGCAGTTCGGCGAGGCCTTCAAGGGCTGAAGAGAGCAGCATTGCGGGCCGTGCTTCCCTGCGCGAGGATTACCTCAATCAGGTTCAAAGGGACTTTCTCAGCCTTGGTTTGTGAAAACCTCAGCACCCCTAGCGGATGTCTGTCCCATCTGGGTAGACGGTTGCATTGTAGGCCAGTGAAGCAGGCGTTTTCGCGCTCTATATCCTTGCGGAGGGCGACTTAAACGCCGAGCAATTGGTGCAGTCTGGGCGAGGCCGTGGTGTATTCGAGTGGGATTTTTTGGCCGGGGTTGAGATAGGCCGCAGCGCCAAATGCCGCCAGCGTGGCTTCGTGAAAGCCGCTCAGGATGAGCTTTCGTTTACCGGGGTAGTGATTGATGTCGCCCACCGCGAAGATGCCAGGTGCATTGGTGGCAAAGGTCTCTGTGTTCACGCTCAGTTGTTTCTTGGCCATGTCCAAGCCCCAGTCGGCGATGGGGCCGAGTTGCGGGGTCAGGCCCAGCATCACCCACAGTTGATCGCAGGGCAGGCTCAAAACCGCACCGTCAGGCGTGGCAATTTGCAGGCCGCTGAGGCGGCCGACCGGGGTTTGCAAGCCTTGCACTTGGCCCACTTGCAGCCGGACAGAACCGCTTGCGCTTGCATGTGCAAACGCGGCCTGCAAGGGTTCAGAGGCGTCAAAGATGGCGCGGCGATGCACCAGGGTGACGCTGGCTGGTCTGTGGATGAGGCTGTCGAGCGCCGCTTGCACTGCGGCATCATCACTGCCTACCAACACCAGATGTTGGTCCTGCAAGGTCATGGCATCGGGCACCTGATGAAACACCTGTGTGCCATCGAAGGCAGCCAATTCGGGCAAGGCCAGTTTGCGTGGCAAAAACGCCCCCACGCCCGCAGCGATAAAAACGGTCTTGCAGATCAGTTGCAGGCCGGCTGTGGTGCTGGCCTGCCAACGGCCATCGGGTAGATGGTGCAGGCCGGATACCTGTTGGTTCAAATGAAATTGAGGATTGAAGGGAGCAGCTTGCTGCTGCAAGCGTTCAACGAGTTCGCGCCCTGTGCAAATGGGCAGGGCAGGGATGTCGTAGATGGGTTTGTCGGGGTAGAGCGCCATGCATTGGCCACCCACCACCGGCAAGGCGTCCACCACGTGGGCAGAGATGGCTTGTAAGCCCAGTTGGAAGACCTGGAACAAGCCCACCGGCCCCGCGCCAATGACCAAGGCGTCGGTGGACAGGGGTGCGTCGTGGGCGGTCATCGGCAGCTTGGCCAAGCCCAGCAGGCTTTAGCGCTGGAGTTCAGACAACTTGCCGGTTTTGTCTTTCCAGTCATCCGCGTCCGACAAAGGAGATTTGCGCTTGGTGATGCTGGGCCAGCCGATGTGCGACAACTCGGCGTTCAAAGCCGTCATGTGCTGCTGATCAGCGGGCACATCTTCTTCGGCATAGATGGCGTTGACCGGGCACTCGGGAATGCAGACCGCGCAGTCGATGCACTCGTCGGGGTCGATGGTCAGGAAATTCGGGCCTTCCCGAAAGCAATCAACGGGACAAACGTCCACACAATCGGTGTATTTGCAGCGGATACAGGCTTCGGTGACAACGTGGGTCATGATGGATTCTTCAAACGAAGGGATGCAAGAAATGGGGCATTTTAGGGGCAGGCCAGATTCAGGCCTGAATCAGCGCCGCCGCCGAGGTTTTGTGGCTGGCCGTGTCCACCAAGACCAAGGAGCCAAGGATGCGGGATTGTTCAAAAGGTAAACAGACCAAAGGCTGCTGAAAAGCCAGTTGCACATGGCCAATGGAGTTGGACGGCAGTTCAGTGGCTTCATGTTCCGCCAAGGTGTTGATGTCCAAGCGGTGCAGGATGCGGCTGACCTTGGCCTTCACCCAACGGTGCCCGTGCAGCGCCCAATAAACGCGGCCTGCCACCAAGGGTTCATCGTCCAGCCAGGCCAACGTGAGATTCAGGTTGGTCTCAGCTTTCACCGGGCTGTCCTGGGCCAGCAGCCAATCGCCCCGTGACACGTCCACTTCATGGTCCAGCACCACGCCGGCGCTGTGACCAGCGACCACGTCCCCGGGCTGGCGCACGGCCGACAGCACTTCTTTGATGACCGCGGATTGGCCACTGGGGAACACCTTCACGCTGTCGCCCACCCGCGCCACACCGTTGCCGACGCGGCCCCAGTAAACACGGCGGCCTTTGGAGGTGTCGGCGCTGTCATGGAATTTCTCGACCCATTGCACCGCGAAGGCCAAAGCGCCGTCTTCGTCGGCGGGTGTCACCGGCAGGCGTTCGAGCAATTCAAGCAAGCTCGGGCCACTGTAATTGCACCAATCGGGCTGGGCGCTCACCACGTTCCAGCCTTTCAACGCCGAGATCGGCACGATGGCGTTCACGTCCATGCCCGCATCGTCGGCGAACTGTTGCAAGGCATGGGCGATGTTCACAAACGCGGTTGAGGCATCGGTCACGGCGTCGAGTTTGTTGATGGCAAAGATGACCGAGGGCACACGCAGCAACTTGAGCAACAGGCTGTGGCGACGGGTCTGGGGCAACAGACTCAGGCCAGGCGTGGCCCAGTCCACCTTGGTGGCGTCCACCAGCACCACGGCCGCATCGGCGCTGGAAGCCGCTGTCACCATGTTGCGGGTGTATTGCTCGTGGCCCGGCGCGTCGCCAATGATGAACTTGCGGGTTTCGGTGCTGAAGTAGCGGTAGGCCACGTCGATCGTGATGCCTTGCTCGCGTTCGGCGGACAGGCCGTCAGTGAGCAGGGCGAGGTCGGTTTCACCATGGCGTTGCACACCGGCCAAATGGTCTTGCAACACGGATTTGGAATCGACCAGTAAACGACCAATGAGTGTGGACTTGCCGTCATCGACAGAACCGCAGGTGATGAACTTCAGGGCAGGGCGGGTAGCGAGGTTGGTCGTCATCAGAAATAGCCTTCTTTTTTGCGTTTTTCCATCGAAGCGTCCGAGGTCTGGTCGTCCATGCGGGTGGCCCCACGTTCACTAACGTCAGCAGCCAAAGTTTCAATGACGATGTCGTCCGGCGTTGCCGCGGTACTTTCCACCGGGCAGGTGCAGGTGATGTCACCGACAGTGCGAAAACGCACTTGGCGTTGCTGCACGGTTTCACCGTCTTTCGGCGGCGTCATGTGGGTGACGGGCACCAGCAAGCCTTTGCGCTCGATCACGTCGCGCGTGTGGGTGTAATAAAGCGAAGGCAAGGCGATGTTTTCGCGCGCAATGTATTGCCAAACATCCAACTCCGTCCAGTTGGAAATTGGGAACACGCGGAAATGCTCGCCCGGGTGCAAGCGTGTATTGAACAGATTCCAGAGTTCGGGGCGTTGTGATTTCGGTTGCCACTGACCGAAGCTGTCGCGGTGGCTGAAGATGCGTTCTTTCGCGCGGGCCTTTTCTTCATCGCGGCGGGCGCCGCCAATCAGTGCGTCAAAGCGAAACTCATCGATCGCTTCGAGCAAGGTGACCGACTGGTGCACATTGCGCGATTCGTCGGGACGTGCAAGTCGCACCGTGCCGCGTTTCATCGAATCTTCGACACTGCGCACAATGAGTTCAGCACCGAGTTCCTTGGCGCGGAAATCCCGGAAATCAGTCACCTCGGGGAAGTTGTGGCCGGTGTCGATCATCAACAGCGGATAGGGGATGCGGCCGGCACCAAAGGCTTTTTCGGCGCACTTGAGCATCACCAAGGAGTCTTTACCGCCCGAGAACAGCAAGGTCGGGCGCTCGAATGCAGCGGCGACTTCACGCAGGATGAAGATGGTTTCTTCTTCCAGGGCATCCAGGTGGGCGTTGCTCAGATGGGGCAACTCGTTTTGGGTGATGGCGTTCATGTTCAGGCTTTCACGTGCAAACCGCACTCTTTGGCATTTTCGTCTTCCCACCACCAGCGGCCTGCGCGGAAGTCCTCGCCCAAGCTGATGGCGCGGGTGCAAGGCGCGCAGCCGACGCTGGGGAAAAACTGGTCGTGCAGCGGGTTGTAGTCCACTTGGTTGGAAGCGATGTAATGCCAGACGTCACCCCAAGTCCAGTCGACCAGCGGATTGAGTTTGATGATGGGCACGCCGTTGGTCACATCCGCTTCTTGGGCTGTCACCTCGGCGCGGGCTTGCGATTGTTCGCGGCGCAGACCCGTGATCCAGGCTTTTTGGTCTTTCAAAGCGCGACCCAAGGGCTCCAATTTACGAATACCGCAGCAGGCTTTGCGGTTGGCGATGCTCTCGAAAATGCCTTGTTGACCGGGGCTCTTCACAAAGGCCAACACGGCTTCGTGTTGCGGCTTGAATACCTGGATGGGCGCACGCGAATTGGCTTGCAAGCGTTCCAACAAGGCCAAGGTTTCGGCGTGTAAGGCGCCGGTTTCCAGCACAAAAACGGGAATATCGAGTTGCAAGTGATTGATGATGTGGGTGATGACCACGTCTTCAGCACCCAAACTCGAGGCTTGTTTCAAGGGCTGCATTGCGGTGGCTGCGCTTTTCAGTTGCGCTTGCGTGGCAGCGAGTTTTTCGTTGAAGTTGGCGCTTGGTTTGGCGTGCAACTGCGTGGCGGGCGTTTGGGGTTTCATCGTGCAAACAAAGGTTGGGGTTGGGTCACGTCGCCTTGGTAGAAAGCGCTGAAATGGGTGAGTAATTCTTGCCCTTTGGTCAAGCTCTGGTCGGCGCGCAGCACGGCGCTTGAAAAACCGCAGCGTTGCATCTGGCTCAGTTGGTCCACCAGCACATCGCCAGTGGCGCGAATGTCGCCATTGAAGCCGCAGCGACGGCGCAACATGAGGGCTTGGCTGAAAGCGCGGCCATCGGTGAAACTGGGAAAGTGCAACTCGATCGTCTGCACGCCTTGCAGGTTTTGTGTCAAGGGGTCGGCGTCATTGCCCAGTTGCAAATCGGCGGCTTGAAGTTCGTCAGTGTGTGAAAGCAAGTTCATGGTGTTCTTTCAGGCTGCAGGGCTCAAGGCTTCGTCGTTAGACGGATGGCGTGCCGCATTGGCTGCGGTTTTGAAGGCCTCAAAACCCACACGCTGCACCGCGTCAATGAAAGTCTCGCCATGCTGGCGCTGCTCGGAATACACCTGCAACACCGCGTCAATCACATCCACCACTTCTGCTGAAGAGAACGAGGGACCCACCACCTTGCCGGGCTTGGGTGTGCCACTCAGGGCAGAACCATCCGAGCCACCCAAAGTAACTTGGTACCACTCTTTGCCGTCTTTATCCACACCCAAGATGCCGATGTGGCCGCTGTGGTGGTGTCCGCATGAGTTGATGCAACCACTGATGTGCAAATCAATTTCACCCAAGTCGAACAATTCGTCGAGGTCTTGGTAGCGCTCGGTGATGGCCGCAGCCACAGGCAGTGAACGCGCATTCGCCAAATCGCAATAGTCGCCACCGGGGCAGGCGATCATGTCGGTCAACATGCGGATGTTGGGTTTGGCCAAGCCCAGGTCTTTCGCCGCTTGGTAAAGGGCGGGCAGTTGGTCGGCCGCCACCCAAGGCAGCACCAGGTTTTGGTCGTGACTGACACGGGCTTCACCCGCTGAGAACTGGTCGGCCAGCAGTGCGGAGGCATCAAGTTGGTCGGCGGTGGCATCACCGGGCGCTTGCCCCAAGCGTTTGAATGACAAGGTAACCACGCGCAAATGCGGATTGCGGTGGGGCGCTACGTTTTGCTGCAACCAACGGGCGAAGTTCTTGTCTTCGTCGGCGGTTTTGGCGAGCAAGGCATGAACGTTTTCGGCTGACACATGTTGGCTGCCCAGCAAAGCGGGCGGCACAAAACTCGCCGTCACGCGGTCCAACTCTGCTTGGCTGATGGTGTGCGGCGCACCGTCTTGCGTGACGATGCGCTGGTACTCGGCTTCCACTTGGTCAATGTAGTTTTGACCTTCGGCCTTCACCAAAATTTTGATGCGGGCTTTGTACTTGTTGTCACGTCGACCAAACAGGTTGTAAACCCGAATCACGGCTTCCAAGTAATTGATGATTTGGGGCCAAGGCAAAAATTCTCGAATGACGGTGCCGATGATGGGCGTGCGGCCCATGCCGCCCCCCACCATGACGCGAAAGCCCACGTCACCTGCGGCGTTGCGGTGCACTTGCAAACCCACGTCGTGCCAGGCCGTGGCGGCGCGGTCTTCTTCAGCGCCGCTGATGGCGATTTTGAATTTGCGCGGCAGAAAAGCGAACTCGGGATGCAAGGTGCTCCACTGACGCAAGATTTCAGCAAAGGCGCGCGGGTCGACGATTTCATCCACCGCCACACCCGCGCGTTCATCGGCGGTGATGTTGCGGATGCAATTGCCGCTGGTTTGAATGCCGTGCATGTTCACCGAGGCCAACAGGTCCATCACATCGGCGCTTTTCTCCAACGGTATCCAGTTGTATTGCAGGTTTTGGCGGGTGGTGAAGTGGGCATAGCCATAGCTCAGGGCCGGTGCGGGAATGCCGCCAATCGCATCCTGTTTGGTTTGTGCCGCTTGAAACAGGGCTTCATCAGGACGGTCAAATTCACGTGCAATGCGGGCCAACACCCGCAATTGGGCGCTGTTGAGTTCGCCATAAGGCACGGCCACGCGCAGCATGGGTGCATAGCGCTGCACATACCAGCCATTTTGCAAACGCAGCGGGCGAAACTCTTCCTCGCTGAGTTGGCCATTCAGGCGGCGCGTCAGTTGGTCGCGGTATTGGGCGGCACGCTCTTGCACAAAGCGGCGGTCAAAGTCGGTGTATTGGTACATAAGTTGTTCAGATGAAAACCAGTTTGCTGCCAGCCCAAGCCAGCAGGATGGACAGGGCGGAACGAATGAAGCGCTCGGACACGCGGGTGACAAAGTGCGAGCCCAGCCAAATGCCTGGCAAGGAACCACACAGCAACAAGCCCAGCAGTTGCCAGTCCACCGTGCCCAACGAAGCATGACCCAAACCAGCCACAAGCGTGAGTGGCACGGCATACGCAATGTCTGCTGCGACGATGCGGTAAAGCGGCAATTGGGGATAGAGCAGCATCAAGACGGTGACGCCAATTGCACCAGCACCCACCGAGGTGAGCGTGACCAAGACGCCAATCACCGTGCCAAACAACACGGGCAACAAAGGGTGCTTGGCCTGATCGGACGGGCGTTCAAGAACCTGGGCGTCTTCGGTTTCAGGGCGACGCGGGCCGCGAATCGCTTTGTACAAGGTGGCCGCAGCGGTCAGCATCAGGGCAATGCCCAGCGTGAACGTGATGGCGCGTTGCACCATGGGGTTGGACGTGCCCAAGTCGTGCAAGACCCAGAGAGTCAGCAAAGCGGCAGGCGCACTGCCCAAGCTCAGGCTGAACACCACCCGCCAAGGAATGATGCGCTGGCGCGCAAAGTTCAATATGCCACCAAACTTGGTGCCCGCGGCGAAAAGTAAATCGGTGCCCACGGCCAAGGCCGGCTTGATACCAAAGCCAAAGATCAGCAGCGGTGTCATGAGCGACCCGCCGCCCACGCCGGTAAGTCCCACGATGAAACCGACCACCAAACCCGCCAAAACGAATGCAAAATTTTCCATAAGGGCGCGACTATAGAGGGGCGTATCAGGGTTACCAACTATTTTTTAGTTGGAGGTATATGCGATCTGGATATATGGAAATAACGCATAAGCAAACAACTAAACAGTTGTTTGAGAAATAACAAGGGTCGGACAGAATTTCGTTTTTCCTTACGAAGCCAACCATGTCACGCCTACTTCTCAGCGCTCACAACCCTGCCCATCCACGTTTCTTTTTGCGTGCTTTGTGGGGAGGCACCTTGTTGCTGCTATCTGGTTTGGCTTCAGGTCAAACACTGTTGAACGTGTCTTACGACGTTTCGCGCGAGTTTTTCAAAGACTACAACGGGGCCTTTGTAGCGCATTACAAAAAAGCCAAGGGCACGGACATCAAAGTGGATCAGTCCCATGGAGGGTCCAGCGCACAGGCCCGTGCGGTCAATGATGGCTTGGACGCCGATGTGGTCACCATGAACACCACCTCCGATGTGGATTTCTTGGCTTCCAATGGTGTGGTGGCCAAGGACTGGTCGAAAAAATTTCCCCACAACGCGGCACCCACCACCTCCACCATGCTGTTTCTCACCCGCAATGGCAACCCCAAGGGCATCAAGGATTGGGACGATCTGATCAAGCCCGGCGTGCAAGTCATCGTGGTCAACCCGAAAACCGGTGGCAATGGCCGCATGGCGTATTTGGCGGCTTGGGGGCAGGTGCGCAAAAAAGGCGGCTCTGACGCAGATGCACAAGCTTTTGTGAAAAAACTGTATGCCAACGTGCCGGTGCTGGCCAAAGGCGGCCGCGATGCCACCAATGTGTTTTTGCAAAGAAAAATCGGCGATGTGCTCATCACCTTTGAGTCTGAGGTGATTTCAGTGGACCGCGAGTTTGGTTCAGGCAAGGTGGACGCCATTCACCCCAGCATCAGCATCGTGGCTGAAAACCCGGTGGCCGTGGTCGAGCGCACCACCGCCAAGAAGGGTTCAGGTGAACTGGCCAAAGCCTATTTGGATTACCTCTACAGCGACGAAGCCCAAGAGATTGCTGCCAAACACGCACTGCGTCCGCGTAACCCTGTGATATTGAAAAAATACAGCAACGTTTTTAAACCCATCACCTTGTTTCAGGTGTCCGATTACTTTGGCTCACTGACCGAAGCGCAAAAAGTGCATTTCAACGACGGCGGCTTGTTCGACAAAATTTACACGGCCCAGTAAATGCGCAGCCTCACATTGTTTACCCCGCGCCACCAACCTGCGCGGGTCTTGCCCGGTTTTCAAATCACCTTGGGCTTCACCATCGCCTACCTGAGCTTGATCGTGCTGATTCCTTTGTCTGCGTTGGTCTTCAAAACCCTCAACCTCACGTGGGAGCAGTTTTGGCAAGCGGTCACAGCACCGCGCGTGGTGGCCTCCTACAAACTCACCATTGGAGCCTCTTTCATTGCAGCCTTGGTGAATGCATTTTTTGGTTTGCTGTTGGCCTGGGTGTTGGTGCGTTACCAGTTCTTCGGCAAAAAAATCGTTGATGCCTTGGTGGACTTGCCCTTCGCCTTGCCCACAGCCGTGGCGGGTATTTCACTCACGGCCCTGTTGGCTGGCAATGGCTGGGTTGGGCAGTACCTTGAGCCTTTGGGTATTCAACTCGCTTTCAACCGCAATGGTGTCTTGATCGCGCTCATCTTCATTGGCTTGCCCTTTGTGGTGCGCACGGTGCAACCCATTTTGGAAGACGTTGAAAAAGAGCTGGAAGAAGCGGCCACCTGCTTGGGGGCCACCCGCTGGCAGACTTTCAGCCGGGTGATTTTTCCGGCCTTGGCCCCAGCGTTGCTGACCGGTTTTGCGATGGCCTTTGCCCGCGCCATTGGCGAGTACGGCTCGGTCATCTTCATCGCCGGCAACATGCCCATGGTGTCTGAAATCACACCGCTCATCATCATCAGCAAGCTCGAGCAATACGACTACGCGGGTGCCACTGCTGTGGCCTTGGTGATGTTGTGCGCTTCTTTCGTCATGCTGTTGCTGATCAATGGCTTGCAAGCTTGGCAGCGTGCCCGCTCAGGAGCATCGTCATGAGTGTGCAACACACCACGCCCACACACGCACTCAACAGCACCGGCGAGCCGGTGTGGCAGCGCCGCACCCTGATTGGCATCGCGCTGCTCTTTGTTTTCTTGTTTCTCATCTTGCCATTGGCGGCAGTGTTCACCGAGGCCTTGCGCAAAGGCTTTGAAGCTTTCTTGGATGCCTTCAAAGAGCCTGATGCCTGGTCTGCGATCAAACTCACCTTGCTGATCACGGCCATTGCGGTTCCGCTGAACCTGGTGTTTGGTGTGAGTGCAGCCTGGGCCATTGCCAAATTTGAGTTTCGCGGCAAGGCCGTGCTGACCACCTTGGTGGACTTGCCGTTTTCAGTGTCGCCGGTGGTGGCAGGACTGATTTATGTGCTGGTGTTCGGTGCCCAAGGTTGGTTCGGGCCATGGCTTCAAGCAAATGACATCAAAATTATTTTTGCCGTACCTGGCATCGTGTTGGCCACCGTGTTTGTCACGTTCCCGTTCATTGCGCGTGAACTCATTCCCCTGATGCAAGCCCAAGGCAATGAAGAAGAACAAGCCGCGATGGTGTTGGGTGCCAGTGGCTGGCAAATTTTCTGGCGTGTCACCTTACCCAACATCAAATGGGGTTTGTTGTATGGCGTGATTCTGTGCAATGCCCGCGCCATGGGCGAGTTTGGTGCGGTGTCTGTGGTGTCGGGACATATTCGCGGACAGACCAACACCATGC
>Ga0164294_10001965_pt1 | contig 18780 bp, 20 predicted proteins | sample GEODES005metaG_FD_111479 | JGI IMG/M metagenome (GOLD analysis project Ga0164294, IMG submission 111479) | Oligotrophic lake water microbial communities from Sparkling Lake, Wisconsin, USA - GEODES005 metaG | ecosystem: Environmental > Aquatic > Freshwater > Lake | place: USA: Sparkling Lake...
AGAGAATTAACCCGTGTTCTTATCGCAATGTTCAACCGATTCAATAAAGGCTGCTGCGCAATCACTTATCGCCGGCCACTTAGTCGCATTCCCAACTGAAACTGTCTACGGTCTTGGCGCCGATGCCACAAACAAAACTGCAATTGCAAAAATATATAAAGCAAAAGGCCGCCCCGCAGATCATCCACTCATCGTTCACATTGCATCAATCGATGCCATCGACCAATGGGCGCAAGACATCAGCGAATACGCAATCAACTTGGCCCGCGATTTCTGGCCCGGCCCAATGACACTTGTTTTCAACCGCAGCGACCTTGCAAAAGATTTCATCACAGGCAATCAAAATACCGTTGGCCTGCGCGTCCCAAATCAAAGCATCGCACTTGCCCTACTAAAAGAATTCGAATCACTTGGTGGCAAAGGCATCGCCGCCCCAAGTGCCAATCGCTTTGGTGCTGTCTCACCAACCACAGCCCAAGCCGTTAAAGATGAGCTAGAAAATTATCTAGATCAATGCAACGACATAATTTTAGATGGCGGCCCCTGCCAAGTCGGCGTCGAATCAACAATCATCGATTGCACAGCACAAACCCCACAAATACTTCGCCTTGGTGCCATCACAAAAGAAATGATTCAAGAAAGCACCGGCCTACTTGTCATCGATGAAGCACCAACAGATATCCGAGTATCAGGTTCACTTGAATCGCATTATTCGCCAAACGCCAAAGTAGTTCTAGACACCTATCCCACAAGCGGAGAAGGCTTTATCGCAATCGATTCAATCCAAACTCCACCGGGCGCAATTCGTCTTGCCGCACCAAGTTCCATCGAAGGCTTTGCCCGCGATCTTTATTCCGCACTTCGCTTTGCAGATGCCCAAGGCCTAACAAAAGTTTGTGTCATCCAACCCGAAGGCCCAGGCCTTGCCGCCGCAATCCGTGATCGCCTAAAGCGCGCAGCTAACTAATACATAAAAATAAATAAGAAAAGTAAATTACTTAACAAACAAAGAATTCAAAGCAATATCCGGAAACGCGCCAAGAAAAGAACTTCTTCCAGGCAGCCCCTCAATCTCTAAAGCCACCACGGCACTTTCAACCACAGCATCACACTGATGAATCAACTTCACACCAGCAATCAATGTTCCACCAGTAGCCAGAACATCATCAATCAACAAAACTCGATCACCGCGATTCAATACACCTTCTTGAATCTCTAAAGTATCTTTCCCATATTCCAAACCATAACTCTCTTTCAAGGTTGCACCAGGCAACTTCCCCTTCTTTCGCAAAGGAACAAATCCTTTACCCAAATGCAGTGCAACTGCAGATCCAAGAATCAATCCCCGCGCTTCAATTCCAGCAACAACATCAATAGCATTTGCAAAGACCGAAAGTTCTTGAGTCAAAGTTGCAAAATGTTTTGGATCTTTAAGTAATGGCAAAATATCGAAGAACAGAATCCCGGGCAGCGGAAAATCCGGCACCTGCCTAATCGCACCTTCTAGTTCTTCTCTGCCCACCCTTGAATCCTAAGGTTCGTTCAGATTTATTTGGTGCCAAAAGCTTTAAAACTTGCCAGTCAGCGAAATCCACCATCAAGATAAATTTTCTGTCCTGAGATGCCTTTACTTTGGAGAATCGAATGTACATTAAAAGCTACTTCTTCTTCAGTGATCAGATAACCCCTTGACGTGCGAGATAAATACTCCGCTTTTCTTTCTATTTGCAGTTCTCCAGCTAATCCACCAACAAGGGGTCCGAGAGATAAAACATTAGAGGTTATATTAAACCTAGCGTATTCAATAGCAATGCCCCGCGAAAGCTCGGCTTGTGCTGATTTAATTACTGAGTATAGAACGCTTCCTTTATCTCCAAGTTCTGCGAGACTGGAACCAATGAATAAAAAACGTCCAAACTGCTTTGTTATCATCGAAGGAATAATTCCTCTTGCAACTTCAATCGGAAAAGTAATACCTTTTTTCAACACTGAATCAATTAACTCTGAGTCATGGTTGATTAAAAAATCTCGAACAAAAGGCGCACTAAGCCAAATTATCTTATCTGACGCCAAGCTTTTCATTGAAGAAAGAACTTCTTTATGATTTGAATAATCTGTCTGAACCCAACTTGCGTCATACATAAAATCTATTTTGATTTCAGGTTTATCTCTGCTAAACAGAAGATATTTTTCTTTTGGATTTTCCCTTAAAATCGCTGGTACCAAATGCGAATTTGCACCGATTATAGTTATCACGTAATTTTCCCAGAACGATAAATACCAAGTTGCATTTGTAAACCCATACCGAATGCGAGAAATGCGTAAGTGGTATCTTCTTCCAAGGGCAATTCTAAGAATTGAGCCGGTATCGAGCTGCCGACCAAATTCCCATATTTACTCGCTCTGAAAAGAGAGCCATTTTTGGCTTTAACTTGTGACTCAATGGTTTCTACCACTGCACGCGAACCCTGGTGCACGTACCAACGTAGATTCTCACTAAAAAAGCCTGATGCGCTTAAGTCGGCCAACAAGGTTGGAAAACTGCTAATTACAAACTGGTAAACACCACCTCCTTTCATAAATAATCCATCTGCTTCTACTCCAATAGAAAGGTGCTTAGCGCCAGCTGAATCATTTCTCAAAAACTGTTTCAAATTATCCAAAACAATAAAATGTGAATTAATATCATTCCGAGTAGGCTCCGACGTCAGTAGCTGTGCTGAAACACCATCAGAAAACAAAACCGATAAATGGGTTTGTGAAGAGTCAAATAGTTTTGAGTATTGGTCACCCACAAGGATTAGAACTCTTTTATAGCGCTTTGAGGATAAGTATAAATAGGCTAAATCAAGGGCACGGACAAAACCAGTGCATGCATCTTGTACTTCCAACACCTCACATTCTGCCGATAGATTAAAGTGATTATGAATTCTTAACCCAATGCCTGGATTTTCAGATTTAATTGAAGAAACGCTTAATATTAGATCGACGCCTTGAAGTAATTCTTGCTTTGGCGAAAGCAGTTGAATAAACATTTCAAGCAACGATTCGGTTCCTGAAGCAAAAAGTCTTTCAAAACCAGTTTTTTCGAGTGAATCCATCCTTTGGTGATGAACCGACTTAAGTAATTCGGCTGCCGAAAATCCTTTATCACCTATGACATGGCCCAGTGATTTGAAGTAAATCACTTCAAATTGAGTTTTTCGGCTAGCGCAATGAGATTGTTGGCATCGCTTAAATCTCCCACATTCATCAGGTCAACCCCAAATTTATCACCAAGGTTTGTGATTACAGAAAGATGGTCTAGCGAATCCCATTCAAAATCTTCAGCGAGATCTTCGGGGGCGTTAAGTCCAATGGAGTGAGCTACTGCACTCCTAAGATCATCTTTGTTATTAAGCATTGTTAATCCTCTCATTTTCGTGTCCGATACTTGCAGCATAAACGTTAGTTGTGAACAAAACTTGGCCAGCTAAAGTTTCAATCCTTACATTTTCCATTTTTTTAAGAAACTCATGGCCATCTGACCCTACCTTTGCCACGGGAAATTTGTATGACCCAATATTCTTCAGAGTCCCGAATTGATTATTTAGTTCCGTTAATTGTTTTTCTTCATTAGAAAGTGAAATTACAGGCATCACAAAAACAGAAGAGTCGTTTAAAAGGAAATCTTTTGCTGATTTAATTACTTCAATAGCCAGGTGAGTCCCATCCTCTCCACTTTCGTTTGGAACATCTTTAAACCAGCCAAAGTAAGTGCCAACCTCTGGGATTACGCCGGAAACATCGCTAATTATGAAGTCAAATTTCTCTCCTTCCCAAGGTTGAAATAAAGAACCAGTTCGAATATCAGACTCTAAATTACATATGACATTATTTTGTTCAGCAATTTGAGTCGAGGGAAATGAAACGTCCGACATAAATATTTTAAGTTGCTTAAATCTAAAATTAAGTTCCATACCCAGAATTCCAGAACCACAACCAAGATCGAGTAAACGTTCATGTGGCCTCAGCAATCTTAACGAAGAAGTTAATAATGCCCTAGAAGTTCCCGTTGGTGAAAAAACTTTTGAGTGACTAATATCGAAATTAGGGTATTTTTCGACAATAGTAAATTTCTCGAGCATGCAAGTATTTTATGCTGAATTTTGGGGTAAATCTACGTCCGAGCATAAGTAAATCAAAATTGTTTTGATGTTAAGAAGATCTGAAATTCTTTGATTCTTAGTTAGCTTGGGGGCGACGACCAAAAAGAAGAAAAAAGTGTATTATTCATAAATGGGTTACATGAGCGAGCAGGAACTAATAAATCTGGGCCTAATGGAGTTAGGCAAGAATGTGAAAGTCTCAAGGCGAGCGGTAATTTTAAACCCGAGTCTCACTTCTATCGGGGATAATTCGAGAATAGATGATTTTTGTGTAATTTCGGGATCAGTACGAATCGGACGATTTGTTCATTTAGCAGTCTTTAATAACTTAGCTGGTGGCAAATTTGGTATTGAATTGGGAGATGCGGTCGCCTTAGCGTATGGCTGTCATGTTTTTACTCAGACAGACGATTACTCAGGAAATTTCTTAGTAAGCCCCCTATTTAGTGAAAATCTAACCAATGTAACGGGTGGTCCTATAGTAATTGGGCGTCTTTCTACAATCGCCACAGCCTCGGTGATTTTCCCAAATCTAGTTTTAGGCGAAGGTAGTGCAATTGGCGCGATGTCATTGGTCAATAAAAGTACTGAAGAATGGACTATTTCAATGGGCAGACCTGCCCGGTTCTTCAAGAAGCGAAATAAAAATGCTTTGAAGCTTTGGGAAGAATTAGAAAAAAATAAAAACGTTTTATAGATTAGTGTAAAGCGTTTTCCAGAATAGCCATTTTGATAAATCTCTATTGCTCCCTAATCTTGAAACGTATTATGGTTACAACTATTGTGAGAATGACTAATAGTTGAGAATTAGCAGGAAATCAAAATAAACTGGCTGTATCCAAAAAAATATACAGAACAAACAATCAAATTTTTGACGCTGTAATTAGCAGATGCCAACCTAATTCCATTTCGAGGGCTTGAAATAATTCTGTGGGCATTATTTCAAACCATGGAAGTTTTTTGTATTCATATTTTTTGTATTCGGGAATTGAATAAGGAAAAATATGATCTTGAGAAATGGTTTTAACTTCAAATCCATGGGAAAAGAGAAGATCTGTTATTTCTTCTCGCGTATATGTGTTGGCTATCGGACATCCGTATTGAGCCTCAGGTTGCTCAAGCCCCTGCGAAATTAAAGCATTTTTATAGGAATTCTTTGCATAAACCATAAACTTGAACTCAGTTCCTGATTTACAAATTTTGCTTATTTGCTGGAAGGCATTCTCAATACTAGGAGTGTGGTGCAGCACACCAAATGAATAAATCAAGTCATAATCCCCATCGGATTTAATTTCAGGTGGCAAATTTTCAGCATCACCAAGAAGCAATTTTGCCTTTAGGTCAAAAACTTCAAATCTGCTTTTACATATTTCGAGTGAACTCGAGGACAATTCAAGGCCAGTATAAATCGCGCCATAGCGCGCAAAATTAATTGCATCAGTACCAATTCCACATCCAATTTCAAGAACCTTTTTCCCGGTGTATTTCTCAAAGTCCGCGAACTTTAGAATGTGTGGTTCAACAAAATACTTACGGATCTCGACTTCATCGAAATATTCCTTTGTTCCAATTTCCTTTATAGAATGCTTTATGTTGCAAGGTTGCTTATTCCAGTAATCCTCTACCGCATTTTTTAATGAATTTACTTCAGAATTGTTCACAACTTCACCTTTCAAAGAAAGACCTAAAACTTTCAAGTAGAATTTCATAATTAAGACTGTTGATAGCCATACCCTACAGAATTTCGGGGCCGATTGTGTGAAATCCTAAAAAAATCCCATAGAATTTCAATATGCGAAAACTGCCCCTGTACCTGATTTTGAGGGGGGGATTAGGGAACCAATTGTTCATGTTCGCCTCATCTTTAGAAATAGCGCAATCAAGCGGGAGAAATCTTCAATTGGTCTCACATTGGTATCGAGACCAAGATCAAAATTCAGAACAACCGAATTCGATAAGAGAATATGAGTTAGATAATTTTCCCAGAATAAGAGAAATCAATACCTGGGTTACAAATTTACTTGAACCATTCTTATACAACATATTCAAATTTACTTGGAAATTTGGCGAAAAATCTCTATTAGGATTTTGCATTAACGTTGACAATCAAAATAAATCCTCCAGTTTACTTAAAACGTTTTTAATATTTGGATATATGCAAGAACCAGAAGCTTATAATTACAAAAGGCTAAATATTCCCGATTTTATACGACTTGATGAGGAGTCAGAAACGAAAATTCTGGATAATCTTGAAAATATAAAGAAAACAGAATCTAGATTGATTTGCCTTCACGTAAGGCGAGGGGACAGAATCTCAAAAAATTCTATTCAGTTTGTATTAACTAAAAATTATTACATGAATGCTCTTCAACAATTAAACTATAAATCAAATAAAGTAATCGTATTTTCCGATGATATTAAATGGTGTCAAGAAAATTTTCTAGGTGAAAACTTCACATACTATCTGGAGAAAAGTCCTTCGCTAAATCTTCGGATGATGACATACTGTGATGATTTCATAATTTCAATCAGCACGTTTAGTTGGTGGGGCGCTTGGCTGGCTGACAGGAAAGAAAAAAGAGTGATATTCCCTACGTTGCAAAGTAGTGAAAATAACTACAGTTGGAATACTCTTACACAAGATGGTTGGTTAAACGCGCCAGCCGAATTCGAATCTTCGTAATCCTTCAAAATATTTAGATAGAGTTAGATTTATGGGCGATTAAGCTTGAATTAGAAAGGGAAAAAGATTTCAACAAAATACGGAGTGATCCTAAGCTATCGTCCGCCAAGTCCCGGTGATGGCGCGGGTGCGCAATGCCAGCGAATAATGTCAATTTATAGTTGCGCAAAGGCGAATCTTATAGGCTATAAGCATAATGGTATTTTGGATTTAGGCCCAAACGCTGGGGATTCATTCTTGACTATAGAAGACAGACACAATTTTTTAAAAGTATTAAACAAATTGATTGAGTTACCAAATGATAAAAGCCACAACTTAAAAATTTTTATAAAAGTGGATAAAATACCAGGAGCAATTTATCCAGCATTGAGGTTTGTGAATAGATTACTAAATCTGATCAAGGTCACAGTTGAGATAAAAGTTGAACAAGTTTACAATTTTATGGACAGAAATACACAAGAATATGAAAGAGCGCTCCATCTAATACGGCAAAACTTTAAGCCTAATCCAATTACTGTCCCAAAGTTGATCATAGATTGTCATATCCGAAGGTCTACGAATCCTCCCCAACTCAAAAATGGTTTGATCAACCCCAGATATACTGCGACAAGTTGGTATTTAAACATAGTTAAGGAAATAAAATCTCAAGCTGGAATTGACAGAGAAATTCTGATCCGAATCCATACGGATAACATTCCAGAAAAATTTTTTTGGGAGCCGCCCGCTGATATTTCTTCTGGAACTTTGGAATACTGGGAGTCAATCGGAGTATTAAATCACAGTGGCAAATTGATCTTGGTCAATGAGGATTTTGTTGAAAAGTTTAAGGAATATGGGGAAGTAATAGTTATTCAGAATATTGATCCAATCGAGGCTTGGAAGATTATGGTTGGCGCCGACATTCTCCTTATGGGCAAGTCCTCCATGAGCTACTTTGCCGGTTTATTGCGTGGAACTCTTCCAGTAATTTTTGCTCAATTCTGGCATTCGCCCGTTGCAACTTGGCTCGAAATTGAGGAAAAAACTGAACTGAGCCAAACTTCCAAACGTGCTATCAAATCTTTGCTCACAGAATTCGTTGAAGGGCGCAACTAATCAGATATGGGTCGTTGATTATCCTTTTTGAAAAAGGTATAAATCTCTTCTATTACTAACTTTATATGCTTTCTCGTTAACCCAAGTTGGGTCTTCAACGTAGGATATTAGGGGAAGGCTCTTAACCAATTTGCTATCCAATCGCTTAAAGTTGATTGATTTCAAAGAACTCTGGATATCCTTGATTGAGTTAACGGCACCTTTGTATTGACTCGTCTCCGCTTCACAAGTTATTGCAAAAATCCGTTCGATGTAATCACCAATTCCTCCAATAACCTGGGCATCGGACCCTTGGCAATCTGTCTTTAAGTGATCAATGTTGGCGACATGATTAAACGGGAACCAATCAAAGAAGTCTGCAATCCTAAAGACAGGAACAGTAATCTGTTCAGCTATTTCGAAATCTTTTGGCTCAAGCAAACTGGAACAACCTCCATCATTCGCAGTAACAAACATGTTTAACATTTTAGGTTGGTAGTTATCTCCTAAAGCAATAGGAATGATAAAAAGTTGACTTCTGTATTTTCTATTGCGTTCTTCGTCATTGCTGTGATAAAAAATCTGCCGAAGTGATTCAAGGTTTTTTGGCACAGGCTCAAAACCAAAAACTACTAGATTCGGATCAGAATTGACCCAGTGAGCAGATTGCGGACCATTATAACTAAGCCCTACGTCTATTTTAACTCTCTTACACCATTCAGGTAATCTAATCAGTCCATTATGTAAATCTACTCTTCCCAACTCCAAATAAGTTTCCATTTGAGGTATCACAATCTAAAGATATCACCAGATAAGTTACTATTATTGACATTCCTGAATAAAACATACAAAAGCCCTATTTAAGGTCTTCACCTTGCGGACTTGGAGGATTTTAATAATGAGTGGTCCAAGAATATCTGTTGTTCTCAATGTATTTAAAAGATCAATCTATTTTGAGGAACAAATCAAAGCAGTTAAAAAACAATCGTTAGCCCCTATTGAAATTTTAGTTTGGGAAAATGGTGAAGAATATGTTCCGGAGGAGTTCAGAGAAGGTCTTACAATTGCAAGATCTGATCATAATTTAGGAGTATGGGCTCGTTTTGCTTACGCACTAAACGCAAAAGGAGAATTTATTTGCGTTATCGACGATGACACTATTCCTGGAGCAAATTGGCTTGAAAATTGTCACGCAACTATTATTAAGACACCTGGACTTTTAGGAACGCGCGGCCTTACTTTCGAAAATGCTTTAACATATTCGCTAAACCGAGATACTGGGGTATACGGACCAAATAATTATGTTGAAAAAGTTGATATCGTCGGGCACTCTTGGTTCTTTAGAAAAGAGTGGTTATCTCAATTCTGGGCAGAATTTGATCACAAATTTGATTCCCCATTCGCTGGTGAAGACATTCATTTCTCATATGCCTTGCAGAAGAATTTGAATTTGCCAACCCTAGTCCCACCTCATCCAAGAGGTAGGCCTGAGTTATGGGGATCGCAACCCGCTCTAGCTCAAAAATATGGAGTTGGACCGGAATCCATTTCAAAATCAAAAGAGTCATTGATTCGGTTTGAAGAAGCACTGCAGCATTATAGAAAGTTAGGTTTTAAAACGCTCAATGAATCACAACATTTAAAATCAAAATATCCTAATTTTATTTACAAGCTAACCCAAAAAAATCCACTTTTAATGCACGGAATTGCGAAGAGAATTAGAAAATTCCGAAAGCAATAAGTTGTAATTGGGACTTAATTAGTTCGCATACCTACCGACAATTTCATCGACTATCGCTTTGGATATATTTCCAGCCCCGTAAGGGTTTACTTCTGGGACCTTGTCATTCTCTGGATTTAATATAAGTTGAGATGCGGCAGCAATGATGTTTCCATGATCCGTTGCAACAATTTGAAGTAAACCGCTAGAGATACCTTCCCCGCGTTCTGTTTTATTTCTAGTAACAAGAGCTTTTTTTCCTAAACTGACGGACTCTTCTTGAATTCCGCCACTATCAGTGATAACAAACATAGAATTGGATAACAATGCCACAAAGTATGTATATGGAAGAGGCTCAATTAAAAAGATATTTTCATGACCAATCAAAATTCTCTTTACATGTTCACTTACTAGAGGATTTAAGTGAACTGGAAATATAAAATTCACACTTGGAAATGTTTTGGCTAATTCTGAAAGTGCTATGCAAACATTTTCGATTCCTTGTCCAATATTTTCTCTTCTGTGCATAGTAATTAAAACAAATCTGGATTTTCTGTAATCAAATGACAAAATATTATTAAAATACCTAAATAGCTCTAACTGTAAATTATCGTTCCTTTCTATCTTTTTAACGATAAAATCGAGTGAATCGATAATAGTATTTCCTGAGACAATTATGCGGTCATTAGGTATTCCTTCATCCCTTAAATTCTGTGCAGAATAATGCGTTGGTGCAAAATTTAAATCCGCAATTCGTGATATTGCTTGACGGTTAAACTCCTCAGGAAATGGCTCTGTGATCTCATGTGTTCTCAATCCAGCCTCAATATGGACAACTGGTATGTGATTATAGAAAGACGATAGTGCGGCACAAAATGCCGTCGTAGTATCGCCATGAACCAATACAACATCGGGTTTAACTGTAGCTAAAGTGTCACTAATTGATGCCACCAATTTTGAGGTCAAGGTTTGAAGAGTTTGGTTGGGGCTCATTACATTTAGTTCGATATCAGGTTCAAGAGCGAATGTGCCCAAGGCCTGATTAAGCATCTCGAGATGTTGCCCAGAGCTGCACAATAGACTTTCGAGGTTACTTCGAGTTTTGAACTCAATAAGCACAGGAGCTAATTTTATTGTGTCTGGCCGCGTTCCAACTATTGTCAGAACCTTAAGTAGTTTGCTGCTCATTTCGTTGCTACATTTTTCAACGTGCTAATTGTCGCCTCAAGGATTCTTTCAATTGGCATATTTTCATGAGACCACATAGGTAATCTAACGAGTCTCCCAGAAAAGTCTTCAGTAACCTGCATGCTCGAACCGACACCCCCAAATTCTATTCCAGCCTTCGAGTTGTGCAACGGAACATAGTGAGTTGCACAAAGTATTTTCTTTACTTTCATTTCGGACATGAAAATACTACGCTTAATTTCATTTTCTAAAATCAAAAAGAAGATATGTCCGTTATGGTGCGACTTTTCTGAAGGATTTATCAGTCTGAATGATAACTCGTCTGCAAGGTGCACTAAATTTTCAAAATAATATTTCCAGTTTGCAATCCTATATTCTGTAATTTCTCCCGCAGCTTCAATTTGGGATTTTAAAAATGCCGCAGATAGCTCACTTGGCAAATAAGAAGAACCTAAATCGACCCAAGAATACTTATCTATTTCTCCATTCAGGAACTGTTCCCGATTTGTACCCTTTTCCAATAAAATCTTCGCTCGCGCCAATAAATTAGGATTATTAATGACTAGTGCTCCGCCCTCGCCCGAGACAATATTCTTGGTGGCATGAAAAGAAAAACAGGATAGGTCACCAAATGTTCCAAGATATCTGTCTTCAAACTTCGACATGAGAGCTTGTGCAGCGTCTTCTACAAGAGTAAGACCATTTGTTTTACAAATTTCACTGATGGTTCGCATATCGCAGGAGATTCCTGCGTAATGCACAACTAGTAGAACTCTGGTTCTGGGCGAAATCGCACCGATAATATCTTCTGGTTTTAAATTCATTGTCTCAGGATCTACATCGACAAAAATTGGCTTTGCGCCTCGCAGCACAAAAGCATTTGCGCATGAAGAAAAAGTAAATGAAGGCATAATGACTTCGTCGCCAGGCTTTATGTTCAATAAAAGGGCGGCCATTTCTAATGCATCGGTCGCTGAGTTTGTGAGTAAAGCGCCTTCGGCATTCAGCAAATTCTTTAACCAATCAGAACACCACTGCGAAAACTCACCACCACCTGCAGAATTCCCCTTGGCCAAAGCTTTTTCAATATACCCCAGCTCAGCAGGCAGTCTTCTAGGCTTGGAAAATACTATATCCATTCGGAAACTATAGTTCATTTCCAAGACATCGCAATGTTTATCGCTCATATTTTAGAATTGTATGTTTCTGAACCTTGAGTTATCTGCTTGATTTGAATCCTAATCAGGCAGATATGTATTCTAGTACAATTCGCAGATGAAACAGCACCCGAGAGAAGATTACAAAATAATTACGCGAATGGTAAGGGACAAAGTTCCATTTACTTTTGTTCGCTTTAGTGATGGCGAATTGGAAGTTATTCGAAATGAAAAATTCTTTATTGGTGATGGTTTGATTTCATGGAGAAAAGGTGACTTCAATTTCAGGTATCCCGAGTTCGACCGTAAAGATTTTGATCCAATCCGTGATGAAAAACTGAGAAGTGATTTGATTGAATCTGCGCAATATAAGAATACGAACTTTATAAAAGGCATCCCTTCTTCTCATAATGATGCTATTCCAGACCGAGACTTAATGGTGAGTTTCAATGGAAATAGTATTGAGAACTTAACTTTTGCAGATTTACTATTAAATATGAACTTTCTAAGATTTCGAAATGAATTTGTGCCCTTATTTAAAAATTTTGAAAAAGTATTTATGCTTGCAAATCACAGGGCAAATCCAAAACTGATCAATGAGAATTGGGAGCTAATCCCTATTCAAGACAATTTCTTCACAAATTATGAAAATGTTTTTCACGAAACATTACAGGTTTTGGCTAAACTCCCAAAAAATGCCTTAGTGTTAGCTTCAGCTTCTTCATTAACAAATATATTAGGGCATCGTTTACATGAGTTACGAAAAGATTTGATTTTTATCGATGTTGGAACATCGTTACATGATTTAGTTGGGATGGAAACTGGTATTAGAGAATACCACTGCCTATTATTGCCAAATAATATTCCCGGAATGATTAAGAAGTTTAGGTTGATTTCACGAAGCAACTTTAGATTAAAATGGTAAAACTGGTTAATATTTAAGATATAAAATTAAGATATCCAATTTCTAACTCTTGCAACTTCTGAAGGATCTCCCACCTTTTCCCCTGTTCGTTCTTGCATCAAACGGACATATGAACCAGCTTCGAGTAGATCGGCAAAGGTCCCAGAATCGAACCATGCGGTACCACGCGGAAGCATTTCAAGATTTAAAGAGTTGTTTGCGTGATAAATCCTTAATAAATCTAATATTTCTAATTCTCCCCGCTCGCTTTGAGATAATTGCCTTGCAAAACCGCTAGCTTTCTCATCTAGAAAATAAATTCCTGGGATTGCAATTTTCGAATTTGAATCCTTAGGTTTTTCAACCAAATTTATGATCCTCTTGTGCTCGTCAATCGTGGCTATTCCATAATCTTGTGGATTCTTTACATGGTAACCAAATACTTGGGCACCATCAACCTCTAAAAAAGTTTCAAGTCGTCTCCCAAGCCCGGGACCATGGAAGATATTATCTCCAAGCATGAGTGCACACTTATTACCATTCAAGAAATCTTCCGCAATAATTAAGCTTTCTGCGATTCCGCCAGGTTTACTTTGCTCCAGATACGTTATTGCAATTCCAAAATTGCTTCCATCTCCTAAAAGCCTAATGAATTCTTTTTGCTGAGACGGAGTAGTTATTATCGCTACTTCTCTTAGATTGGCTAGCATCAACGTAGAGAGAGAGTAATAAACCAAAGGCTTGTCATAAACAGGCAGTAACTGCTTGCTCGAGATTCTTGTGAGCGGATCGAGCCGAGTTCCTGCGCCGCCAGCCAGTAACACCCCTTTAATAATTCCTCCTAATTTTATAATTGTCGTAAGAATAACTCGAGTTTAGCCCTAATGTGAACTATTTAGATTATTATTTATAAATGCAGTATTTTGTCACGGGCGGCGCAGGATTCATAGGCTCGAACTATGTTAATTATCTCCTGAACGATGTAGAAGATGTTTCAAAAGTAACTGTTTACGATAATTTAACCTACGCTTCTAACCTCAATAATTTGAGCACTAATGAGAAAGACCCAAGATTTAATTTCATCAAAGGCGATATTTGTGATTTCGATTTTCTCAAGCATAAAATCAGTAACCATGATGTTTTAGTAAATTTCGCGGCTGAGTCACATGTTGATCGCTCAATTTTAGACTCTAGAGATTTTATTCAAACAAACCTGCTCGGCACTAATTGCATCTTAGAAGCATCAAGACTCGCAAAAATTTCAAAAATAGTACAGATATCGACAGATGAAGTTTATGGGTCGAGAAAAGTAGGAAGTTTTGCTGAAGAAGATGTATTGGCTCCAAACTCACCTTACGCGGCTAGCAAAGCAGGGGCGGACTTGCTTTGCAGAAGTTATTCCGTGACACACGATATGGATATTAGAATAACGCGGTCCTGTAATAATTACGGACTATTTCAATATCCCGAGAAAGTGATTCCAGTTTTCATAAATGCAATGCTAAATGGGGAAGAGCTTCCAATTTATGGAAGTGGGAATAATATTCGCGAGTGGATTCATGTTTCGGATAATTGCCGGGCAATTCAAATGGTTTTAGAAAGTGGAAGCAAGGGAGAAATTTATAATATTGGTTCAGGCTGGCATCTTTCGAATAATGAATTGGCTAGCAAAATACTTGAATCATCCAAGAATTCTAGAAGTAAAATTAAGTTTATTGCAGACCGAAAAGGTCATGATTTCAGATATTCAGTGAATTTTGAAAAGATTTCAAAGCTTGGATTCAGACCGAAAGTTGATTTCCTACAAGGACTTGAAATGACAATTGCATGGTATGAAAATAATAGGAATTGGTGGAAATAATAGCTAAGATTAAGTGGTTTTTACTTCCGTGGGCGAATTTATAGTTTTATCAGGAATTTTTCTGTCCCATAACGTATTATATCGAGACTTATATTAGCGATTGAGAATCGGGTGAGTTTGTGAAAATTTGTGTAATTGGGCTTGGGAAACTCGGGTTGCCCTTAGCTGCTTTATTTGCAAATGGTGGAAATGACGTAAAAGCTTATGATGCTAACGGAAGCTTACGCAACGCGCTAACTTCAGGACTTTTTGAATCAAACGAACCTGGGTTAGTGGCGATGCTGGATGAGAATAAATCGAGACTAAAAGTTACGAATTCACTTTCTGAAGCTGTGAGCGAAAGCGAGATTGTTTTTCTGATTGTTCCAACGCCAAGCCGCGAATCAGGCCACTTCTCAAACGATTTCATTATTGAAGCAATTCGCGAAATAGGTAGCGCACTTACAGAAACCCAAAAAATAGTGATAGATATTGTAAGCACAGTAATGCCGGGATCCTGCGAAGGACCAATTCGCGAAGAATTAGAAAATAGTTCAAATAGAAAATTAGGTCCAAATTTGGGGCTTTGCTACAACCCTGAGTTCATTGCATTAGGAACTGTCATTCACGATATGCAATATCCGGACATGCATCTCGTTGGGGAGTCAAGTGAATGGGCGGGGGAAAAAGTTACGAATGCTTTGAAATCAATAGTCAAGAAAGACGTTTTAGCTAGGAGAATGAATTTAGCGGAAGCCGAATTAGTAAAAATAGCAGTTAATAATTTTGTAACAATGAAAATCTCGTTTGCTAATTCCTTAATGCAATGTGCTGATGCTTTGGGAAACATCGATATTGACGCAGTTACGGATGCAATTGGTCTTGACACAAGAGTAGGAGGAAAATACCTAAAAGCCGCCGCCGCTTACGGGGGCCCTTGTTTCCCAAGAGATACTCGAGCATTAGCGGCCCTTTACCTTGACTTAGGATTAAAAAATGCACTTTCAGAAGCAACCGAGGTTATAAATTCCGAACATTCAAGATTCATCTCTGAAAAGATTTTGAGTCTCATCACGCCCGGATCCACAGTCGGAATAGCTGGACTTTCGTACAAAAGCGGTACACGTGTTACAGAGGAAAGCCCTGGATTAAAACTGCTCAACGATCTAAGCAGCATGGGGATAAATGTTAAATACTGGGATGATGGAGGCGCAGTTATCGACAATGAAAACCAGCAGAGCAAAGCATTCTCTTCCCCACGGGATTTAATCAGTAATTCAGATTTTGTAATAATTTCCAGGCCAATTCTAGGAACCGAAGAATTCAAAGCAATGCTGTTTGATTCAGGTAAACCATACTTAGATTTATGGAGATTAATCTAAAGCTACCTTGTAACAAGGTGGTCATTGACATTAGATTTCACTAGTTTTTATAAATCCGAACAACTTAATTCTATGAATTTTCGATTCACTAGTTCATAAATATCTTAAATTTTATTGATTGCTCTTGAAGAATACTAAATTGAGTTTTGATTCAGCCATGCTTTAGGTGTAATTAAAAAAGCAGGCTGGCATCTTTCGAAAAACCGTTTACTTAAACTATTGCAATTCTGCAATTTGTTTGTTAATCCAGTCATAAGTTAGCCCCAATCCTTGTTTTAGAGTCATGTGGTAATCCCAACCAAGCTCTTTCCTAATCAATTTATTTGATGAATTTCTGCCGCGAACACCTGTGGGAGCATCTAGTAGGTGTTTACAAGTTACTGTTTTCCCCGCAATTTGAGAAACAGTTTGAATTAGCTGGTTAATAGTCACCATTTCTTCAGAACCTATATTGATTGGTTCAGAAAAGTTTGACTTCATGAGTCTGCGAGTTGCTTCGATACACTCATCGATATACAAAAATGAACGAGTTTGGAGCCCATCACCCCAAACTTCAACTTCTCCTCCATGTTTTGGAAGATTAGCCACTTTTCTGCAAATAGCGGCGGGCGCTTTTTCTCTCCCACCATCCCAAGTTCCCTCTGGGCCATATATGTTGTGGTAGCGAGCGATGGCAACCGGAAAGCCATAGTTTCTATGGTAGGAAAGGAAAAGCCTCTCAGAAAACAATTTTTCCCACCCGTACTCACTATCCGGATTAGCCGGATAAGCACTTGATTCTTCACAATTTGGATTATCCGGATCCATTTGGTTGTGTTCCGGATACATGCAGGCACTCCCTGAATAAAAAAGTTTTGTCTTGTTCACCTCGTGGGTGGCATTTAGCTCACGTTGCGCATCAAGAACATTCAAATTAATTGTTGCTGAATTATGCATGATGTCTGCATCATGTTCACCGGTAAAGACAAAGCCCGCCCCTCCCATATCGGCAGCAAATTGATATACCTCATCAAATACAAAAGTTGGAGTATCAAGCGACAATAACTCTTTTACTAAAATTGAATTGCGTAAGTCAGCAAGAATAAAGTGGTCAGCTTGTGTTTCTGAGAATTCAGGCCGCTTCAAATCAACGCCACGCACCCAGTATCCTTCGCTTTTCAATCGCTTAACCATATGGCTACCAATAAACCCGCCTGCACCAAGCACCAAAGCTTTTTTCATGGCGCCATCATATGTATAAAGTCAATTAAATCCCATAATTTAAGGCAATTTAATTTTTGCGAATGATTAATACAGCATCCATTGCCTACCGATTCGAATCTTCTAGGTCATCACTACTCACCCTCGCATTCCAAGGTTTTAACTACCAAAACCCAGGTTTAGTTATCCGGGTTTTAACCATTACACTGCGCAAGCGCCAAGTAAGCCCATTCGGGCTCTGGTTGCCAGGGCCTCTAGCTCAGTCGGTAGAGCAACGGACTTTTAATCCGTGGGTCGTCGGTTCGATCCCGACGGGGCCCACATATAAATGCATTAACGAAGGAGCTATCTTTCTGCCATGACCACAAAGTTTCGAGGAATTAAACTTTATCTATCAAAATCACGAGTGGCTTTGCTTGCTTTCCTTGCCTACAACATAAAGATACGTTTCTCCCCGAGGAAGTTTTACGGGCAATCATCAGAAGATGCGATTCTTCAGATACTTTTGCCAGAAAAGAATGGAGTGTATGTAGATATTGGCTGCGGCAATCCTATAAAAACTTCAAACACATTCGTTTTTTATAAGCGCGGCTGGAGAGGTGTTGTAATTGATCCAATATCTTTAAACCAAAAACTTTTTAGAATTTTAAGACCTAAAGATAAATTCATTCTGAGCGTAGTTGGTAGTAAAACACCTACAACAAAATTTTGGGAATTTCGTCCTTATGAATATTCAACAGCAAATCAGGAATTGGCTGAAGAGTTGATGGCAACTAACCGAGCAACTTTGGTGGACATAAAACTATTGCCAAATTTGGCAATGTCGGACTTAGATTTCCCAATGAGCCCGCAGCAACCATCACTATTATGCATCGACGTGGAATCACTTGATTATGAAGTTTTATTGAGTAATGATTGGAAGCGAATTTTACCTAGAGTGATTTGCGTTGAAGAATTTATAAGCGCTACCAAACCCGATAAAATCGAAAGTTTCTTAAAAAGTGTTGGATACGTAAAATGTGCTTGGGTTGGGATATCGAGTATTTACATCCATAAACAGTTTTCAGGGCACGGTCTTGGAATATAAATTTTGTTCGCACGAACGAATAAATCCCGGAAATCATCAGATAAAGGAGCCAATCCATGTGTTCAAAAGTAATCTGCGAGATCTGCAAGAAAGCCACCTGGTCTGGTTGCGGCGAACATATCGAGGAAGCCCTCGAAGGCGTGGCTGAAGCCGATCGCTGCACCTGCTGACCCGATTCGCCCCAGATATCCAGCCTGCGCCCAGTCCAATCCCAGCCTTTTGGGCCAAAATCGGCCCTGAGCACGGATTCCACGCCTATATATAGGTATGAAATCCCCAAAAATTCTTTTCCCCAGAGCACAACATTTGGCCCCCAGGGGTGTCTTACTAAGTAGAGGGCAAGACGTTGTCATCTGCTAGACCGGCCGCAAGGCCACTCGAGTAAGAAATCCGGAGA
>Ga0164294_10001966_pt1 | contig 18780 bp, 23 predicted proteins | sample GEODES005metaG_FD_111479 | JGI IMG/M metagenome (GOLD analysis project Ga0164294, IMG submission 111479) | Oligotrophic lake water microbial communities from Sparkling Lake, Wisconsin, USA - GEODES005 metaG | ecosystem: Environmental > Aquatic > Freshwater > Lake | place: USA: Sparkling Lake...
TCGGCGATTTCTGGTCTGAAATTCCTCCGGACGGAGATTGTGCTTACAACTGCCAAAACGAATCAAAAATTTAAGGTTACTACTGTATTTTGCACGCAGCACCTTAAATATTTTGTTAATAACCGTTTGGAAACGGCTCGTTCATTGCATTCCTTAGTGAATCCTGCCATACATAACAGCGCCCCACTTCGACACCCGTGCCTTACTGGATTCACAGAAATTGTTCGTATGATCCTTGAACTTCCGTTAGACCGTGGAGTGGATCCAGCAGCAAACGACAATGAAATCGTTCGTCTATTACTTGAACTTCCGTTAGACCGTGGAGTGGATCCAGCAGCATGCGACAATTATGCGATTCGGTTGGCGAGCGACAATGGGCATACGGAAACTGTTCGGTTGCTCCTTGATTTGCCACCAGAAAGAGGAGTGGATCCATCCGCATGCGACAATTATGCACTTCGATTTGCAAGCAAACATGGAAACACGGAAATTGTTCGGTTGCTTCTTGATTTGCCGCCAGAAAGAGGAGTCTATGCGGCTGCCCGCGACAATTTCGCAATTCGAGCGGCAAAAAAATACGGATATACTGAAATTGTTCGTATGCTCCTCGCGTTCATAGAGCCAGAAGACTAAAACGTTGTTTTAAACCGTGGTCCGTCTTTCAGGGCGCATTTCAATTAAAATCTCGCATTCGCACGGTTTTGTTTAATGATGTTTCAATGTAAACATCTGAAATGTTTTTTGTCGAACGTGTTGCAAAAAGTTGACAAATATGCTAAAGATGTGGTTGGCTCTTCCCCCCCATCGACGACTATTGACAACTATCGCTAAGACCAGAGCGGTACCGTGTTGTGCTAATATGCCAGAAGTTTCCAAAACCGTCCGACGTTTGAATCACAGTGAAGTTCGTTGGGTCCTCGAGATAAAGGGAATTTTTGCCACGGAAGATTCGATATTGCCAATCCACCCACCGGCATCGCTCATGTGTCGCATTTCGACGTCAAGAAGTAGTGTTGGGCGCCGAGGATACAGTTCAGACACAATCCGTGCATTTGTCGGCGTAAAATGATGTGTGATTTTAACAGCCCCCCAAGCAATCAAACTGACCAATCTACCTCGCTGAAGCCAACGGAGTGTCATTTTGCTGGATTTGCGTGTACATCCCTCGTCAATCTTGAAATGTTGAATGGGAAGAACGTCTTGAAAAAATTTGTAAAGCTTTCGTTAAACGCAAACGGAGGCAAATAGTTCGTGAAAATTTTGATGTTGTAGATAAACTACCAACGGGTTGATTTCTCCCGTCAGTGTTCGTCCACAAACTGAAATTGTTAGGACAGAAAAGATGCGACCGTGGGGGTGAATTTTGCCGCAAGAAAGAGAGAATGTCTCATGAAAAAAATCACCTGCGTAAAAATTGACAGCAAATTTATGAACACGCCGGCATTTGCGATGAATATTTTAATTGAACCAAAACTTAACATTTTACGTACAATCGCACAGACGTCAAATGTTATTACACTAAAGGACGCCATTTCGGTGAGTAATTTGTGTCTGGTTAAGCTGATAATTGAAAATGGCGAAATCGTTGATAATGAATCCTTTCAAACCGCATGTAAAAGCGGCCATACGGAAATTGTTCGTTTGCTCCTTGATTTACCGCCAGAAAGAGGTGTGAATCCAGCTGCAAACAACAATGAAGCGTTCCGATCCGCATGTGAGCGCGGAAGTACAGAAATTGTTCGTGTGCTACTTGATTTGTCGTTGGAACGTGGTGTGAATCCAGCTGCAAACAACAATGAAGCGTTTCGATACACATGTGAGCGTGGAAGTACAGAAATTGTTCGTTTGCTCCTCGATTTGCCGTTAGAACGTGGAGTGGATCCGACAGCCCTCGACAATACCGCCATTCGATTTGCGAACCATCACGGGCACACGGAAATTGTTCGTTTGCTCCTTGATTTACCGTTGAATCGAGGAGTGGATCCAGCTGTTTGGGACAATTCACTAATACAAAATGCATGTCACTGGGGCCATACGGAAATTGTTCGTTTGCTCCTTGATTTACCGCCAGAAAGAGGAGTGGATCCAGCTGTTTGGGACAATTCACTAATACAAAATGCATGTCACGAAGGACGCACGGAAATTGCTCGTATGCTTCTGGATTTGCCGTTGGAAAGAGGCGTTGATCCTGCGGGATGGGGGAATTATGCACTTCGATATGCATGCAGAAACGGACATACGGAAATTGTTCGTATGCTCCTAGATTTACCGTTGGAAAGAGGCGTTATTCCGACTGCTAAAGAATTTGGGGCCGCAAGCGAAACTGGGAGGACGGATATCGTGCGCATGTTTCTTGATTTGCCACCAGAACGACGCGTGTCATTTGAGCCCGCGGTTGCTTGAATCCGAATTCTTTCATTTGTTCATGCAAAACATGAGCGCTGATATTTTTCTGATGCGTATTCAGGTTTGGCAGGAAACTGCAAATGTTGCTGCCAAATTGCATGACGTTCTTCCATCCGTTAAATGGACATCCGACACCAACATTGTTGTCACGCGCCCTTTCACGACAACGGTCATCCAAGTTGTGAACGCCGATTGTATCGATTTGGGGCGTCATGCAATGCTGCGTGGTCTTAATCCCGTAATCCTGAATTTATCCGACGATTTTGCAGCAGGGGGCGCAGTTCAGTGTGGATCCGGCGCACAAGAAGAATCGCTGTGGCGCCGAACTGCCCTTTGCCGCACACAGACACAACAGTTTTATCCGCTGTGTGCATCGGGGCAACATTCACTTATTTATAGCCCTAAAGTGCATGTTTTGCGTGAACCTGAATCGCGAGGGTATGCTTGGCTTTCCCCGATCCGAATGGATTTTATCGCTTGCCCGGCTCTAAAGTATCCGCATGTCATTCACGATGCATCCGGAAACAAGGATTTATCGGCCGAAGATAAACGCACACTTGCAGATAGATTGCGCTTTATTTTACGGGTGGCAAATGCGTGTCATCACGATTCAATCATTTTGGGTGCCATGGGTTGTGGTGCATGGAAAAATCCGCCCAAGGTGGTTGCTGAAATTTTTGCAACAGTTCTTCCCGAATTTGAATTGTGCTTTCGTGAAATTACAGTTGCCATTTTATCGCAGACGGGTTTGGACCACGTGTTTGCTGAAGCGCTGACACCCGTTTCGAACCGTTAATTCGCAGTGTAAATGTTCGTGCACCGCGTGAATCAGGGCCAAATCTCGGTACTTTTGTTTAAATCCGTTTGGTCTCAATTCGGGCAAAAAAGTACAGGCAAAAAGTACCTACCGTGGGGCCTGCGCGTGAATGTGTATCAATGGTTGTAGCAAAATTGACAACAGATCGATTGTTTTTGAAAGCCGCGTGTTTGCGTTAACACCGACATCGGCGCATGGAACAGAGAACATCAACAATGTGGGCATGGATTCTTGCTCTTGCTCTTGTCGCAATAATCATCGTTGGCGTCTGGGACTATCGGTCGTCAGTTCAAGAATACACATTCGCACGACCAAGTAGCTCGTCCGAGTTGGGCAACGTATTGCGTGAGAAAACACCCGTTGCAATTCAAATTGGTGCATTGCCGGACACTGAAGAATTTACAACGGGACTCTCAGATATCGCGGATGCACGCGCTCTTTGGTGGCTGCCCGGACTCTGGAATGTTCAACGCCAACAGCAGGGTCCGGGTCTACTTTCGGGTCTTGAATGGGTTGCTGCTGAACGGCAATGGATCGGATGTTCTTCCGGTGCGCCACTCAAAATTTGGTTGGTTCACTCACGCTATCGTCGGTTTTTGGAATCAGCCGACGGTTCGGATCCGTGGACGCTTACGAAGGAACATGCACCATGGATTTCGCGTGTCCAATGCATTGAAGCAATCATTAAACCTGGGTGGGCGTATGGAATTCCAACACATTGGGGAATTGCCGTTAAAAACGAGGGGCAAACGGATTTGTGGCGCGCTCAGCAACATTCCGCGTTGTCGTGGGCTCTGACCACATAAAAATTACGAATATCATTAGCAGCAGAGAATGAATAGCAGTCACTCGTTTCCGTCGTTAAGCGAATATGATACCGAGGAGGGCGAGGAGGATGTCGAGGACACTGGCGAGGACAGGGGCGATGACAGGGGCGATGACAGGGGCGATGACAGGGGCGATGACAGGGGCGATGACAGGGGCGATGACAGGGGCACCGAAAAGCACGTGCACGTGCTCATGCTCGACAGTCGCGATCGGGACCAAACGGTGTTTCCGTTGCCAACGCAAGTGACGCTAAAGCTCCCTCGCCAATATCGCAAAATCGAACGTTTGGACATTGTTCAAATCAAATTTCGAAATGGTCTGTATGCGCTCTCTGCTGCACGTGGAAACACGACGATTTGGATTGCGGAAGCGACAGAACCGTTTCTCGTCACAATTCCCGACGGAACATACACCGTGCCCGCACTTTGCGCTGCGCTTACGGGTGCATTGTGTGCAGCATCCGCTACACCGCTAACATACAATGTCACATTTTCAGCAACAACCGGACGTTTTTCCGTTGGTGCATCGGGACCTTTTCAACTTCTCTTTAAATCGGGGGGGCGGACAGTTGAATGGGGACTCGGTTGGAATTTAGGTTGGAATCCGACAGATTCGGACGTTGGGTCGATTTTTACGGCAGACCAAATGCCCCGTTTGAACGACGAATATGTATTTTTACGTTTAAATGAACCGGAACACATGAATGACGTGGATCATACGGCATTGGAGGTTACGGCATTGACACAGGAATCCACGGGCCAAGTTGCGCATTATTTTGGCAAAATGCTGTTGGAGCCCTTTGGTTGTTGGTCGTCGACACTGGTGGAAGCACCCAAGATCTTTCGACCTCCGTTGGGCCGTTTGGAACGTTTGACGATCGAGTGGCTAGATCGGTGGGGGCGTATATTATCGGGCGTCGATGCGTTGTCGTGCGATTGGCACATGACGGTGCGCATTGTGGAGGTCGTGCAAGTCACGCGTTGATGGGCAGGGCGATGGGGAAAATTGACGAGGGGGAAAGAGAAAGGAACAGAGGAATGATTGCAAAACCAATCCTCCGTTGGCTCCGTCGTGGCAAGACAATTGCTCTTATTGGAATTGGCGAAAGCAAAACTACACAGTTTGCACAGGAATCGATGAATACATTCATGTTCAATCATGTTATAAGCCCCATGATCGATGGACGCTTTACGCCGTACGCAAATCATAATATGATCCAATACGCGGAAACGTTTACATCAGATTTACCGTTTGAAGTTCATGGACAATATCAGGAGCGTTGTTCCAAACAGTGGTTCCACACAGCAAAACTTGGATTTGAACCACGAATGCTGATGGAAATTGATTCGAAAGATTCGGTTGAAGAATTTAAGCGGGAATTGATGTTGTCAGGAGATTGGTCATATACGGTGATTCGTACACCAGACGGTTCTCCTGAAAAATACGAGTGGTTCATGCTCGATGAACATGTATTCACAGGTTCAACCAAAGTAGTTAACATGCTTACATAAAACTCTGCGCACTTCAACAAGTACATGTCTTCTTGGCACTGCTACCTCCTCCAAAGTACGGACGGAAAACGGACTTATGTGGGTGCAACGGTGAATCCCGACCGTCGTCTCCGACAGCACAATGGGGAGCTTGTTGGTGGGGCGCGTGCGACAAAGGGGCGTGCGTGGGTCCGACGATTTCTTGTTGGCGGGTTTGCGGACAATCATGCAGCTCTGAGTTTCGAAAAGCGTTGGAAAATTCACACACGGCATGCACCGCATGTTTTTGGTGAATCATTTATGGACCGACGTACACACGCACTTTCGCTGCTCTTGGCAGACTTTCCCGAAGCGCACCTTTTGGAACCTGCTGCGGTGCCTTCTGTGGTGCCTTCTGCTGCTGTGGTGCCTTCTGCTGCTGTGGTGCCTTCTGTGCCTTGACGGCTCGTTGTTCTCGACGCAATGCACGTAAATCAAGACTCTGTTCTTGGCGATACTTAAATGTTCCGTTTGGCAAACTAATTTTATTCGCACGCCATGCAACACTCGCGCCATCAAAGTCAATAATTACTGGAAGTTCTTGCATGAATGATGTTGTAAAAGGATAAGGTTTGCAACATCATTTTTTCGGAAATCGCTAATGCTCTTTAAAATCAGTGTTGCCGCTGCTCGTCGTAGCAATGATTCGAATTCGAGTTACGGGGTGATTAAAGTCCAATCGAAAATGATTTTCCCCTGCAACAACCATCTCAATTCCCGTTTGCTGAGAAAAGGCGCTCACTGATGTTTTGACATTATTGACAACTTTGACAACATCGTATTGAACCGCGATTTAACAACCACAGTCCACGTGTGCTCTGCTAACGCTGGGATCGAAAATACCGAAGTGTACATCTCCTGTTAGCGCCGGATGAATTCTCGTTTGCCCACCAACTTCCAAATAGTTTCAATTTCTTCCGGTTTTTCAAACACGAAGTTAGCCAAATTTGCATGCATCGCCATCTAATACACATGTAGTGAAATTGGCGTTCAGACGGCGACACCGTGTTTTAACCATTTCACCTTCTTTTACTTCTGCTGTTGCATGAAAACTTTCAACGCTTTCAAGATATTTAGCATGAATATCTGATCGCTTCAATTACATTTGACATGTTTTCTGTGCGTTTGACGGCAGAGGAGTGTATGGCATTTCGTACTATGTTCCCCTTTACATAATCAGGTATATTTTTAACATAAAGTGGCGCGTAGCTGCACATTTTCCAACGAGCCGTGAACGAATGCTTATACATTAATCATGACTGGCCATTATACATCTGGCGATTCATTTAAACGGGTCTTTACTATGACCGTGGTAAAACGGAATTCTTCGATGACTCATGGGTGGACAATTGAACCTGTTACCGAAACTGCATTGCTGTTAAATCTTTGGCACCGTGGTACAGAAGTAACAATGGGCGAAAAACCATTGTTCCCGCTTGTCAGCCGCCTCGTCAGTCTTCCAGCAGAAAAATTAGACTGGACACATTGGACTGCGGCTGACAAGCGGGATCCATGGCGAAAAACATTGTCTGTGAAATTGCATTTTAGCACATGTGTGTTCTGCATGTCAACCCAAATGTCAATTGCTGTATGCGAGTCCCCCCATTCCACTCATTATGCGCAAAACATTGTAATTTACGGCATACACACGTACATTCAGCGAGCTTGCGGGATTCGTATTATACAATTGTGTGTCAAATCCGTTGATCACCGTCTGAAATGCGGTTGGCGATAACGTCATTTGCAAAATCGCCGTATCAATTCGCGAGAAATTGCATGTACCCGTTGGTTGCGAATCTTCGGGCTTGAGTGCAAAACTGTACACGTGAATACCCATGGACGGCGAATTGCTGTGGTGCTGAAACGGTTGCACACGATTAAAGTATTTGCCTTGGCGTTCGGCGAAGCGGTCATTCCCATTTAATTGAAGTTTCGCCGTTAGCACCGGTGTATCTCCCGTTGCATCGCTGTATCGCCACGGACAGTTGTGTATGCTCGCACAATCCACGTATTCCGGATTTTGCAGAACCCACACAAGTTCTTTAACCGGGTGGTTTAGCATTAAGGGTATGCGCACAGACGGAGCATTGATGGACTGTTCACCTGTGAATTGAAGTTGTTCAATCAAGTATTCGTGTGCAACTTGGGTAAATCGGCGGCGCTCGTCTGTATCCAGAAAAATGTAGTCAACAAACAGCGACGCTGAAACCAATCCTTTTTGCGCAATTGTGTTGATCGGTTGCGCATTTGTCTCGCCACGTCCAAGAACATTCACGAGATATTTGAGTTCGTTAAATTCGACGTTAAGTTTAACCTCGTGATATTGCAACGCAATAAGTGGCAGCGCAAGAGCAATATTGCGATTAAATCCGAATTCCAACGGAATGTAGAGCGTTGTTTCGGGAAGATTGGTGACAGGCAAAAGTCCCCTGAAATATGTTGAAGTTCCAAACGAACCGTCTGTTCCACTTCCATTCAGACTTGCAATAGCCGAATTGAATTGTTCCATGTTCGTTGCACTGCCGCTTGGGTCTGCTCGCACGCCCCCGTAGCTGTTCACCATGTGGAGGTAATCGCGCCCTTTGCCCCCGTTCAGTGTCAGCTCATTCCAAATGTGCAGCCACTCACCGTAATGTTTGTCAATCAACTGACCGCCGATTTCAAGTTCCACGGATTTAATGAGGTATTGGCCGACAAACGGAATCCATGCGAAACTTGTATCGCCGAGTTCTTCGACCGATAGCGACGGCAACGTAGCTTGAAGATACACGCGAGATATTAAATCGCCATTACGTGCAATTGTGCACGATACCCGTTTACCGAAATTGGCAGCACCGTTAAATGTTTGTTCGATGGCTTCAACGGCGAAATTCGTGTGCCGTCGATAGGTTTGTTTGAAAACGGTGACTTGGGGGTTCGCAGTCAAATACACGTCTTGGGCGCCGTATGCAACCAGCTGTATAAGTCCACCGCTTGTCATTCTAATGTGTGTGAATTTTTGGAAATCGCGAATGACTTAAACTTGGGGTCGTGAAGTTGTTTCAAATGAGCGACAACAACGACCGGATGCTCATGTACACTAAATGGGAATTATCTGAGATGTTAGCGCAAATTGAAGAAGTTCGGGGTCTCGATGTTAACATCGCTCTGAGAACAGATTTGACAGACTCCTTGCGTGAAATTGCACGCGATACATCTGCAAAGTGTATTTTAAATTTGGAAACAAAATCGGTGAATTTGGAAGCGAGAATTGAACGATTGGAAGCGGGAGAAGCGGGAGAAGCGGGAGAAGCGGGAGAAGCTGAAGCATCGCAAGAGACGGAGTCAAACGTTAAACAACGACGACTGTTTCTTAATATTTTACGAGTTTTGGGTGGGTGCGGTAATGCAGGGGCAGGGGATGTGCTTGAGTTTGCAATTAACTCCATTGAATTCGTTACGTTTATTTTAAAAAATTACAAATTTAACGACGGCTTTATGGAACATGTTTTGTCTCTTGCGACGAACCCGCAAATACGTGATGCAATTAAAGCGTTTGTCCCAATTAAGCGCTGTAAAAACGGCGGATTGATGAAATTAGTGGCGAATGGCGCACAAGATGTGTATTTGACTGGCTAACAACAAAATCTTCAACAATAAACTTTGAAAGTGTTTTGTTGAGGAAATTGCTCGCAAATGCGCTTAGTTGCGCAAGATATGTATTTGACTGACTAACAACAAAAATCTTCAACAATAAACTTTGAAAGTGTGTTGTTGAGAAAGGACATTTCTGAGAAACGGTTGCTTAGTTGCTGTATGCAAGACCGCCCATGCCAGACATGATGCGGAGCACGTTGTAGTTGACGGCATAGATGCGCACGTTGGCAGACGTGTTGGCATCCAGACCACTCGCCGCCGTCGCGAACGTTCCAGGCTTGAGGACCAAGTGGAGAACCGCATTGTCGATGCGCGAGAAGTTGCAGCTGCCAGAGGGCTGGAGGTCCTCGGGCTTGAGGGCAAAGCTGTACACGCTGATACCCGCATCCTTGGCCATAACTTGAGCAAGGGGGTTAATGGTATCGATAATATCAGTTGGGACACTCGTAGAATCATTGAGCGCGCGACCCAATGCATACGGGTAAACAGAGGACTGTGTGACCGTGTTGCCAAAATTGTCTATGTTCGGATTTCCCGTGTGGTGCTGGTAAGGCTGCACCTTGGAAAAATACGAACCCTCGCGCCACGTGAAGCGGTCGTGGCCATTGAGCTGAATCTTGGCGCCAACCACAGGGTTGCAATTCTTGCCATCTGCCGTCGTGTACTTGAACGGTGCATTCAACATCGAACCACAATCGCGCGTGCTCGGGGCCTGCACAACCCACACAAGCTCCTTGACAGGGTGGTTGAACGACATGATAATCTTGTTGGAGCTCGATGTGACCGATTCCTCGCCCGTGAACTGGAGCTGCTCAATCAGGTACTCGTGTGCAACCTGAGCGAAGCGCCGGCGCTCCTCCGTGTCCAGGTAAATGTAGTCAACATAGAGCGATGCAGCGACAAGGCCCTTGCTATTAAGCATGTTGAGGAACGTAGAAGCCGTACGAGCTTGTTGACCAACATCTGTTTGTGCATTAGTACCAACATCACGAGCAATGTTGCACAGGTAGCGGAGCTCGTTAAACTCGATGTTAATCTTGACCTCGTGGTACTGGAGAGCAATCAGGGGCAGCGCGAGGCCCGTGTGGCGATTGAACCAAAACTCAAGGGGAATGTAGAGCGTCTTCTCCGCAGCCGCCGTCGTCGGGCAGTTAAGGAGACACGCATTGCAAGACGCGTCAGTTGCGTTGGACGAAATATCCGTTCCACCAGACACAAGGTCTGTCCACGCGGATTTCTTACCCGACTCGCGTGTAAGCTCGTTCCAGATGTTGAGCCAGTCGCCATACTGCTTGTCGATGGACTGGCCACCGATCTCGACCTCCACGGATTTGATGAGCGCTGCACCAACCTTGTCAACCCACCCAAACGTTGCACCGCTGATATCTGCAGTGGCAACATCTGCAGCAGACACACACGGCAGCGTGGCCTGGAGGTACACACGCGTCATCAAATCGCCGTTGCGGGCAATTGTGCACGTGACACGCTTGCCGAAGTTCGCGACACCGTTGAACGTCTGCTCAATGGACTCCATCGCGAAGTTCGAGTGGCGGCGGTAAAGCTGCTTGAAGAACGTAACCTGAGGGTTCGCCGTCAGGTACACGTCCTGGGCGCCGTAAGCAACGAGCTGCATCAATCCACCAGAGGTCATGACTTTATACTCCTGCCGGAGAAAAAAAATTGACGGCGCCGGGATTCCTCAAAAAGGTGCGTTTAGGCCGTCGGGGGGGCCTCGAGACGCAATTGTTTGCGTTTATTCGCATTTTACCAACATTTATTGCATGAATTTAATACCGAGTAAATTCATTCAATCAACACACAATCAACACAATCAATCCATCAATAAACATAAACAATCAACGCTTAATTGCTGTATGCCAATCCACCCATTCCACTGATAACGCGTAACACGTTGTAATTCACAGCGTAAATGCGCACTTTTGCCGTTGTTGTCGCATTAACCGTGTTGTTCGTGAGCGTGAGCATGAGCGTTGCCTTATCAATCCGGGAAAAGTTGCAGCTGCCGGATGGCTGATGCTCTTCTGGTTTCAACGCAAAACTGTACACATTGATGCCGGTTGCAGGTATATTCGTGTGATGTTGCCACGGTTGCACCAAATTAAAATACTTGCCCTCACGCTCCTGAAAACGGTCTTGACCGTTCAACTGCATTTTCGCAACAGCCGTCGGATTTTTCCCCGCAAGTCCTTTCACCAACGTAAGATCATACCCGGACGTCAAAACTGCACGATCCCACCAGTCCGTGTAATTAAACGGCTGCTGTCCCTTCCACGGGTCAATGGTGGCCGGGTCACATGTCACAAAGTCATCCCGTTGGGTAACCCACACAATTTCCTTAACGGGATGATTAAATGCCATATTGATTTTGTTGCTCGTGGATACAACGGGTTCATCGCCCGTAAATTGCAACTGTTCAATCAGGTATTCGTGTGCAACCTGTTCAAATCGACGACGCTCATCCGTATCCAAATAAATGTAATCGACATACAGGGACGCCGCCACAAGTCCAAATCCGTTGAGATTCGACAGCGCTGTCGGACTATTTGTCCAACACAGGTTGTTCAGCTGCTCAATGTCCACCGTAATTTTAACGTCGTGATATTGAAGCGCAATCAGCGGCAGCGACAATCCAACATGACGATTAAACCAAAACTGAAACGGAATAAAGAGCGTGTACTCGGGGGCACAGCTACGGGGATCCGTTACCAAATGTGGTTCGCCCGTAACACAATCCTCGTCACATCCACCCTCTGGACCCGCCGACACTGTCACAAGATTCACCAACTCCGGGACATTACCCACCATTTCAGCGTAGCCGGCCTGTTTACCGGATGGACATGTAAGCTCATTCCAAATGTGCAACCAATCGCCGTATTGCTTGTCAATCGGTTGTCCGCCAATTTCAAGCGTAACGGTGCGCACCAACAGATGTCCGACCCAATTTAGCCATCGAAACTGAGAACCTGAACCGTCATTGTACTCGTTCAAATCCACGCGAGGCAATGTGGCCTGCAAATACATACGGTGAATGAGGTCTCCATTGCGCGCAATTGTGCTGGACACCCGTTTGCCGAAATTGGGCACGCCATTGAATGTTTGCTCGATGGCTTCAATCGCGAAGTTCGAGTGTCGGCGGTAAAGTTGTTTGAAAAAAGTCACTTGAGGATTTGCCGTTAGATACACGTCTTGTGCGCCGTATGCCACAAGCTGCATCAATCCGCCCGATGTCATTCTAAAGGCTATTGAGTTTTTTGTCGGGATTCAATTCAAACGCATGTGCGGCAATCTAAGGAATTTCTTTGACACAGAGTAGAATGGAACCTAAAACAATTCGTGAATTGTTGCATGCTCCACATGCTCCCGTTAAATCCGTTGCGAAAAAACAGCAAATGCCAACAACATTGGAGGCGCATCATCGCAATAAGATGCGCGAATTTGAGCAAATACGTCAGTCCCTTCCTGCACTCAAGGATGAACTTGCAACACTTGAATCGCAATCGTGCGGAACCGAGGATGAGCACCGTAGAATTACAGATTTAATTCAAGTGCTTAAAAAGAAAATCGCTAAAATTGAATCGAATGATGCTGTTTTGGATTATTTTTTGGAAGCGGGTGCATTTTTGAACGAATATGCAGATTCCATTGATAATATAACGACAACGCGCAAGGTAACGGGTCGCACAACACTTCCAGCGAATTCCATCCTACGTTTTTTCATGGAACCGTCGGAAAAGGTTGAAATGGTTGAAGAACCCGAACTACCTCAACCAAAACGCGCAAGTGTTATTGAAACGAATTTTGGTCATAATCGTGATAAAATTTTGGAGGAGTTTTTAGCGGTGGTGGACCCGTCTGCGATTAAAAAGGGTTTGATGCCTGGGTCTGGTGTTGTTCCTGGGTGGGATGAGTGTCCACGATGCGGCACCGAAATGACGCTGCTGCAAAATGAAGCGACGATTGGGTGTCAGTCGTGCGGTCACGAAGTATTTTTCTTGATTGATTCAGAAAAACCCAGTTACAAGGACCCTCCGCGCGAAGTGTCGTATTTTGCATATAAGAAAATCAATCATTTTAACGAATGGTTATCGCAATTCCAAGAAAAGGAAAGTGTTGATGTGCCGCAGACTATTTTGGACGCTATTATGTCGTATCTGAAGACGAATCGCATCACAGACCCGTGCAAAATCACGAAAGAAAAGATTTGTGAAATTTTACACCGTTTGAAATTGCCGAAATTTACGGAACAAGCCCAGAAAATCCGTATTCAAGTGCACCGACGGATGAATCATTTAACATTGTCGAATGAAACCGTTGAAAAATTACAACACATGTTTAAGGAGATTCAGCCGGCATATATCAAATATTGTCCCAAAGTTCGTTCCAATTTCATGTCATATCCGTATGTATTGTACAAATTGTGTCAGCTGTTGGAAATGGATGAATTTTTGCCGTGTTTCCAGCTTTTGAAGTCCCGTCAGAAATTGTGCGAGGTTGAATTGGTTTGGCGTAAGATTTGCAAGGACTTGCATTGGGAGTATTATCCGAGCGTGTAATGTTTTTACCCAGTAGGAATGTTTGGACTTGAAAAATATCGCGATATTTTTGGTGTGCCTGGTAAAGGTGTGCATTCGACACGCTTTTTGGGGCTTGCAGTGGTAGATGTTGTTGGAACTGTGGTGATTGCTCTGTTTGTCGCGTGGAGAATGGAGTGGTCTTACGGGTTGACTGTTTGTGCAGCATTTGCGCTTGGAATTATGTTTCATGCGCTTTTTGGTGTGCAAACGGCTGTTGCACGGATGTTGGGATGACGGCATGTTGGGCGCATGTTGAGCGAATTCCGTGTGCTCACACGGGTTTTAGTCAAACTTTGGGACCAAACGGCCCAAAAATTGACGCCCTAAAAAATCTCTTTCCCAAGAGTGTGGAGCTTCCCCGAGCTCCCCTGCCCCATTAGCTCAGTGGATAGAGCGGCCGGTTTCTACCCGGCGGGTCGTGGATTCGACTTCCACATGGGGTTGTGCATGCCTGTTTGCGTGTTTGCGTGTTTGCGTGTTTGCGTGTTTGCGTGTTTGCCTGTTTGCCTGTTTGCCTGTTTGCCTGTTTGCCTGTTTGCATGTTTGCCTGTTTCTAATGATTCATTAGCTCAGTGGTTAGAGCATGGGCCCTATGAACCTGTAGTCGCGAGTTCAAATCTCGCATGAATCAACAACTTTTGTCTTTTATGTGATTAATTGACAAAACCTCGCACATTCGCTTTGTTTTGTAATCAAAAATTTCTGCATGTTTGTTAAAGGTCTATCAGAGATGCTAACTGCAAGTGATACACACTTTATCTCACTTCTTCTCAGTCAATCAAGTGAACGTTATCCTCTCAGCCTTGCATATACATTTACGGGTAAAAAAGCATTTGATCTGCATGCTGCAATGATTCACCTGGATGATGATTGGATTAAAAGCGTCTCAGAAGCAGATAAAGCAAAGGCGCTTCTTGTTGTAATGATTCAAACGACTGTATCGAAAGCTTCACTCAAAAACAGTGTCCTACATCCTCCCGCAGGACGTCGCAATATGAAAGTTGTGTTTAGGATACCCCCCGATGTTGCATACAGCAAATCTGCGACTGCATTCAAAAGTCCTAAGGGCAAAAAATGGCTTAAAATGTTACACGAGGCGTCGTTGTGGCAATGAAGTTTGATGCAATTTAATCGGCGCAATCACAACCGCCATCGCAATTACAACAGCCATCGCAATTACAACAGCCATCGCAATTGCAACAGCCGTTACAACAGCCGTTACAACAGCCGTTACAACAGCCGTCATTCGGTTCCCAGCACGGACCAAACCAACACGCAAATAAGCAATTTGTTTCTTTTGATTTTGTAGTGCCTGAAACAGTACGTACAGGTGCCGGCATTTCTTGATGTACTGGACATTTTTGATGCATTTGTGCTTGAATTGGTGCTTGAATTGGTGCTTGAATTGGTGCTTGACAAAGGGGTAATTGCTTAAAGGACCGTCGCGACAAATGATGTGGTGGTGACCCAGATCGAGCGAGAGACGACCGAGGACCTGTTGGAGGGCCTGTTGGAGAAATTGCGCCATAGGACGCACGCCGAGGACCTGTTGGAGGACCTGTTGGAGGACCTGTTGGAGGACCTGTTGGAGAAATTGCACCATAGGACGCACGCCGAGGACCTGTTGGAGGACCTGTTGGAGGACCTGTTGGAGGACCTGTTGGAGGACCTGTTGGAGGACCTGTTGGAGAAATTGCACCATAGGATGCACGCCGAGAACCTGCGGGAGGACCTGTTGGAGAAATTGCACCAAAGGACGCACGCCGCAAACCTATGGGTGGATCCGTGGGAGAAATTGCATCATAGGATGCACGCCGAGAATTTGTGGGTGTTTGAGATGGTGATTGTGGTTGCGACTGAGGTGATTGAGGTGGTGATTGAGGTGGTGATTGAGGTGGTGATTGAGGTGGTGATTGAGGTGGTGATTGTGGTTGCGGTGGCAGAGGTGGCAATTGTGGTGGCAACCTCTGTGACGAGATAGCATTACGCCGCTTGGGGCGATAAATATATGGTTGTTGTCTCGAAATTTGTGCACGTGGTGATTTTTGCTGATACATCATTGAAGAAGGAGTTCGTGATTGCGGAGTTCGTGATTGCGGAGTTCGTGATGGCGGAGTTTGTAATAGCAAAGTTGATGGCGGAGTTTGTGATTGCAGAGTTGATGGCGGAGTCAGAGTTGATGGCTCCGACATCTAATTCAGCAGTCTCCCTTCAGACCCGCGTCATTTTTTGGGATTAAATACGGAACGATAAATAAACCGTATGCCAACAATTGCAGCCTTTGATATTGGCGTTAAAAATCTCGCATTGTGTGTTGCAGAATTCGATTCCAGCGGAACTTTGTTAAATATTTTACGCTGGAACAATTTAAATTTGCTCGCAGGTGGTGCAGATTCGCAATCACAAACCCGTTGCGTTTGTGGGGGGCCGGCATCTTGGACGGATATCAGCGGCACCCTATTTTGCAAACGGTGTGCCAAAAAACCTGGTGTTCGTCCCACATTTCCAGTCACCGACTTGTCTGGAAACAGTGTGAATGCGTGGCGTACATGGGGAATTAAACACGGACTTGCGAGTGTCAAAAGTATGACGAAAAAGGCGCTTATGGCCAAAGCAGCGGAATCCTTTTTAATGCCGTATGTACCACCGAAATCGGGTGGTAAATCGCTTCAGACGATTCTTGCAGGAATGGAAACATGTCTGGATGCCGAACTCCCGTTTCTCGCAAAGGCGGACCACGTACTCATGGAAAATCAGCCCTGTTCGTTTGCACCGACGATGAAATCCATTCAAATCATGTTGTTTACGCTTGTTAGTCACCGCCTCAAACACGCAGATAAAAACATTCCCGTAGTTTTTGTTCATGCGGGCCGTAAGACCGCGGGGGACGCAATTGCAGCAGGCAAAGAGCACAAACGGGCCCGTAAGATTGCCGGAATTGCACGCGTCGAAACTCTTCTGGCTGGACTTGGAAGCGAAACATGGACCGCATGGTTCCATGCACAAGCCAAACGAGATGATGTTGCGGATGCGATGCTCATGTGTGCCGATGCCGCCGTAGCCTAAGAACACTCGCCAAAGTTCCCAAAAAGAGATTATCACGTTTCAAATTCAGAAAGCATACGAACGATTTCCGTATGCCCTTTCGCAAATCTCCGTGCGTCACTGTCGTGCGGATCCACGCCTCTTTCCCGCGGCAAATCAAGGAGCATACGAACAATTTCTGTGCAACCGAAACGACATGCAGCCCGAAGCGCTGCATTGCCTAATGCAGATGGATCGACTCCTCTTTCCCGTGGCAAATCCAGGAGCATGCCAACGATTTGCGTCTGCCCGTTGCGGCATGCCGCAATAAATGCTTCATTATCGCGTGCAGACGGATCGACTCCTCTCTCCCGCGGCAAATCCAGAAGCATGCGAACGATTTCCGTATGTCCATACGCGCATACACATCGAAGCGCTGCATTGTCTAATGCAGATGGATCGACTCCTCTCTCCCGCGGCAATTCCAGGAGCATGCGAACAATTTCCGTGTGCTCACGGCGACATGCATAAATTAATGCTTCATGATCGCGTGCAGATGGATAAATGCCTCTCTCCGGCGGTAAATTCAGAAGCAAGCTGACAATTTCCGTAAATCCGTTACAACATGCATGGCGAAATGCATTATTGTCTTCAATGCTTGGATCGACTTCTCTTTCTGCAGGCAAATCAAGGAATATACGGACAATTTCCGTATGTCCGTGTGTGATTGCGGTTTGAAGTGCCACCTGTATCTCACTGTCTGGCAACAGTGCAAGGAGCAAACGAACAATTTCCGTATGGCCGCGTTTACACGCGATGTGAAGCGAAATTTTGTCTCCTCTTTTCCACGAAAAATCAAGGAGCAAGCGAACAATTTCCGTGTACCCATAATAGCATGCATTTTTGAGTGCTAAATTGTTTTCAACGTCTGGATTCACTCCTCTTTCCAACGGCAAATCAAGTAAAAGACGAACAATATCTGTGTGTCCTTTTTGACATGCGTCAACCAGTGGTTTATTTTGACGTGCGCCTGGATTCACTCCTCTTTCCAACGGCAAATTAAGTAAAAGACGAACAATGTCTGTGTGTCCGCGTTGACATGCAGAAATTAATTCGTTATTATCGAGTGCAGATGGATCAACTCCTCTTTCGGGCGGTAGCTCAAGAAGCATGCGAACAACTTCCGTATGCCCTCCGTGTACCGCGTGCCGAAGCGCAGTAGTTTGTGTTCCTCTTTCGAACGGTAGCTCAAGGAGCATGCGAACAACTTCCGTTTGTCCACTGTCACATGCCGAAATGAATTCTTCATTGTAGTTTATATCGAGAGGTAGATCAAGAAGCAAACGAACAATCTCCGCATTTCCATTTGCAAGCCGAAACAATATCCCATTGCAGTTAACGCCTCGTTCAAGAAACAAACGAACAATTTCCGTATGTCCGTCCCGAACTGCGATTCGAAGTGCATTTTCAACATCATGATGTTCTTCAACGCCATTTTCAAATATTAGCCACACCAAACATACACTGGTAATATCGTCCATAAAATCAGTGTGTGTTGTTTCTGCGATTTTACGTAGGATATTTAACGGATGTAGTTTCTGACGGGTGCCCATATCAAACGATACACAATCCAACATGGGATCGTCAATTTTTAGAGCAAGCAGGGGAACCTCGGCGTGCTCCAGGCGGGTTTCGGGGACAATGTATACATTCGACATGTCGCGTCTCACGAGGATCCCGCAGCAAATTCAAAGCGTGCAATTCCTTGATCTCTTTTCTGCGGCAAATCTAGCGGACGATTTCCGTATGGCCCTCGCGAGTTGAAATGTCTCTCGAAATGTCTCTCGAAATGTCTCTCGAAATGTCTCTCGAAATGTCTCTCGAAATGTCTCTCGAAATGTCTCTCGAAATGTCTCTCGAAATGTCTCTCGAAATGTCTCTCGAA
>Ga0164294_10001967_pt1 | contig 18779 bp, 21 predicted proteins | sample GEODES005metaG_FD_111479 | JGI IMG/M metagenome (GOLD analysis project Ga0164294, IMG submission 111479) | Oligotrophic lake water microbial communities from Sparkling Lake, Wisconsin, USA - GEODES005 metaG | ecosystem: Environmental > Aquatic > Freshwater > Lake | place: USA: Sparkling Lake...
GGGATGCTGCCGATGCGGCCCGCAGGCGCGCCCGTCGCGACGCAGAGCGCAGCGAGACCCGGGTTCGCAGCAGCACTCGGCAGAGCACTGGTCTGGCATGGATCGACCGTCAGGTTGCCGAGGCTGGTGACCGGCGACGAGAACAGCTCGCTGATGTTCGGCGAGCGAACGGCCTGCTGATACATGGCGCGGAACTTGAAGCCCTGGATCGGCTCGAGCGTGCCGCCGACCTTCCACGTCTTCGACTTGCCCGTGGTGCTGTAATCCGAGAAACGGATGCCCGCTTCCAGGTTCGCCGCATACATGAAAGGCTTGTCGGAGATGATCGGCGCAGCAAGCTCTGCGAACGCTTCCTTCACGCTGTACTGACCGTAGTCGTTCGGAATGCGGGCGCCGGTACCCAGGACTTCACCCTGGATCTGCGAAGCCTGATCCGGCGTGCTGCGGGCCGAGAGCTTGCGATATTCACCACCGATCGAGAAAGCGAGCGGCTTCTCGGCGAGCGGGCTGGTGATGCCGAACAGATCGCCCGAGACGGCACCCGTCACGACTTCCTGGCGGATCACGCGGTTGATCAGCGCGCTCAGGTTGATGAACTGCAGCTGGTCCTGCGTGATGCTGCCGTTCGGGCCGAACAGGTTGAGCGGAACGCAGCCGTTCGTCGTGTCGGTGCAGACGAGGGTGCCTGCAGCGTTGCGATACGCACGGAGCGCCTGCTGGACCTTGGTGAACGAACCCCAGTTCTGACGCTGCTGGTTCTGGCGGGTTTCGCCATACTGACCCGACAGATCATACTTCAGACCGGCGAACAGATCGCCACGAACGCCGACCTGGAACTGGAAGACGTTGGAGACGACCGGGTTGCCGCGCGGCCCGAGCTCGGTGATGCGGCGCTGCGCGATCACCGGGATTTCGATGTAGCCGGCCGTGCCGGGGCCACCCTGGACAGCTGCCGCCGCGGTGCAGGCCGCAGCGGAGATGCCGGAACCGGCGCAAAGCTGGTTGCGGATGCCGGCGGGCAGATACGGGTTGTTCAGCGAGAGCTGGTAGGTGTTGCCGAACGTCGCCGACGACGCCAGCTGGATGCGGGCTTCGTTGCGGGCGAACAGGCCGCTCGCGTAGAAGTCCAGGTTCTTGTTCACCTCATAGTGGCCCGCGGTGTAGGCGCTCCACTGGTTCAGCGGCGTCTGGAAGTAGGTGTTCTCGTTGCTGTTGTAGGTATCAGCAGCGGTCGCAGCCTGCAGCAGGCCGGTCGTCGGGTTGACGACGGCGCCGAAGTTGGAAGCCGGCAGACCCATCGACGCGTTGCTCGGCGTCGCGAAGATCGTGACCTGGGCCGCAGTCGCGCCCGAGAAACCACCCGTCGCGGACGAGACCGGGAACTTGGCGATGTCGCGGGTCGTCACCAGCAGCGGGCTACGATGCGAGTAACCGAGCGACATGATCACGTTGCCGCGGCCGTCGTCTAGGTTGGCGCCCATCGTCATCGCCGCCTTGTACTGACGCGCGTCGCCCTTTTCGGTGATGCGGTAGTTGGCGGTGAGATCGATGCCCGAGAAGTTCTTCTTGGTGATGAAGTTGACGACGCCGGCGACGGCGTCCGCGCCGTAGGTCGACGAAGCACCGCCGGTCACGACGTCGACGCGCTCGACCACGCCGGTCGGGATCGCGTTGAGATCGACGACGCCGTCGAGGCCGAAGGGAACGATGCGGCGGCCGTCCATCAGGACGAGCGTGCGGTTGGTGCCGATGCCGCGCAGTTCGACCGAGGCCGAACCGTCAGAGCCGTTGTTGACTGCCGGCCCGAGGTTCGGGCGAACCGAAGGCAGCTCGCGCAGCAGATCTTCCGCGGTGTTGACCTGGCGGAAACGGATTTCCTGGGCCCCGAGGACCGTGACCGGGCTCGCAACCTGAAGGTCGGGGCGCGCGATGCGCGTACCGGTGACGATGATGTCCTTGCCCTCGGGAGCGGGCGCGGCCTGCGCCGTGTCGACCGAAGGAGGCGCGCTCTGCGCGTGAGCAGGCGCATAGGCCACGCCCAACGAAACCGACGCCAACAGAATCGACCGCGCCGCGGCCGTCCCACGTAAACTCATGATATTCCCCCTTTTGCGCCCTGTCGGGCCGTCAAAATGCCTATCCTGGCATCAGGTAGACGTCACCGGTCCCGCGGCTCCACACTACCTTTCTGACGTTGGTATGAACGAAGCTGCAGGCTATGACGATGGCAAATAGGTCCGTCGCGGCCAATTCTCGAAACGTGTTACATGCTTACAACAGTAAAACAGGGGGCTTTATGAAGACGAAGGCACTGCTGGCATTGGGCCTCACGATCACGGGCGCCGCGACCGCCGCGCCGCCGCCCCTGCCCGCCTCCTCCGCGGCCGTGGACACGCTGCTTGCCTGCCTCGACGTCGCCGATGCCGGCGCGCGCCTGACCTGTTTCGAAACCCAGGCCCGCGCGCTGAAGGCGGCGACCGCGCGCAAGGACGTGATCGTGATCGACCAGGCCGAAATCCAGAAGACGAAGCGCAGCCTGTTCGGCTTCGCGCTTCCTCACATCGCCCTGTTCGACGGGCCTTCCGCCGATGGGAAAGCCAAAGGCAAGGAGCAGAAGGAGAAGGCCCCCGATCTCGATCGGCTGGAGGCGACGATCCGCGAGATCCATCGCGGCGCCAACGGCCTGTGGAGCCTCGAACTGGAAGACGGCGCCCGCTGGCAGCAGATCGAATCCGGCCGCGAATCCGACGAGCCCCGCGCCGGCATGAAGATCGACATCCGCAAGGCATCGATGGGCAGTTATTTCGCGAAGATCGGCAGCTCCATCTACATGCGCATCCGCCGCGTCAGCTGAGCGGGCGCGGCGTCACGATCAGCACGCCGGCATCGCAGACGATCTCGTTGAACGACGCCGGCGTCGCGCGCACCCGCTCGGACAGGGTGCCCGCGCCGATCAGGCGGATGCGGGCCTGCCCGACCGGCCAGTCCACGTCGAAGGCGTCGTGGACATGCCCGCTGAGTACCGCCGAGGCTCCCGCTTCGGCCAGCAGGCGCAATGCCTCCGCACCGCCGTTGGTATCCTCGACGCCGCCCGCCTCGATCAGCGGATGGTGGCACGTCACGATCGCCACCGTACCCGCCGCCCGCCCCGCGATCATCGCCAGCGCCTGCCGCAGCCCGGACCTGGACACCCGCCCCCGCGACAACATCCGCGGCTGGAAGCGCGCGGTCGTCTTCAGCGGCACCAGCAGCACGCCGGGCAGGTCGATCGGCCGCTCGATCGCCGCCTCAACGCGGGCATAGCGCTTGTAGGGATCGAGCAGCCGCCGGATCGGATTGTAATAGGGCAGGTCGTGGTTGCCCGGCTCGATCGTCACCGGCACGCCCAGCGCCTTCAGCCAGTCGCACGCCGCGCGGAACTCGCGGGACCGCGCCCGCATCGTCAGGTCTCCGGTGCAGACCACCGCGTCGGGGCGCTCCGCCCGCACGATCTCGGCGAAGCGCGCCACCGCCGCCTTGTCCTCCCGCCCGAAATGCAGGTCGGAAACGTGGAAGAGCCGCACGGACATGGTAACAGGAGCGCGCCAAAATCCCCGCGGTTCCGGGTGGACGCACGCCCAGGCTCCTGCCTATGACGCCGCTCGACGAAGAGGAGGCCCCCATGGCGCACGAACAGGTCGACATCACCACCACCGACGGCATCTGCCCCACCCACGTCTTCACCCCCGCGGGCGAAGGCCCCTGGCCGGCGGTGATCATGTACATGGACGCGCTCGGCATCCGCCCAGGCATGCTGGAGACCGGCCAGCACCTCGCCGACGCCGGCTTCGTCGTGCTGCTGCCCGATCTCTTCTATCGCTACGGCACGTATGAGCCGATGGACCCGGTCGCGGTGATCGGCGGCGGCAACATGCGCGCGGTCATCATGCCGTTCATGAGCACGACCGACACGAAGAAGGTCGCCGCCGATACCGCGCACTATATCGCCTATCTCGATACGCGCAGCGACGTGAAGGGCGATAAGATCGGCGTGACCGGCTATTGCATGGGCGGATCGATGGCGATCGCCGCCGCGGGCGCCTTCCCCGATCGCATCGCGGCCGCGGCACCCTTCCATGCCGGCAACCTCGCCACCGATGCCGACACCAGCCCGCACCTGTTCGTGCCGAGCATCGAGGCGGAAGTCTATGTCGGCTATGCGGACCCCGACAACAGCTACCCGCCCGAAATGGCCGAACGCTTCAAGAAGGCGCTGGACGACGCCGGCGTCACCTACCGGCACGAAGGGTATAAAGCCGCCCACGGCTGGATGATGCCCGACTTCCCGATCTACGATGCCGGGGAAGCCGCGAGGGGCTGGCAGGAAACGATCGCCCTTTTCAAGCGCACGCTCGGCTGATCCGTCGACGGAGGCCCAGTGATGACAGCCGCCCTGCCGACACTCGGCCTCCTCCTCTGCTCCAACCTCTTCATGACCATCGCCTGGTATGGCCACCTGCGCTTTCCGGACACGAAGCTCTGGGTGGTCATCCTCGCAAGCTGGGGCATCGCCTTCGTCGAATATTGCTTCGCCATTCCCGCCAACCGCATCGGCTACCGACACGGCCTCTCGGCGGGGCAGCTCAAGATCCTGCAGGAATGCGTGACTTTGTTCGTCTTCGCGATCTTCGCGACGGTCGTGCTCAAGGAGCCGATCACCGTGCGTTACCTGGGGGCAGCGCTGTGCATGGCCGGGGCGGTCGCCTTCCTGTTCGTGGGCAAGTGATCCGCCTTTAGGCAAGGCCCTCGCGGATCAGCGGGGCGTGGCGATCGACGAGGATCGCGCTGGCCTCGTTCAGGCCGATCAGCTCGACCGCGATCCCGTGCCGCCTGAGCTTGTCGACCACGGTCTCCAGCGCCCCGATCGCGGTCACGTCCCACAGATGCGCGGCGGTCAGATCGATGCGGACGTTGCGGGCGGTGTCGCGCAGGTCGAAGCGGTCGGCGAAGATATCGGCGCTGGCGAAGAAGATCTGGCCGGACACGATGTAGATCCGCGTGTCCGTCACCTCGTCATAGCTGTCGGCCACGCGCATCAGGCGCGTCACCTTGAAGGCGAAGAACACGCCGCTGAGCAGCACGCCGACCGCGACGCCCGCCGACAGGTCGTGCGTCGCCACCGTCACCGCAACCGTCGCCAGCATCACGACGCCCGAGACCTTCGGATGCCGCGCCAGATCGGCGAGCGATCCCCAGGAGAAGGTGCTGACCGACACCATGATCATGATCGCCACCAGCGCCGCCACCGGCACCTGCGCGACCCAAGGGCGCAGCGGCACGAGCACGACGAGCAGGAACACGCCCGCGACCAGCGTCGAAAGCCGCCCCCTGCCCCCGTAGCGCACGTTGCCCACCGTCTGCCCGATCATCCCGCACCCCGCGATCCCGCCGAACAGGCCCGCGGCGACATTGGCGAGGCCGAGCCCGGTGCACTCCTGCGCCTTGGAACTGGTCGTCTCGGTCAGGTCGTCGACGACGCTCGCCGTCATCATCGATTCCAGCAGGCCGACCGCCGCCATCGCGAAGGCATAAGGCGCGACGATCCGCAGCGCCGCCAGCGTCAGCGGGAATGCGGGAAGGTGGAACGACGGGAGCGAGGTCGGCAGGCGGCCCAGGTCCGCGATCACATGGATCGGCATCGGCACGGCCACGCTGATCCCGGTCAGCACGAGGATGCAGATCAGCGGCGACGGGATCGCCGTCGTCAGCTTCGGCAGCAGGTAGATGATCGCCAGCCCGAGCGCGATCATCGCATAGGTGTGCCAGTCGACCCCCAGCATCTGCGGCACCTGCGCCGAGAAAATCAGGATCGCGAGCGCGTTGACGAAACCCGTGCGCACCGATCGCGAGACGAAGCGCAGCAGCACGTCCAGCTTCACCAACCCGAAGACGATCTGGAACACCCCCGCCAGCAACGTCGCGGCGAGAAGATACTGCAGCCCATGGGCATGGACGAGCGCCGCCGCGACCAGCGCGACCGATCCCGCCGCGCCCGAGATCATCGCCGGACGCCCGCCCGCAAAGGCGATGACGATCCCGATCACGAACGAGGCGAACAGCCCCACCTCCGGATCGACCCCCGCCACGAAGGAGAAAGCGATCACTTCGGGGATCAGCGCGAAGGTGCCGACCATCCCGGCCAGCACTTCGCGCCGGGCGCCGGCGGCACCGTCGAACCATTCGGCGCGATAGCGCGCCCAGGGCGTGAGGATCATGAAGAAACGTCCGCAAAAATCGCACGGCGCCCGTCATCGAGGACAGCGTCAGGAAGAGGCATGCGACACGGGTTGCCCGGCGGATCGGCGGCCGGGATAGCCATCCGGACTTTCACCGGATCCTTGCGAATGGTGGGGCTGATAGCCGAGGTCAGCCGAAATGCAACGCCGGGTTGCGGCCTAAGCCTATAGCGCGCTTCGAAGCCCGAGGTGATCGACGAAGGGCTGGAAATCTCGATCGCTGAACAGCAGGGAAATTCCGTCTTCGATACATCGTGTCGCGATGATCGTGTCGATGGTCTTTCGCACCGTGATCCCCTTCGCCCGGAGCGTCCTGAAATTGCGGGCCGCCTGTACCGCGATCTCCGGTCCCGCCAACGCGATACATTCCAGCGTGCCGAGCATGGTCATCGCCCTGGCGAAGTCCCGCTCGTCGGTGAAGCCTTGCAGAACCTCGGTCAGGATGATGTCGCCCATCAGCAGCGGTTCCTGCCCGAGCAGCGCGTCCAGCCGCTCGCTTTCCGGCGAGGACGTGCCCCTGAAATAATCGATCCAGACGCTGGAATCGACGAGGATCACCCGTCGGTTCGCATCGCATCGAGATCACCGCTCCAGGCAAGCTTGCCCCGCAGCGCGCGGATATCGCTTTGCTCGCGAAGCCGCACCAGCGTCTTCAGCCCAAGCTCGACGGCTTCCCGCTTGGTGCGAAGCCCGGTGGCGCGCATTGCCTTGGTCATCAGGCCGTCGTCGATCACGATGTTGGTGCGCATGATGTGTATCCGATCTTCCATTCATACACATAGGCGCTTCGGTTGATCGAGACAAGATTGCACAGCCTCGCCCCGCTCCCCATATCGCCCTCACAACGAGCGGGATGACGATGAGCGAAGACAAGATCGGGTGGCACGGGACGACGATCCTGTCCGTGCGCAAGGGCGGCAAGGTGGTGGTGGCAGGTGACGGCCAGGTGTCGATGGGCAACACCGTCATGAAGCCCAATGCGCGCAAGGTGCGGCGGATCGGCGACGGCAGCGTCATCGCCGGCTTCGCGGGCGCCACCGCCGATGCCTTCACGCTGTTCGAGCGGCTGGAGCGCAAGCTGGAGCAGCACCAGGGCCAGCTGCTGCGCTCGGCGGTCGAGCTCGCCAAGGACTGGCGGACCGACAAATACCTCCGCAACCTCGAAGCGCTGATGATCGTCGCCGACAAGGACATCACCCTGATCCTGACCGGCAACGGCGACGTGCTGGAGCCCGAGGCGGGGATCGCCGCGATCGGATCGGGCGGCAATTACGCCCTCGCCGCCGCCCGCGCGCTGGTTGACTACGAAGCCGATGCCGAGACGATCTGCCGCAAGGCGATGAAGATCGCGGCCGACGTCTGCGTCTTCACCAACGGCAACCTGACGATCGAGACGATGGATTCGACGACCGATCCGACGGCCGCCTGAACCGATCCTTCCACAACCTTCAACTTCCTCAACTTAACACGCACAAGGCCTTGAAATTGAACGACGCTTTGACACCGAAAGCCATCGTCGCAGCGCTCGATGCGCATATCGTCGGCCAGACCGATGCCAAGCGCGCAGTCGCGGTCGCGCTCCGCAATCGCTGGCGCCGCCAGAAGCTCGCGCCCGAGCTTCGCGAGGAGGTCAGCCCCAAGAACATCCTGATGATCGGGCCCACGGGCTGCGGCAAGACCGAGATCAGCCGCCGCCTCGCCAAGCTCGCCGACGCGCCGTTCGTGAAGGTCGAGGCGACCAAGTTCACCGAGGTCGGCTACGTCGGCCGCGACGTCGATCAGATCGCGCGCGATCTCGTCGAGGAATCCGTGCGTCTCGAAAAGGAGCGCCGCCGCGCTGCCGTGCGCGACAAGGCCGAGGGTGCGGCGATGGACCGCCTGCTCGAAGCCCTCGTCGGCAAGGATGCGTCGGAAGCGACGCGCACCGCTTTCCGCCAGCGCTTCCACGACGGCCATCTCGACGACAAGGAGATCGAGATCGATCTGGAGGACACCGGCGGCGCGCCGATGGAGATTCCGGGGATGCCGGGCGGCGTCGGCATGATCAACCTGGGCGACATTATGGGCAAGCTCGGCGGCCCCAAGACCAAGCGGCGCAAGCTGCCGGTCCGCGCCGCCTGGACCAAGCTGGTCGACGAGGAGGCCGACAAGCGCCTCGACCATGATGAGGTCAGCCGCGCCGCGCTGGCGGATGCCGAGGCGAACGGGATCGTCTTCCTCGACGAGATCGACAAGATCGCGGTCAGCGACGTGCGCGGTGGATCGGTCAGCCGCGAAGGCGTCCAGCGCGATCTGCTGCCGCTGATCGAGGGCACGACGGTCGCCACGAAATACGGCCCGCTCAAGACCGACCATATCCTCTTCATCGCGAGCGGCGCCTTCCACGTCGCCAAGCCGAGCGACCTGCTGCCCGAACTGCAGGGCCGCCTGCCCATCCGCGTCGAACTGAAGGCGCTGACCGAGGCGGATTTCGTCCGCATCCTCAGCGACACCCGCGCCAGCCTCGCCGAGCAATATCGCGCGCTTCTGGGCACCGAGGGCGTCGAGATCGCCTTCACCGAGGACGGCATCCGCGCCGTCGCCCGCATCGCCGCCGAGGTGAACAGTCAGATCGAGAATATCGGCGCCCGCCGCCTCTCGACCGTGATGGAACGGCTGCTCGACGACGTCAGCTTCCACGCCGAGGAGCGCGGCGGCACGACGCTGACGGTGGACGCGGCCTATGTGGAGAGCCAGCTCGCCGAGGTGGCGCGGAATACCGATCTGTCGAAGTACGTGCTTTAGTTCCAGACCCGTCCGGGCTGAGCCTGTCGAAGCCCTGCCCGTCTTCTGAACGCTGAAGGAAAGGACAGCCCCCTTCGACTGCCTGCAAGGCAGGCGCTCAGGACATGCTTCGACAGGCTCAGGGCGATCGGGAGGTTAGGCTGGCGGATCGATGCGGGGCATGGCATCCCCGGCGCCGACAAGGGGGACTAGATTCATGCGGTCACTGATCGGCCTCGCGGCCTTCATTCTCGCCGGCAGCGCGCTCGCCGAGGCGCCTACGCCCCCGGTCGCCGCGAAGAAGCCCTACCAGGTCCCCTCCCCGAACGGCGCCCGCGAGGACGATTACTACTGGCTGCGCGACGACACGCGGAAGAACCCGGAGATGCTGGGCTATCTCAAGGCCGAGAATGCCTATGCCGATGCCGTCCTCGCCCGCACCCGGCCGCTCGAGGACCAACTCTACCGCGAATATGTCGGCCGCATCGTGCAGGACGACAGCACCGTCCCCTATCTGAAGCACGGTTATTATTATTACACCCGGTTCGAAAAGGGCGCCGATTACCCGATCGTCGCACGCAAGAAAGGCAGCCTGCAGGCGAAGGAGGAAGTCCTCCTCGACGAACCGGCGCTCGCCAAGGGCCACGGCTTCTATGCCGCCGCCAGCGGCGTCGCGAGCCCCGACAATCGCCTCTACGCGTGGATGGAAGACACCGTCGGCCGCCGCCAATATGTGCTGCGCGTCAAGGATCTCGCCACCGGCAAGGTGTGGGACGACGGCGTCACCAACATCGAGGGCACGATCGTCTGGGGCGCGGACAACAAGACCCTGCTCGTCATCGGCAAGGATCCGACGACCCTGCTCGGCAACAAGGTCCTCGCCCACACGCTCGGCACCCCGGCCAGCACGGACCGGCTGGTCTATGCCGAGAAGGACGACACCTTCTACATGGACGTCAGCCGCACCGGCGACGATCGCTTCGTCTGCATCGGCGTCGCGAGCACGACGATGGCCGAGCAGCGCTGCGCACCGGTCGGCAACCTCTCACGCTTCACGGTGCTGGTGCCGCGCACCAAGGATATCCTCTACCAGGCCGATCACCTCGGCGGTCGCTGGATCGCGCGGAGCAACTGGAAGGCGCCGAACTATCGCCTGACCGCGATCCCCGACGGAAAGCCCTCCGCCAACTGGGCCAACTGGAAGGACATCGTCGCGCCCAGCGCCACGACCTTCATCGAGAATTTCAAGCCGATGACCGGCTTCCTCGCGATCGAGGAGCGCAGCGGCGGCAACAAGCATATCCGGCTGATGCAATGGGCAGGCAAGTCCAAGCCCGTCACCGCCGACGAACCCGCTTACGCGATGAGCATCGACACCAACGAGGAGCCCGCCTCGCCGTGGCTGCGCTACACCTACACCTCGCTGGTAACGCCCAAGACCACCTTTGAGGTCAATGCAGCGACCGGAGAGCGGCGCATCCTGAAGACCGACGCCGTCCCCGGCTACGACAAGAGCCAATATGTCACCGAACGCGTCTGGGTGACGGCCCGCGACGGCGTGAAGGTGCCCGTCTCGCTCTTCTACAAGAAGGGGTTCCGGAAGGACGGTAGCGCCGCGCTCTACCAGACCGCCTATGGCAGCTACGGTTTTTCGAGCGATCCGGCACTCAGCATCGCCGCGATCAGCATGGCGGACCGCGGCATGGTCTACGCCCTCGCCCACATCCGCGGCGGGCAGGAGATGGGCCGGGCGTGGTTCGACGACGGCCACCTGCTCAAGAAGAAGAACAGCTTCACCGATTTCATCGACGTAACCCGCGCGCTGGTGGCGCAGGGCTATGCCGCCAAGGGCCGCGTCGCAGCTCTGGGCGGCAGCGCGGGCGGGCTCCTGATGGGCGCGGTCGCGAACATGGCGCCGCAGGATTACCGCGTGATCGTGGCGCAGGTGCCCTTCGTCGATGTCGTGACGACGATGCTCGATGCGTCGATCCCGCTCACCACCGGCGAATATGATCAGTGGGGTAATCCCGCCGAGAAGAAGTATTACGACTATATTCTCACCTATTCGCCATACGACAATGTAAAGGCGCAGGCCTATCCGTCCCTATTCGTGGGCACCGGACTCTGGGACAGCCAGGTCCAATATTACGAGCCGACCAAATGGGTGGCCAAGCTCCGCGCGACCAAGACCGACACCAATCCGCTGGTGTTCCGCGTGAACATGGAGGCCGGGCACGGCGGCAAATCGGGCCGCTTCCAGCGCTGGCACTCGACCGCCGAATATAACGCCTTCGCACTCGACCAACTGGGGATTTCGAACTGATGCCGCACACCTCGTTCCTCGAGAAGATCCTGGCGCCCGTCGCCGCCTGGATCATCGCGGTCATCTCCGCGTCCGGCTATGCCGGCATCGCCTTCCTGATGGCGATCGAGAGCGCGTGCATCCCGCTGCCGTCCGAGATCATCATGCCCTTCTCGGGCTATCTCGTCTCGACCGGGCGGTTCGATCTGCTGCTGGTGGCGACGGCGGGGGCGATCGGCTGCAACCTGGGTTCGATCGTCGCCTATGAGGTCGGAAAGCGCGGCGGACGGCCGTTTATCGAGCGTTACGGCAAATATGCCCTGCTCAACATCCACCATCTCGATCAGGCCGAAAGTTTCTTCCAGCGCTTCGGTGGCATCACCGTGCTGATCTGCCGGCTGCTGCCGCTGGTGCGGTCGTTCATCGCCTTCCCCGCCGGCATCGCGCGGATGCCGCTGCTGCGCTTCCACATCTACACGTTCGTCGGTTCCTGGCCGTGGTGCTTCGGACTCGCCTGGGTGGGGATGAAGCTCGGTGCCGCGTGGAGCACCGATCCGCGACTCAAGCATATCCTGCACTTCGGCGATGCCGCAGTCGTGGCCGTGATCCTTGCCGGAATCGTCTGGTTCGCGGTCCGCCACTGGCCCCGGAAGGGCGCCAACAACTAGAATCGCGGGCCGGATATTCGTAATCAAATGCAAACTGTAGGGGTTTCTACGTAGGCGATTAACCAACAGACTTCGGAAAACGGCGAAAATTGAAGGTTAACGACGTTGTCATTTCGGTGCCGAAGTGGCAGAGGGCAATTCACTCAAACGCCATCACTCGAAAGTCCGATCATGCGCGCTCTCATCGCTGGAATTGCCGCCGCAGTAGCTTTGACCGCAACGCCCGCCTTCGCGGTGACGAACCTCGTCACCAACGGCTCGTTCAACGCCACCGGCGGATCGCGCCAGTTGAGCGACTCCAACGGCAATCAGCAGCTGTCGGGCTGGACCAACGACAATGGCGGCTACAATTTCATCATCACCGGCGATGCCACCGTCACGCCGAACAGCAACACGCAGACCGGCATTCTCACCAACCAGTACGGCTACATCGCGCTCTGGGGTAAGAACAACGCCAACGGCGATGCCGTCGCGGCGAACAACGGCCTGTTCGAGAGCCAGGCTTCGCACGGCAGCTACATCGCCGCCGATGGCGCCTTCGGCGTGTCCAAGATCTATCAGCTGATCACCGGCCTCACCGTCGGCCAGACCTATTCGGTCAGCTTCGACTGGGCCGGCGCGCAGCAACAGGGCTATGACGGCGCGACGACCGAAGGCTGGGGCGTGTCGCTCAGCACGACGCTCGGCAACGCGGTCTACACCCAGACCGGCAACATCTCCGACGTCAGCCATGGTTTCACCGGCTGGCAGACCAGCACGATGACCTTCACCGCGACGGCATCGAGCGAATATCTGTCGTTCATGGCGAACGGCACGCCGAGCGGCGTCCCGCCCTTCTCGCTGCTCGACAACGTCTCGATGGTCGCATCGGGTGCGGTGCCCGAGCCGGCGACCTGGGGCATGATGATCCTGGGTTTCGGCTTCGTCGGTTTCTCGATGCGCCGTCGCGGATCGGCGACTCTGCCGGCCTGAACTACAAGTTCCTAAGATTAACCACGATTTTCTCCGCCACCCTCTGGCGGAGAAGCTTTTTCCAATTACATTTGTTCATGGTTGACGCGTTGTAGAATCAGCGGATCGCTGGTATTGCACTGCAACATCCTGCCCGGAGATCAGTTGTAGTATGTTTCGCTTTGCCACCATCGGGTTCGCCCTCGCCCTGACCCTTGCCGGTACTGCCGCCAACGCGGCCACCACGGTGACGGAGCTGGTAACCAACGGCACCTTCTCGTCCTACACGACGAAGAACGGCAAGTCGGACCAGATGTCCGAGGATGGCAGCTACGGCACGCAATATGTGACCGGCTGGACCAACACGCCGACGAGCTGCACGCTCTCCGGTTGCGATCTCAGCGGCACGACCGCCGGCTACAATTTCCTCGTCACCAGCGCCTCCGCTGCGACGACCGCCAACGGCATCAACACCAACGACAACGGCACGATGTCGCTGTGGGGCAACAATGGCTTCACCGGCAGCAACCAGATCGGCGGCAGCGGCGGCGCGTTCATCGCGGCCGACGGCGCGTACGAGCAGAGCCTGATCATCCAGACGATCAGCGGCCTTACCGTGGGCCAGAAGTATCAGCTGACCTTCAACTATGCCGGCGCGCAGCAGCAGGGCTATAACGGTACGACGACCGAAGCCTGGACCGCGGTGTTCGTCGACACGAACAATCTGAACAACATCCAGACCTATACGACGCCGACGCTGAATGACGCCGAGCATGGTTTCACCGGCTGGAAGGCAGCGTCGGTGATCTTCACCGCGAGCAACACGAGCGAAATCCTCGGTTTCATCGCCAAGGGTACGCCGGACGGCCAGCCGCCTTTCTCGCTGCTCGATGACGTGTCGCTGAAGGCCTATACGCCTGCGGCCGTGCCCGAGCCGGCCAGCTGGATGATGATGATTGTCGGCTTCGGCGGCCTCGGCGTCACGCTCCGCCGCAAGCGTTCGCTGGAGCAACTGGTCGACCCGGCCCAGTAGGCACGGCGATATTGCCGGCGGCCGCGATCTGCTAAATCCGAGAGATGCATCCGTCCGCCCTGATCAACAATCTCATCAGCCTGGTCATCTGGCTGACGACGCTTACCGTGATCTTCGTCCCGCTCGAACGCTGGTTCGCGATCCGCAAGAGCACGCGCACGCGCCAGGAGACGTTCCGCGATCTCGGCTATTATTTCGTCAACAGCCTCGCGAAGACGATCGTTCTCAGCCTGCTGGCGGCGGTGCTGATCCGCGCAACGCACCGCTTCCTGCCCGAGGCCTATTTCGACTGGGTCTCCGATCTTCCCCTGGCGGTGCGGCTGATCGCCACCTTCGTGATCGGCGAGGTCGGCTTTTATTGGGGCCATCGCTGGAGCCACCAGTCGCCGATCCTCTGGCAGTTCCACGTCCAGCACCACGAGCCGACGCACCTCGACTGGCTGATCAACACCTATGCGCACCCGATCGACATCATCTTCGGGCGCTTTTGCGGGCTGCTGCCGATCTACCTGCTCGGCTTGGCCGGCAACGGCGGCAGCGCCGACGCCAATTTGCCGGTGATCCTGCTGACCATCGTCGGCGTCTTCTGGAGCTTCCTGATCCACGCCAACATCCGCTGGCCGCTCCGCTGGATCGAACCGATCATCGCGACCCCCCGCTTCCACCACTGGCACCACACCAAAAGCGGCCAGATCGACCGCAACTATGCCTCGATGCTACCGGTGCTCGATAGGTTGTTCGGCACGCTGCACCTGCCCGGGCGGGAATGGCCGCAAGATTATGGGGTGCGCGAGATCGAGCGTAAGCGATAGGTCTGCGCTTCCAGTCCGCGACTGCTGGCGTGAGAGGGGCCAAAGAAAAGGGCGCCCCGATCACTCGGGACGCCCTTTTTTCTTTGGTTAGACCAGAGCCAGTTTACCGACCGCTGGTCTTCCGTACCGCTCCGCGATGTGCACCAACCGCGCCCTTCCTCGGCGGAAAGCGGCGGCCTGCGCCACCGGCCGGACGCTGCTCGCCACCGGCACCGCCTTCGTGGCGACGCTGATCGGGGCGACGGGCGCCCCGCTCGGGCTGGGTCGGGCGGACATCGGGCTTGGGCTTGGGCAGCTTGGCCATTTCCGCGAGGAAATTCTCCGGCAGCGCATCGACCGCCAGCTTGACGCGGGTCAGCTTCTCGATCTGGCGGAGATAGGCACGCTCGTCATCGGCGACGAACGAGATGGCGATGCCCTCGCGGCCGGCGCGCGCGGTGCGGCCGATGCGGTGGACATATTGCTCGGGCACGTTGGGCAGCTCGAAGTTGAACACGTGGCTGACGCCGCCGACGTCGATGCCGCGTGCGGCGATATCGGTCGCAACCAGGATCGGCGAGGTGCCGGCGCGGAACTCGGCCAGGGCACGCTCGCGCTGCGGCTGGCTCTTGTTGCCGTGGATCGCATTGGCGCCGATGCCGGCCGCAATCAGATGCTTCACGACGCGGTCCGCGCCATGCTTGGTGCGGGTGAAGACCAGAGCGCGGTCGATCGGCTCGGACTTGATCTTCAGCGTCAGCAGCGCCTGCTTCTCGCCCTGGTTGACGAAGATCGCGCGCTGATCGACGCGCTCGGCGGTGGTCGACTGCGGCGCGACGGAGACCTTCACCGCGTTGGAGAGGAAGGCCTCGCCCAGCTCGGCGATCGTCTTCGGCATGGTCGCCGAGAAGAACAGGGTCTGGCGCTTCTGCGGCACGAGGCGGTGGATGCGCTTCAGCGCGTGGATGAAGCCCAGGTCGAGCATCTGATCGGCCTCGTCGAGGACGAGGATCTCGATGTCGCGCAGCGTCATCGCATGCTGGTCGATCAGGTCGAGCAGACGGCCCGGCGTCGCGACGACGATGTCGACGCCCGCCTGCATCGCGCGGATCTGCTTGGGGATCGGCACGCCGCCGAAGATCGTCAGCACGGACAGGCGCAGGCCCTTGCCGTAGACGGTGAAGCTCTCGGCGATCTGGCTGGCCAGTTCGCGCGTCGGCGCCAGCACCAGCATCCGGCAGCTCTTGGGCTTGCGGATTTGGGAATTGGCGGCGAGCCGGGTCAGCGAGGGCAGCGCGAACGCCGCGGTCTTGCCTGTGCCGGTCTGCGCGATGCCGCACAGGTCGCGGCCTTCCAGCACGGGCGGGATCGCCTGCGCCTGGATCGGGGTCGGCTGCTCATAGCCCTTGGCGGCAAGCGCTTCGAGAATCGGCGCAGCAAGGCCGAGGTCGGTAAATTTTGTCATGATATGCTCATCAGTTCGCTCTTCCGGAGCGGGCACACAGGTGCACGGCCGGGGCGAGCGGGTTCGTTCGAGACGACCCGCGTGAATAGGGAAGCCTTTGGCTAAACGCCTTTCGCCTGGCACGGACCGCCTCAGGGGCGGTCGTTCACGCTGCTCAGGCCATGCCGAATACGGCAGTAGCGCTGTCGTGCATATCGTCGTTTCGCCGTCCGATTGCAAGGGGGATCATGGTGCGCTGAAGCCAGGCGGGCAAAACAATGGTTACGAGCCTAACTCTCGGTCAGCTCGACCACCTCGAAATCGAACCTCTCCCAGCCGCGCTGCTTCGCCGCTTCCTCGGTGGCCGTCCGTTTGCCGGTTGCTTCCTTCAGCGAGGTCGCATGTCCCCAGAACACCTCGGTCCTGCCGCCGCCGAGGTGTGCGACGATGCGCCAATAGTGGGTGAACGGGGCCGCGGTCGGGCCGATCGTCTTCACATAACCGTCCGCCATCGTCGCGGTCAGGAAACGCTTCTTGCGGGCCATCCGGCCTCGATATCGCGCCCCGCCCCGATCCCGCCAGCTTATTTGCGCGCCGCTTGCTTTCCACGCGCGTGGGGTGTCAGGTGACCCCCATGTTTCCCCACACGCGCGCCATCGTGGCAGCCGCCGCCCATGCCTTCGTCAACCGCAAGACGGTCGCTGGCCTCTACGACCATTCGGCAGGGCGGCATCTGCGCATCGCCACGGAATCGCGCGGCGAGCATCTGCAGGGCTTCGATGGCGATCGCTCGGCGAAGTTCGGCGGCACGTTGCCCGAACTGTTCGATGTCGGCGATCAGGCTTTCGTATCGATGGAGGTCGATGGGCAGACGGTGCGCGGTTACGATCGCGCCTCGGCAAGCGTCTATACCGCCAACGTCGGCGAACGGCTCGTGCAGCTGTATGATCACAGCCTCAGCAGCTGGTTCAGCTACGACGTCCTCGTCGCGTGATGTCCGAGGAGTATGAGCATGGCCGCCGCGACGGGCTTCGGCTCGCGCTGGCGATCCTGGCGGCCGAAGAAGCGAAGTGGGAGGCCCTGCGCGGGCAAAGCCGGGCATCGCGGACGAACGCCCTTCGCGAGACGCGGTACACCACTCTGCGCACCGCGCAGAAGCGTCTGCAGACGGCGCTGAACCGACTGACGCCCAAGGACGGATCGTCGTTGACCGCCGAACTCGCCTCCGCGCTCGACAAAGTCGGGCTCTAGGCGGCTCACCGCCGGCCCGCTACAAGCCCCCATGGATTTCGATCAGCTTCTCCTCTCCGCCTTCGGCACCGTCGATCTGTCGACGCTGCCGCACGATCAGCTTTTCGCCGGCGTCGAGAAGCTCCGCGCGCAATTCGACGAGGAGGCCGATACCGAGGCCGGCTTCGCGATCTGGTGCCTGCTCTACATGCTGGGCGCCGCGCCCGACGTCGACGAAGCCTTCGACGATCCGGCCGACCGCGCCGCCGCGCGCGATTTCATGGTCACGATCGATCAGGACGAAGACGACTGAAGCATCGTGGCTGAGCTGCAAAAGGCCTGGGACGGCGCCGTCGTTCGCAGATGGCTCGAAAGCCGGATCGTAGCGGCGCGTGCCGATCAGGTCGCGGCCGAACGCTATGGGCGCGAACGGCAGGACGATTGCGACAAGGCCGCCGCCGAGGAAATGGTCTGCACCGCCGTCCGCGGCGAGCGGGCGACCGAGAGCCAGGCCACGCTCGGCCAGGAATTGAAGAGCCTGCTCGATCGCGACGATTATGTCTGGCGCGGCGTCTACAACGACACCCGCTTCGATCGGCATGTCCGCACGGCCATCCGCACGCTGATCAGGATGACCAAGGCGAACGAGGGTTTCGAAAATCTCCGGCGCTTTTTGCCGCCTGGCAGGTAAACAGGCGGCATCCGCCGCCACACGCTTGATCCTGCCCGCCTCCTCGCCCACATGGGGGCCATGTTGATCGAGACCGAAACCACGCCGAACCCGGCGACGCTGAAATTCCTTCCCGGCCAGACGGTCATGGAGGCAGGGACGCGCGATTTCGCCGATCCCGAGGAGGCGGAGGCCTCGCCCCTCGCCTCCGCGCTGTTCACGCTCGGCGATGTCGAAGGCGTGTTCTTCGGGCGCGATTTCATCTCGGTGACGCTTGCCGAGGGCGGGGACTGGCGGGCGGTCAAGCCCGAGGTGCTCGGCATCCTGCTCGATCATTTCTCGGCCCAGGCGCCGCTCTTCACGCCCGGCACCGCCGGGGACATCGTGATCGACGACGATGCCTTCGCCGACGATCCCGCCGATGCCGACATCATCGACCAGATCAAGGATCTGATCGAAACGCGCGTGCGCCCCGCCGTGGCGCGCGACGGCGGCGACATCATCTATCGCGGCTTCGATCGCGGCACGGTCTATCTCGCGATGCAGGGCGCCTGCTCGGGCTGCCCTTCGTCCTCGGCGACGCTGAAGCAGGGCATCGAGCAGTTGCTCAAGCATTACGTGCCCGAGGTGACCGAAGTCCGCGCCGCCTGAA